>Ga0315289_10003218_pt1 | contig 24786 bp, 24 predicted proteins | sample YL17G11_40_MG_FD_203452 | JGI IMG/M metagenome (GOLD analysis project Ga0315289, IMG submission 203452) | Sediment microbial communities from Yellowstone Lake, YNP, Wyoming, USA - YL17G11_40 | ecosystem: Environmental > Aquatic > Freshwater > Lake > Sediment | place: USA: Wyoming | collected...
CTTCTCTTCAAACAGCAGGTGCTGGCGGAGTTCCAACGTCTGGCCCCCGGTCCGGCGGAGCTCAAGCGCTATTGCGGCCTAGACAAGTTATTTTGTTGATGACCATTAACCCTCAGAGGTGAATCTAGATACTTGAGGACCTTCAGGTCGGCCCTGGGCTGGTGAATCCCCTCCCCAATGACGAACCAGTCACAAGCTGCGGTAGCCGTTGACGGCCTGAAGGCCGTGTGCTAGCTTCCCTTCATCGAGGCGTCTCTGGCGACGGTCGCGGAAGGAGGAAGTACGCGTGAGACGGCGGATGAAAACCAGGGGAAACGTCTTTGTCATGGCGTTCGCGGTCTTCGCGGGACTTCTCTGGGCTGGTGTCATCGATGCTGAGATGAAGTGGACGGCTACGATGTTCGGCCTGGCTCTGGCAGCGTTCCTTTTCGAAAGCCGAGACTAGTGCCCGCTGACCGCTTGTAGGGGACCATGATGACGGCCTGCGACGTCCGCTCACACAGCACCTCAGCCCGGCCCTATCTCCCGGGCCTCGTCATCGTGCGCCCGCCGGGCGGGGGTGAGTGCGTGCTCTGAGCGCCGCATCCAGCAGGACTACCGACCGCCCACAGCGCCCAGCGACGCGGGCGGTCTGCTTTTGAAGGAGGTGCGCCATGAACGACTTCAACCGGCGCTGGTATGCCGACCCCCGGCTCCACGGCGAGGACTACTTCCGCATCTTCCCGCCGCCTGGCCCCGAGAGCACCGCCCGGCAGGTCGAGGGGTTGCTGCGGCTGCTCGAGCTGGCGGCGGGGGCCTCCGTGCTGGACCTGGCCTGCGGCTGGGGGCGCATCGCCGTGCCCCTGGCCCAGCGGGGCTACCGCGTGACGGGCCTCGACCTCAGCGAGGCCTTCCTGGCCAAAGCGCGGGAGGCCGCTCGGACTGCCGGCGTGGATATCGACTTCCGGCGGGCCGACATGCGGGAGGTCCCCTTCGTGGGCGAGTTCGACGCCGTCATCATGATGTTGAGCGCCTTCGGTGTCCTGGAGTCGGACGAGGAGGACCAGAGGGTGCTGGACGCCGTGGCGCGCGCCCTGCGGCCCGGCGGTCGGTTCCTCATCGAGCAGAAGAGCCGTGAGTGGGTCATCCGCCATTTCCAGGGCCGGGACTGGGCGGAGCGCGAAGGCGGCGCCCTGGTGCTCCAGGAGCGTGAGCTGAACCTGCTCGAGAGCCGCAACTACGTCCACATGACCATCGTCGAGCCCGATGGGTCGCGGCAGGTCTATGACCACACCTTCCGCTTCTACACCCTGACGGAGTTCGTGGAGATGCTGGGCGGCGCCGGTCTGGCCTACCGGGCCGCCTGGGGCGACTTCGATGGCTCTCCGTACACGCTGTACAGCCACCGCATGATCGTGCTGGCGGAGAAGGGAGAACCGGTAGAAAACCGATAGGCCGATGGTTGTACGGCCCCCTCTTCAGAGTGGACGATGACCTGCCGAGAACTAGTCAGAGACTCCAGGCTTAAGAGGAGGGGACTCGTGTTCAAGCGACTACTGGTTCCGCTGGACGGTACGCGGCGGTCGGCGTCGGTCGTACCACTGGCCGTTCAGATAGCGCTGGGCTTTCACTCCGAAGTAAGGATCCTGACCGTGGTCAAGGCTCAGAGCGGAGAGAGGGGTGCCCTCGTTCCTGGCGCGGGTGTAGGGACGCTCGTGGAGGCCGAGACATGCCAGGCGGAGGAGTACCTACGGACCGTCGCCCCCCGGTTCGACGACCAGGGGATATGCATCTCCACAGAGGTGCGCGTTGGCGATCCTGTGAAAGAGATCTTGATGTCCGCCGACGACTTCGGCTGCGACATTATCACGATGGCTACGCGCTCCCGTCACAATCTGGGCAAACTGGTATTCGGGAGCGTTGCCGACGCCGTGGTCAGGGAATCGCGGTTGCCGGTGCTGCTCTACCGGGTAGTCGCGTAGCCTCAGCTACCTTCCAGGAACACGCAGGCGGGCCTCCCATGTGGGGCTCGTCCTGTTGATCTGGGGTTCCGACCGCCCGAACGGCGGGGAGAGGCTCGCCCCTACGTCTCGTCGAATTCCTCTGAGTCGCCCAGGAGCACCTCGCGGGAGCCGGCGCCCTCGGCAGGGCCGACGACTCCGTCCTCCTCCAGCATGTCTATGAGGCGGGCGGCGCGTGGGTAGCCGATGCGCAGTCGCCGTTGGAGGAGGGAGGTGGAGATGCGGCCGTGCTCGGCTGCCAGCTCTCGCGCCCGCTCCAGGAGGGGGTCTTCGGCGCCCGTCAGCTCGTCAACGGCCGGCTTCGCCTCTTCGAGGAGGTGATCGTAAACGGGGCGATCCATCTGTAGGAAGCGCTCCTGGGTCCAGAAGCCCACCAGCCGGTCTATCTCCGGGTCGGAGACGAAGACGCCCTGGAGCCGCTTGGGCTTGGCGGCGTCGGTGGGCATGTAGAGCATGTCGCCGCGGCCCAGGAGCTTCTCGGCGCCGGCGCCGTCCAGGATGGTACGCGAGTCCACCTGGGAGGAGACGGCGAAGGCGATGCGGGTGGGGAAGTTGGCCTTGATGAGGCCTGTCACCACGTCCACCGAGGGGCGCTGGGTGGCAATGATCAGGTGGATGCCGGTGGCCCGGGCCAGTTGGGCCAGACGGCAGATCTGCCGCTCCACCTCATAGGGAGCGGCCATCATCAGGTCCGCCAGCTCGTCGATGATGACCACCCAGTAGGGCATGCGGAAAGGCGCCCGCGGGTGGCGGTTGAAGGCGTCGATGTTGCGCACGGCCAGGGAGGCGAAGCGCCGGTAGCGGGACTCCATCTCGTGGATGACCGCCTGAAGAGTCCCTACCACCTTGTCCAGGTCGACGACGATGGAAGAGAAGGCCAAGTGCGGTATGCGGGCGAAGGCAGCGAGCTCGACGCGTTTGGGGTCGACCATGACGAGGCGTACCTGAGCTGGCAGGGCGTGCATGAGGAGGCAGGCGATGATGGAGTTGATGCAGACGCTTTTGCCGCTACCTGTGGCTCCGGCGATGAGGAGGTGGGGCATCTTGGCCAGGTCGGCCACCACCGGCTCCCCGGCGACGCTCTTGCCCAGGGCCAGGGCCAGCTTGGAGCGGGCGGCCAGCCGCTGGAAGGGCGGGCTCTCAATGACGCTCCGCAGGGTGACCAGGGCGGCCAGGTTGTTGGGCACCTCGATGCCCAATACCGGCTTGCCCGGCACCGGCGCTTCGATGCGGATAGACGGAGTTGCCAGGGCCAGTGCCAGGTCGTTGGCCAGAGAAGTGATCTGGCTAACCCGCACCCGCGTGCGTGATACCTCCTCCGTTCTCGTCTTTGGCTTGCCGTCACGGTCCAGTATAGGACGGCCGGTGCTGTCACGCTCGGGGACGGCGCGCGTCTTCACGTCCCACCCGGGCTCAATGCCGAACTGAGTGACGGTGGGTCCCTCGCTGATCTGGATGATGCGCGCGTCGACGCCAAAGCTGCCCAGGGTGTCGACGATGAGCTGGGCGCGGGCAGTATTGTCTGGCTGCACGTCCTCCTGGGGTGCGACGCCGGCCAGTATGTCCAGGGGCGGCAGCATCCAGCCGCCCTCCTCCTCGCGGGAGTGCGCGGCGGTGGGTGGCGGTGCCTCCTCCGTAGCGGCGTCCTCCTTGCTGGGCAGGGGCAGCTCCGTCTGCCAGCCGAAGTCGGAGGGCGGGCCGGCCTCCTCAACGGGTGCCGGCGAGGCCGATGTCTCTGGCTCTGGAGAGAGCGTGGCCGGTGCCGTGCGGGCCCACATCAGGGTGTCGACGGGCACGCGAGGCTTCGGTGGTGGGGTCGCGCGGGTGGGGAAAACGGCCTGGAGCGTGGCCTGAAGGCCTGCCCAGACGCGCTGGGGAATGCGCCAGCGCCAGACGGCGACCGCCACGTGGGGGCTGCGGGCCAGGGCGTGCCGGGAGGCACGAGGCCAGCGCACGGCCAACGCCGCTGCGGCACACCCCAGCCAGATGAGGATCCCCGGGCCAGTGGAGACAAGGGCGTGGCCCAGGTCGCCACCGGCTGTCACCTCGGAGAGGGAGGTCTGGCCCAGCTCCCAGTGAGGCCGGAAGAGGCCGAAGACGCCCAGCAGGACAACGGCAGCGAGGCCGCCTGCCAGCCAGGACTGCCAGTGCACCACGACTGAGCCGAGGCTCCGGCGCAGTACTAGCCATCCCATCGTGCCCAGGACAGCGATGATGAGGAACACGTGCAGGCCCAGGGCTTGCACCAGGTCGTCTCGGAGGCTGGACGCCAGCTCGGTGACGGGCACGAGCCAGGGGATGGCCAGGGCGGCCAGGACGACCAGGGCGGCTCCCAGGGTCTCTCGGCGAAAGAGGAGGGTGACAACGAGGGCGAAGGGGGAAGGACCACCGCGACGCCGGCCGACCAGTCGGGGCCGCCCACGACGGCCGGCACCGCTGACAGCCGGGGGCCGCTGGACACTGCGCCCAGCCGGTGGGCGGGGGGCACTTCTTGCCTTGGCCATGTCTAGGGCACCTTCTGTCGTGCCTGGCTGCCGGTACGCAGGCGTGCCCCCCGCCTTGGCCTCGCCTGAGTGCCTGCCTGCCGTCAGGCAGGTCGGCAGACCCTGCTCTTGGCTCTCTACACTCCGACGATCACCGGCAGCACCATGGGCCGCCGCCGCGTCTCCTTATAGAGGAACTGCGCGATAGCCTCCTTGACTTTGCTGTGTACCACGCCCCACTCCGTGACACGGTTTGCCCCTTGCAGGGCCGCTACTACCATGTCGCGGGTGCGCTCCAGTAGCTCCTCTGACTCCTCCACGTCAACAAACCCCCGAGAGACCACGTCGGGTTTGCCGACAACGCGACCGCTGCGCTTGTCGACGGCGATGACTACCACGATCATGCCGTCGGTGGCAAGGTGCTGGCGGTCCCGCAGGACCACGTGGTCGATGTCGCCCACTCCCAGGCCGTCCACGTAAACGTAGTCGGCCGGCACACGGTCGCGCAGGCGGGCCCCCGTTCCGTCGATCTCGAGCACGTCGCCGTCCACCAGGACAAAGGTGTTCTCCTGGGGGACGCCCATGGACTCGGCGAGCCGGGCGTGGAGTACCAGGTGGCGGTACTCGCCGTGGATGGGGACGAAGTACCGGGGCTGGACCAGGGTGAGGACTATCTTGAGCTCTTCCTGGGCCGCGTGGCCCCGCACGTGAACGTTGGCGATGCGGTTGTAGAGGACGCGCGCCCCCAGCCGGAAGAGGTTGTCCACCGTCCGATAGACCAGAGCCTCGTTCCCGGGGATGGCTGTGGCCGAGAGGACCACGGTATCGCCCGGCACGATCTTGATGTGGGGATGGTCGCGGTCGGCCATGCGTGTGAGGGCTGAGGTGGGTTCCCCCTGGCTGCCGGTGGTGACCACGGCTAGCTCGTGGTGGGGGAGGCGTCGCAACTCACCGACGCCAGCGAACACACCGTCCGGCACCGTCAGGTATCCTTTCTCCACCGCCATGTCGACGTTGTCTAGCATGCTGCGGCCCGTCACGAAGACCCGCCGGCCGGTGGCGTGGGCCGCGTCCACGACCTGCTGGATGCGGGAGATAAGGGAGGCGAAGGTGGCTACGATCACGCGGCCGGGCGACGAGCCCATGATGTTGAGCAGGGCGTCTCCTACCACCCTCTCCGACGGCGTGTAGCCCTCTACCTCCACATAGGTCGAGTCCGATAGGAGGAGAAGGACACCTTCGCTGCCCAGTTGGGCCAGGCGGGCCAGATCCGTGGGCTGGCCCATGACCGGTCTGTGATCCAGCTTGAAGTCGCCCGTGTGCACGACGGTCCCCACCGGCGTACGGATGGCCAGTCCCACCGAGTCGGGCACGCTATGGGCCACGCCGAAGGGTTCCACCTCAAAGCTGCCCACGCGCACGCGGTCGCCGGGGTGCATCCGGCGCAGGTCAGCCTTGTCCAGCAGCCGCGCCTCCTCTAGCTTGACGGCGATGAGATCGGCGGTGAGAGGAGTGCAGTAGATGGGCGCCTGCACCCGCTTCAGGATGTAGGGCAGGGCGCCCGTGTGGTCCTCGTGGCCGTGGGTGATGAACAAAGCCTTCAGGCCCTGGCGATGCTGGAGAATGTACGAGATGTCGGGGATGACCAGGTCTACGCCCAGCATGTCTTCCTCGGGGAACATGAGGCCAGCGTCGACGGCGATGAGGTCGCCCCCGTACTCGAAGAGCAGCATGTTCTTGCCGATCTCTCCCAGTCCTCCCAGCGCTATGACGCGTAGTCGCTCTCTGCTCATGCTGGCTGCCCGTCAGAAGAGGCGCATTTGCTCCGGCTCCGGCTCCCGCGGTTGCTGGCAGGCCTGACGGGCCCGCTCCAGGATCGCCGGCAGTTTCTTGAAGTCCGCTTCGATGGTGTGGCGCAGGCTGGCCTGGTGGAGGGCAGCCGCCGGGTGGTACATGGGCACCACCATCATGTCGCCCACCTGTCGCTCCTGGCCGTGGATGCGGCTAATCGGTTCGCTCGGGAAGTACATGGCTAGGGAGTAGCGGCCCAGGGTCGCCACCAGTTTGGGCCTGATGAGCTCCAGTTGCCGGTCCAGCCACTTGTGGCAGGCCTGGATCTCCTTGGGCAGGGGGTCTCGGTTGTTGGGAGGGCGGCACTTGATGACGTTGCCGATGTAGACATCCTCTCGCTTCATGCCAATAGAGGCCAGGAGTTGGTCCAGGAAGTGGCCGGCGGGCCCCACGAAGGGTCGCGCCTGCTGGTCCTCGTAGTAGCCCGGCGCCTCGCCGATGAAGATGATCTCTGCGTCGGGGCGCCCTTCGCCGGGTACAGCGTGGGTGCGCGTGGCCGAAAGCTCGCAGTCAGGGCAAACGCGGATCTCCTCGTAGAGCTGGAGGAGGGCCGAGTGGTTTTCCTGCGTCATGGGCTGTACCGTCTCTGGCCTGGCGCTGCAGCGAAAACGACGATAGCGAGGAGGTCTCGAGCCGACCGGGCACGGTGCTCCCGGACAGCTGTGAAGCCACCCGGGCCCTGTGCTGCGCTGATAGATCCGCTCAGGGCTGGCGACCTCAGACTCTACCTCGCCACCTGGGGCGATGATAGCACCGGCGGAGAAGCCCAGTCAATGTGCTAAGGGAGTGATCTGGTTAGCAGATAGGGCCAGGGAGGGGACTACGAGACATGGAGGCTAGGCGGAGCTGGCGGCGATCCGCTGTGCGCCAGACAACAGCGGATGGGGGACTCCATGCCTGCTATCGGGGGAGGACCGGGCGCGCCTCCACGAGCTTCGCCAGGACGATGCCGGCGAAGTAGAGGACGATGATGGGGCCCGCCACCAGCGACTGGGTGACGGGGTCGATGGATGGGGTGACGATGGCCGCCGCCACGAAGGCGAGGACGATGGCGTGCCGCCACCACCCGATGAGGCGGCGCGAGTTGACGATGCCTATCTTGGCCAGGCCCATCACCACCAGCGGCATCTCGAAGACGAGGCCCGTCACCAGCATGAGGCGGCTCACGAAGTTGATGTAGCTCCCGATCTTGATGAAGGGCTCCGCCACGTCGCCGCTGAAGCTGAGGAGGAACTTGAGGGCGGGCGGCAACTCGACATAATAAGCGAAGGCTGCTCCCGCCAGGAAGGAGAGCGACGCCCCGAGAACGATGGGATACACCCAGCGCCTCTCCTGCCGCGTCAGTCCGGGCCCTACGAAGGCCATGAACTGGTAGACAATGACCGGCATGGCCAGGGCGATACCCGCCAGGAGGGCGACGCGAAAGTAGGTCGCCCAGTACTCCAGGGGCTCCGTGTAGATGATGGACAGGTCCTCCACCTCGTCCTTGGCTGGCGCGGTAAGCCAGTCCAGAAGCCGCTGGGTGAAGACCAAGGAGGCCACGGTGCAGACGAGGAGCGCGCCGGCGGCGATGATGAGGCGCCGGCGCAGCTCCTGGAGGTGCTCCAGGATGGTGAGGACCTTGCCCTCTTCCACAGGCTCTGGTTGCTGGCGGCGCGCGCGGCGCAGGAGAGTCATGGCGCTTCGCGGGTCGGGCTAGGGACCGCCCTGACTGACGGGGCGGTCGTTGCTGGGGGGCGCTCCCTCGGACGAGCCGGTAGGGGCGGCGCGGCGGCTGGCGGCGTCCTCCATAGAGACAACCTTCGAGGGCGTCTCCTGGCCGGAAGCCGGACTGCCGGTGGGCCCCTCTTCCACGCTCAGCCCGGCGCGGGCGTCCTCGGCGGCGCCCGATACCTCCGTCCCTATCGCCTTCACGTCCTGACTGACCGCCTCACCGACCTCTTTCCACTCCTCCTGCACTGCGCTGTATTCTTTCTCCAGGTCCTCCAGCGCCTCCGTCACTTCCCGGGTCAGGCTGGAGGTGTAGCGGCGGAACTCGCGCATCGCGCGGGCGATCTGGGCCGCCATCTCCGGCAGACGCTGCGGCCCCACGACAATGAGGGTGATCACCAGGATGACCAGTAACTCCGGCAGCCCAACCCCTAGGAACTCCATACCGCTATTGTACCTTGATCCGCCACGCGGGGCCCCAAGAAAGGAAAAAGCGCCGCGCACGGTCCTTTGGACCTGCCTGCCCGGCGCGCGGCGCCAAGAAAGCCTGGAGTCTTTACTCGTCCTCTATTCCCAGATCCTTCAGGTAGTCGATGGCATCTTGGACCGTGACTATCTTCTCCGCGTCCTCGTCGGAAATCTCGAGGGTCTTCCCATCTTTGCCGAACTCCTCCTCCATGGACATGATGAGCTCCACGAGGTCCAGGGAGTCAGCGTTGAGGTCCTCGACAAACGAGGCACTGGGCACGACTTGTTCTTCGTCAACACCCAGTTGTTCGACAACGATCTTGCGTACCCGCTCAAAGACTGTGGCCACCCGTTCACCCCCTTTTCCGACTTGGGTACACGGACGAGACGCTAGCCCGCGCTCATGCCGCTCACCGAACCCAGGACTCCATTGACGAAACGGGCCGAGCTGTCGCTCCCAAACCTCTTGGCCAGTTCCACGGCCTCGTTGATGGCGGCCCTAACCGGGGTCTCATTATTCATCAAAATCTCTTGGATTGCAAGCCTGAGGATGTTGCGGTCGATGGCCGCCAGCTGGTGGACGGGGTAGGCCGGCGCCGCTCGCGCGATGACCTCATCGATGCGTTCCCGGTTCTCCAGCACCCCCTTCACCAGCTCCCGGGCGAAGGTGGCCACCTCCTCCTTGATGTTGGTGTGGGCTAGGAGGCGGGCCAGCGTCTCCTCGGGTGGGTGGCCAGCGGTATCTACCTCGTACAGAGTCTGGAGGGCCAGGATACGGGCCCGGTGTCGACCGCTTGGCATCGGTACCTGTCCTAGACCATAGTCAGGCCGCCGTCGATGGTGAGGACGTGGCCTGTGATGTAGGAAGCCTCCTCCGAAGCCAGGAAGGCTGCCGCCGGCGCGATCTCCTCGGGGGTGGCGGCCCGCCCCAAGGGAGTCTGACTCATGATCGCCTGCCGCTGAGCTTCGGTGAGTTCATCCGTGAGCTTGGTTTCGACGAAGCCAGGAGCGATGACGTTGGCCGTGATGCCGCGGGAGGCCACCTCCTTGGCCACGGCCTTGGTGAAGCCGATGAGCCCTGCCTTGGAGGCGGCGTAGTTCGCCTGTCCGGCGTTCCCCACGATGCCGGCCACGCTCCCAACGTTGACAATACGCCCCCAGCGCTGCCGGATCATGGGCCTCAGGGCGGCCCTGGTGCAGAGGAAGGCGGCTCGCAGGTTCGTCGCCATCACCTCGTCCCACTCCTCATCCGACATACGGAGGAGGAGGTCATCCCGGGTGATCCCGGCGTTGTTGACCAGGACATCAACCTTGCCGAAGGCCTTCAGGGTTTCGTCCATTAGGCGCTGCACGTCCTCAGGGCGGCGAACATCAGCCTCCACAACGATGCACTCTCCGCCGCCGGACTGGATACGAGAGGCTGTCTCCTTGGCTTCGGCTTCGTTGCCGGCGATGTAGTTGACGGTCACGCGCGCGCCACGCTCGGCCAGGCAGAGAGCGATGGCCCGCCCGATGCCCCGCGAGCCGCCCGTTACGATGGCTACCCGGCCACGCAGGTCACACGCCATGAGGGGTCTCTCCTTGCGGCAATGATGGGGGTCGGGGTGGCGCCGGGTCAAGATGCCTTTCCGTAAGAGGCGGAGGCCTGTTCGATGGCCGCCATGCTGTCGATGTTCAGAAGGCGCGCCCCCGGTACAATGCGCCGGATGAGGCCAGTGAGCACCTGGCTCGGTCCCAGCTCCACGAAGGTGTCGACGCCGGCGTTGGCCATGTACTCGACGGAACGTTGCCACTGCACCGGGTGGTCCAACTGGTAGAGCAGCTCATCGCGCACCTGACGGGCGGTCGTTAGGGGGCAGGCGCTGCCGTTGGCGAGGACCGGGATCTGCGGGTCGCGCAGCTCGACCTCCTCCAGGGCGCGGGCCATGCCCTTCACGGCTGGAGTCATGAGGTCGGTGTGGAAGGCCCCACTAATGTTGAGGCGCACGGCCCGGCGGGCGCCGCGCTGTCTGGCCACCTCCAGAGCGGATTCCACCGCTGCCAGCGTGCCTCCAATGACTATCTGTCCCGGCGCGTTGAGGTTGCAGACCCGGGCGCCTGTCTCCCGGCAGAGGGCCACCGCCGTCTCCTCGTCGAGGCCGAGGAGGGCGGCCATGATGCCCGGTCGCTCCTCGTCGGCCATCTGCGTGAGGCGGCCCCGTTCTCGCACTAGACGGAGTCCACCCTCCACGTCCAAGGCTCCGGCGGCCACCAGGGCGGTGTACTCGCCAAGGCTGTGCCCGGCCACGAAGGCGGGCTCCGTCGCCAGCAGGCCAGCCTCACGGCTGGCCTCCAGGCAGGCGAGGCTGACGGCCACGACGGCGGGCTGCGTATTGACCGTCTGGCGCAGGACGTCTTCGGGGCCGTGGAAGCAGAGTTCGCAGAGGGCAAAGCCCAGCGCGGCGTCGGCCCGCTGGAAGACGCGGCGGGCGGCCGGCGAGGCCTCGTAAAGGTCAGCGCCGCAGCCGACCTCCTGAGAGCCCTGCCCTGGGAAGACCCAGGCCACGGCACCGGCCGGGCTTGTCATGGCCGGTGGCTCGGCGACGGCTGGGCAGGTTCGCCGGAAGTCACTCGCTCAGCTCAGGCGCCTTTACGGTGATGGCCTGCCGGTCCCTGTACATGCCACAGACGGGGCAGGGGTGATGGGGACGGCGAGGGCTGTGGCACTGCGAGCACTCGGTGAGGCTGGCAAGAGTCAGCCTCAGGTGGCTGCGCCGTTTTCCCTGGCGCGACTTGGGGTACTTGCGCTTCGGTAGTGGGGGCAAGATCTCCCTCCCTGGTCAGCTATCCTTGGAATCGCCCTGGGCCAGCTTGGCCAGGGCGCTCCACCGCGGATCATACTCATCACGGGGTCAGGCGCAAGGCCTCTCGTTCAGGTTCTGGCCGCAGACCGGGCAGAGGCCGGCGCAATCGGGCTGGCACAGAGGCTGCATGGGCGCGGCCAGCACCCGATACTGGCGGACGGCCTCCGTCAGGTCCAGGACGTGGTGCTCATCGATGAGGAAGGTGCCCGGGTCTTCGGGCCGCTTCCGGGCGACGCCGGTCAGGACGTCCACCACGGGCTGGTACTCCTCCTCGATGCGTAGCTCCAGGGGTACCTCCAGCGGTTTGAGGCAGCGACTGCACATCTCGGGCTGGCGCAGCCGCAGGGTCGCTCGCGCCAGGATGCCTGACCTGGTGCGCAGGAGGCTGAGTGCGCCCTCCACCGCGCCCCGGGAGCCGTCATCGGCCACCACCACGTCGGCCTCGTTGACTTCGTAGCTTCGGGTAGCGCCGATTCCTTCCTTGAGCAACTCAGCGACGTGGAACCGCATGGGATTGCTCCAGGGTTGGGCCTGCATAGATGATAGGTTTGGCAGGGCTCTCTGGTCAAACTGAGGTGTCGAATCCGTTGGCGGTTTCGAGGAGAATCTTGGGCCAGATTGGCTGCCGGCCGCCTTGCGCCCGTCGGCGGCGGCCCTCTATAATCCGGCCAGGGTCGGGGGCGGACGTGCCCTAGGCCTCTGGGCCGCGGCCCCGGCGCATGTGGGTGGCCGACGATCCCCAGCCTGGCCTCTCTTTTCGCTTCGGGTTGCCACGGTTCGTTCCCTCTGCCAAGGCTCCGGGTGGGTGAAGCTGCGTCCGGTCTGAGCGCCTGCTCTTGGCGAGAACATGACCACGGTGGCCGACCTCTACCGCCTCCAGGAGATTGATCTCGAACTCGAGGCGAAACGGATTGCCCAGGGAGAGGTGGGCGAGCGCTTGGGCCAGAGCGAGGAACTGGAGGAAGCGCGCCGAGCGGCAGAGGAGCAGCGCCAACGCCTTGGCGACTTTCAGAAGAAGCAACGTCAGGCAGAGTGGGCGGTGGAGGAGGTCCGCGCTAAGCTAGGGCCCCTGGTGGAGAGGCTTTACAGCGGCGCTATCAAGAACCCAAAGGAGCTGGTGGGACTCCAGCAGGATGTGGATAGCCTCAAGGGCCGCCAGCGCGAGCTGGAAGACCGGGTCCTGGAGGCCATGTCGTCGGTGGAGGAGGCGGAAAGAGGGCTGGCAGAGGCAGACAGCTCGCTATCCGATATCGAGTCTCGGTGGCAGGGCGAACAGGAGAGCCTCCTTCGGCAGCGCGAGGATCTCCAGAGGGAGATCCCGGAGTTGGAGGCGCGTCGGTCCCGCCAAGAGACCAGCATTGAGGCAGAGGTCATGCGCCAGTACGATGGCCTGCGGGCCGCTCACCAGGGGCGGGCCGTGGCCAAGGTGGAGAGGGGCATCTGCCAGGGGTGCCGCATCACCTTGCCGATGCATGTGCTCCAGCGGGCTCGCAAGGGTAACCACTTGGTCCGGTGCACGAGCTGCGAACGTATCCTCTACTTGAGCTGAAGTGAAAGCGGTCGGCTACTTTCGGGAGGCCCCAGCCGGTAAGGGCCAGTCAATGGCGACGCAGGGTGCCGCCTTTCTTGACTTCTGCCAGCGACAGGGCTACGAGGCGGTCGCCACCTTCGTCGACTCCCTCTCTGCCGGCGATGGGGAGCCCACGGGCTTTCGGCAGTTGGTGGAGTTCCTTCGGGAGCCAGGCAAGGGCTTCGTTATCGTTGTTGTGCCCTCCCTGGAGGGTCTGGGTGAGAACCTGAGGGACGCTGCCCGCCGCTACTTCCAGGTTGAGGGCCTCGGGGCCCAGGTTACCTTCATCGATGGCACCAAGGATGCTGCCGAGCAGCTCCTGGGTGCCTGGTCGAAGTTCGCGGATGGCAAGCGCCTGGGCGATCGTGTGCGGGCCGCCATGCGCCGAAAGGCCGTGAGGGGCGAGGTCTTGGGACGCCCCCCGTACGGCTACAAGGTGGGAGTCCGTCGCCGACTGGAACTAGTGCCGGAGGAGGCGGTCGTTGTCCGCTACATATTCCGGCTCTACCTTCAGGAGGGCTTGGGCATCCGTCTCATTGCCCGCCGTCTCAATGAGGAGGGGCTGAAGACGCGTCGCAACGGCAACTGGAGCATGGTGAGCATCCGGGACATCCTACGCAATCGAGCCTACCTGGGCACCTACACCCGCTTCGGCGTGCGGGTGCCAGGAAGCCACCCGGCCTTGGTGTCTGCCGAGGACTTCCGTCTCGTGCAGGAGCGCCTCAGCGAACGACGCACCAGCTACTCGCCGCGACGGGTATCGCCCTTCCTCCTCTCGGGGTTGCTGAACTGCGGCTACTGCCAGAACAAGATGATCGGCGTCAGCCGTCGGCAGAGCTGGCGGCGCAAGGGCGCGGGGGAGGAGCGCGAAGCCTCCTATCGCTACTACCAGTGTGAGTCCCGCACGAACCAGAGCATGTGCGACTACCACACCCGGCGGGCGGAGGAGCTGGAGGAGGCCGTGCGGGAGGCGCTGCGGGACGCCGGATCGACAAGGCTGGCCCTGCCGGAGGCAGGCGACGAGGCGGGGGTGCTGGCCGAGTGGCAGCGCCAGGCCCAGCGCCTGCGTCGGCGGCTGGCGCAGGTGGACAAGCGACTGGAGGCCTACCTGGACTCAGCGGCCCGGGGGCGCATCAGCCGCGAGCGCCTGCGCAGCCTGAGCGTCGCGGCCGCCGCCGACCGCCTGGCCCTGGAGGAGGCCCTGGAAGAAACGGAGCGCCGCACCCGTCAGCATGCCACGGCCGCCGAGCGCCGCAGCCAGCGGGAGTGGGCGCGCCAGCGCCTCCACGACGAGTGGGACCGTCTTCCCTTTGGCGAGCGGCAGGAGCTCCTGAGGCAGGTGGTGGAGCGCGTCGTGGTTACTGACGACGAGGTGCGGACCTTCCTCCGCCCCTGAGGGCCCTTTGCCCAGCGAGCCGGTCTATCACCTCGCCTACTCCGACGGTGCCTCCCGGGGCAATCCCGGCCCGGCCGCCATCGGCGCCGTCATATACGACCCTGAGAATCGCGAGGTCTATCGCCTCGCCCGGCGTCTGGGCACCGCCACCAACAACGAGGCCGAGTACCGCGCTGCCATCGCCGCCCTCGAGGCTGCCCTCGCCCTGGGGGCGCGCCGGCTCGATCTGCGGATGGACTCAGAGCTTGTGGTGCGGCAGATGTCCGGGCGCTACCGGGTGCGGAACCCGCGCCTGGCCCGCCTCCACGCTCGAATGCTTACCCTCCGCCAGCGCTTCGAGGAAGTGGTTGTGCGACACGTGCCCCGCAGCGAGAACAAGCTGGCGGATGCGCTGGCCAATGAGGCCCTCCTGCGCGGGCCGTGACTTAGGGGCGCCGCATGCTGCCCCCTACGGTTGGGATGCCATCAGGCCGCGGTCCAAGCGCCACTGCCCGTTCTCTTTCACCAGGAACCACTGGCCCTGGTAGCGGCGGACCGTGGTCTGGCCGTCCAGTGAATCGGTAGCGGTAAGGCTCACCCGCACCTGGGGCGAATGATCGATCTGGCTCACATCATCGATGTGAATACCCTGGGTGGTGCCGTAGCCAGCGCGAAAGGCCTCCGAGGACCAGGCGCGCCGATACCTCTCACTGAGCAGGCTGTAGGCGACATCGAAGGCCTTGCCATCAAGGAGGGTGTAGAACTCACGAACCAGGTCGACCGGCGTGGCCGGTCGCGGGGTCGGCGATGGCTCCTGCACACCCGTCGCCCCGGCGACGGCGGCAACCGACAAGGGTGCGACGACACCCGCTGTGGGGGCCACCACAGGCCCTCCGACGCCATGCGCCTGCCATAGCGAGAGCGCTACCAGCGGGAGGGTAAGAAGTCCGCCAATGAGCACGGAGACCAAGAACGCCATGCCGATCCGGCGCTCTCTCTGGATGAGGGGTGACGGCCTGGCGGCCGCGGCTGGAAGAAGGGCCTTGACCGCGGCCACGGCGCCTCGAGAACCTCCGACGCGCACCAGGCTACCGCGTAGAGACCCCAGGATCGCCAGGATCGCCAGGGTGGCCCGGTGACGCCCGCGCTGCACAACCAGCAGGGGACCGCGGCACTCCAGGGTCTGCCAGCCGGCGGCCTCCAGGAAGCCGGTGAGGGACGCGAGGACCTCAGAGGGGGCCCCTGGTAGTTCGCGGACGGATTCGGCCATCCCTGACCTCCTGCCCACGATGGAGTCAAACCTATTATGTCACGTCTCTGCCGAGGCGACAAGGAGGGGGCAAATCGCTCAATTGACTAGGCTGGGGCCCCACTGTAGACTGAAGTCGCCAGTAGGCCGGGTGGCCGCTCCTCCGGCTTGTCTGCCTGACGGTGGGCAGGCTGGAGGGGAGGAAAGTCCGAGCTCCATCGGGCAGGGTGCTGGGTAACACCCAGGAGGGGCGACCCTACGGAGAGTGCCACAGAAACCACACCGCCCGGGGTGCCGCATCTGCCCCTCGGGGGATGAAACCCCGCGAAGGGCTGGCGCCCCGGGCAAGGGTGAAATGGTGCGGTAAGAGCGCACCAGCGGTCGGGTGACCGGCCGGCTGGGTAAACCCCACCCGGAGCAAGACCGAATAGGAGGACTACAGGTGCCCGGCCTGTCCTCGGGTTGGTCGCTTGAGGCGGCGGGTAACCGCCGTCCCAGACAGATGGCCACCGTCCGCCCTGGGCGGACACAGAACTCGGCTTACAGGCCTACTGGCACCGCCATTGAGCCTCTACGCCTGGGAGGCGGGGGGCTCTCTTTCCATGACTGGCCGTTTGGCTGATATCGGCCCGACCGGCCGACAGCACCTATCTGGTGAAGGAGGGCTTTGATGGCGAAACGCTGGTTATGGTTTCCCGGAGTCGTGGCGGCAGCTCTGCTGCTGGCGGCCACGCTGGCACCGCGGCCGGCTGACGCGCAGCGCACCGTCGATCTGGTGGGAGCGAATTGCACCGCGGTAGCTCTCACCTACGAGAATGGTACCGGCATCGCGACTGTGGCCGCGGCTGTTGCACCGGCAGGCGCACTCGATTCCATCTGGGAGTTTCTGGCGGCAGAGGGCCGCTGGATCGGTTATGCGGCGGGCGTGCCTCCGGAGGCCGCCGATCTTCAGAGCGTCGATAGGCTGGATGTCGTCTTTATCTGCGTGGGTGACGCTGCCACCATGACCATGCCGGAGATCCAGCACTGAGCGGTGGCAAGCCTGCCTGGCTGACGGGTGTGGTGCCAGCGGAGGTCATCGGCGACCTGCCGGCTTCGCTGAGTGCGGTCTGCTACGACTCCCGTCGCGCCGAGTCCGGTTGCCTCTTCGTGGCCGTCCCGGGAGCAACGCCGCGCTCCCGCGACGGCCACGAATTCATCGCCCAGGCGGTCGAGCGCGGTGCCGCCGCGCTGGTGGTGCAGGCGGACCGTCGCCCCGCATGGGAAGGGCTGGTGGAAGGCCGTCGCGCGCCGCTGGTGGTGGTCAAGGACAGCCGGCTGGCCCTGGCGCCGCTGGCCGCCGCCTTCCACGGCTGGCCGGCGCGGCACTTCCGGACCGTCGGCATCACCGGCACAGACGGCAAGACGACCACCGCTCATCTCATCGCCGCCGTGCTGGAGGCGGCGGGCCAGGCCTGCGCTCTCCTGAGCAGCGCCGAGTTCCGCCTAGGCGGTCGCACCAGGGTCAACGCTACCCACATGACCACCCTGGAGGCGCCCGAACTCCAGGGCTTGCTGGCCGATGCCCTGAAGGCTGGCGACCAGTGGGCCGTCCTGGAGGCGTCCTCCCACGGGCTGGCCCTGCACCGCGTCGACGCCTGCGACTTCGATGTCGCTGTCTTCACAACTCTGGGCAGCGATCACCTGGACTTCCACGGCAGCCCAGAGGAGTATCGGGCGGCCAAAGGTCGTCTGTTCAGGCTGCTTGACGAGGCGGCAGACAAGGGGGTGCCCAAGACGGCCGTCCTCAACGCCGATGACGCCGCGTCATACTACTTCCGGGGCTTGACGGCGGCATCAGTGGTCACCTACGGCCTGGAAGCCACGGCGGACGTCACGGCCCGGCAGGTCCACGACGAGGGTCTCGTCACGTCCTTCGAGCTAGCCGGCGCTTTCGGCGCTGTGCCGGTGAAGACGCGGCTGGTGGCACGGTTCAACGTCTACAACTGCTTGGCGGCCGCCGCCGTCGGCCTGTCGCAGGGGCTATCGGCCGAGGAGGTGAAGCGGGGGTTGGAGAGCGTGTCGGGCGTGCCCGGTCGGATGGAACTCATCGAGGCCGGGCAGCCGTTCTCCGTGGTAGTGGACATCGCTTCCACGCCAGCGGCCCTGGCCAACGTGCTGAACGTCCTCCGCGCCGCCTGCCGGGGACGGCTGTGGGCCGTCTTCGGCTGCGCCGGGGAAAGGGACCCCGGCCGGCGCGACGGCATGGGGCGTGTCGCGGGGCACCTGGCGGACTTCGTGGTGCTCACGAACGAGGATCCACGCTCCGAGGACCCGGATGCTATCATTGAAGCGATCGCCGCCGGCCTGCGGGAGGCGGGCCACCGGGAGGGGGACGACTTCGTGCGCATTCCGGACCGGCGTCAGGCCATCGCATACGCCTTCGAGAGGGCGCGCGACGGTGACATTGTCCTCCTAGCGGGTAAGGGGAGCGAGCAGACCATGGTCTTCGGCGACCGGCACGTGCCCTGGGACGAGCGCGTGGTGGCCCGCGAGCTGCTCGGGGAGCTAGAATAAGAGCCGGGAAGGCCATGGGCACGTTCTCTGTCACCGTAGAAGTTGGCGATCCCCAGGCACAGCGATTCCACGCTGTCCAAGCTCTGGCGGACACAGGAGCCAGCTATACCACGCTCCCTGCCTCTCTCCTGCGCGACCTCGGTGTGACCCCGCATGGACAGCGTCCGTTCTTGCTCGCGACGGGCGGCACCGTGGTGAGGGAGATCGGACGCACGTGGGTGCGTATCGACGGGCGCGTGGAGATGACCATCGTGGTCTTCGCCGACGAGCGAGCCTTGCCCCTCCTTGGCGCTGTGACGCTGGAGGAGTTCGGCCTTGGCGTCGATCCCGTTGGGCGGAAGCTGGTGCCTGTCCCCGGTTTGCTGACGTGACTGGGCCTTCGGCACGTCCCGGAGCGGGCCGTTCGTGGCCCGCGGCCCGCCGAGATCGACGGTGGAGACTTGATAGGAGTGACCATGGACAAAGACCGAATAGAGGCCCTGGCCCGCAGCGACCGGGCCCACTTCATACACCCGCAGTACCACATCAGCGAGCACCAGGACCCCATCGTGTACGTGCGCGGAGAGGGTGCTATCCTGACGGACGCGCAGGGTCGTCAGTACATCGATGGGCTGGCCTGCCTCTGGAACGTCGCCGTCGGGCACGGCCGCCGCGAGCTAGCCGATGTCGCTGCCCGGCAGATGGCCGAACTGGCCTTCTGCAGCAGCTACACCGGCTACTCCAACGTCCCAGCCATTGAGCTGGCGGAGCGGCTCTGCGCCCTCGCCTACCCCAACATGGCGGCCGTCTTCTATGCCAACAGCGGCTCGGAGGCCAACGAGGGCGCCTTCAAGGTGGCCCGCTTCTACTGGCACCTGCAGGGCCGGCCCGAGAAGGCGAAGATCATCTGCCGGCGGGAGGCCTACCACGGCGGCACTCTGGGTGCCACCAGCGCCACCGGCATGCCGGTGTTCTGGCGCGGCTTTGAGCCCTTGATACCGGAGTTCGTGCGGGTCGGCACCTGCTACTGCTACCGCTGCGAGTGGGGGAAGAGCTATCCCGGCTGCGGCCTGGAGTGTGTTGGGGCCGTGGAAGAGGCCATCCTGCGCGAGGGCCCAGACACGGTGGGCGCCGTCCTCGCCGAGCCCGTCCACGGCGCCGGCGGTGTCATACCGCCAGTGCCGGAGTACTTCCCACGCCTGCGGGAGGTCTGCGACCGGCACGACGTGCTTCTCATCGCCGACGAGGTCATCACCGGCTTCGGGCGTACCGGTCGCTGGTTCGGCCTGGAGCACTGGGCCGTGCAGCCGGACATCATGACCGTCGCCAAGGCGGTGACAAGCGCTTACGTACCGCTCTCCGCTACGATCATCTCACGCCAGATCCACGAGGCGATGAATTCGGCGCCGCTGCCCGAGCGGTTCATGCACGCCTACACCAACTCTGGCCACCCGACGGCCTGCGCCGTTGCCCTGGCGAACCTGCGCATCATAGAGGAGGAGGGGCTGGTGGAGAACGCCCGCCGCATGGGCGAGCGGCTCCTCGCCGGCCTGCACTCTCTGGAGGAGATGGAGGTCGTGGGGGATGTGAGGGGCCTGGGTCTGATGGCGGGGGTGGAGCTGGTAGCCGACAAGGAGTCGCGCCGCCCGTTCGAGCCATCGCTGGGTGTGGGCGGCCGCGTCCAGCGCGAGGCCCGCGAGCGAGGCCTCGTGGCGCGCGTCAAGGGCGACAGCTTCCTGATGGCGCCCCCCCTGGTCATCACCGCTGAGCAGGTGGACCGCATGGTGGAGATCCTGCGTGAGAGTATCCGGGCGGCGGCCGCGAGCACCTAGCAACAAGCGACAAGGGCCGCCCCGGCCCGGGGGTGGAGGGGCCAGATTCCCTGTTGCTTGTTGCCTGCACCTTGAGAGGCGCGTTGACGACTCCGACGCCCCTGTGATAGCATCGCTCGTAGGAAAGGAGGTGATGCGGATGGATAATTGCGATAGTTGCTGCGGCTTAGGGTCTGTCCACCCGCACCGCGCCTCCTTGGGAGTATTTGCTCCCTAGACGCGCGGGCTATTTGCTGGCAGGTGAGGGCTAGGCCCTGAGCCTAGCAACGTGGAGCCACCCTGGAGCCCCAGGGTGGCTCCTTAATTCTGGGGGCCTGTATTCCCATGAGCCGCGAGTTCTCTATCGAAGCCTTCCAGGCCCGTCTGGCCACTCACTTCGTCGGGCGGCGCTTGCTCTATCATGCCTCCCTTCCTTCGACCCAGGACGTGGCCAGGAAGGAGGCGGAGCGCGGCGCAGCCGAGGGCACCACTGTCCTCGCCGACGAGCAGACGGCCGGCCGGGGGCGCCTGGCCCGGGGATGGGTCTCGCCCCCAGGCGCCAACCTGTATTTCTCGGTTGTCCTCCGGCCCAGCGCGGCGCACCTGCGGTTGCTGGTGATGATCTGGCCGCTGGCCATCTGCCGGGCAGTCGAGGAAGTGACGAGCCTCTCGGCGCGGGTCAAGTGGCCCAATGACGTGCTGGTGGGGTCGCGCAAGCTGGCGGGCGTCCTCATCGACTCCGAGTTGGGCGACAGCGAGAGCGACTATGCCATCGCTGGCATCGGCATCAACGTGAACTTCGACGTGTCGCCCCACGAGGAGATCCGGCGCACGGCGACGAGCATCTCGACTGAGCTGGGGCATGAGGTAGCGCGGGAGGAGCTGCTGGCGGCCGTGCTGGGTCGATTCGAGGAACTCTACGAGGCGGCCCGACGGGGCGACCCCGTCCACGACGCATGGAAGGCGCGCCTCGATACCATCGGCCGCTCGATCCGCGTCCGCTTCGGCGACAGCGCAGAGGAGGGTGTGGCCGAGGACGCCGGCCCTGACGGCGCTCTGATCCTGCGCCGTTCCGACGGCTCCCGCGTCCGCATCGAGGCCGGCGAAGTCACCCTGAAGGGGTAGCGGCCTGCTAGGCTTTCTCGGGCTCCTCTCCTTCGCCCTCGTCGGCAGTTTCTGAGACGGGCATCCTGCTACTGGCGGCAAGCTCGGCGGCGTCCGTGGGCGCGCCTCCGGCCTCACGCGACAGCGTCGCTCCGCCCCGGCCCATGAACGCCTGGATGATGTCGATGGGCACCGGGAAGACGATGGTGCTATTGCGCTCCGAGGCCACCTCGGTCAGGGTCTGGAGAAACCGAAGCTGGAGCGTGTTGGGCGCCGAGGACATGATTCGCGCGGCATCAGCAAGCTTCTGGGCCGCCTGAAACTCGCCGTCGGCGTGGATGACCTTGGCCCGCCGCTCGCGCTCGGCCTCCGCCTGGCGGGCGATGGCCCGCTGCATTGTCTGGGGCAATTCCGCGTCCTTCACCTCAACGGTACTTACCTTCACGCCCCAGGGCTCAGTCTGCTCGTCGATGATCTCTTGGAGGCGCTGGTTGATGCGCTCCCTCTCCGAGAGCAGCTCGTCCAGGTCCGACTGGCCGAGGACGCTGCGCAGCGTCGTCTGGGAGATCTGCGAGGTGGCCCGGAAGTGGTCCAGCACCTTGACGACGGCCGCCTCCGGGTCCACCACCCGGAAGTAGATGACGGCGTTCACCTTCACCGTGACGTTGTCGCGGGTGATGCACTCCTGGCTGGGCACGTCCATGGTCACGATGCGCAGGTCCACCTTCACCATCCGCTCCACCACGGGGATGATGAAGAACAGGCCCGGTCCCCGGGCGCCCACCAGCCGGCCGAGGCGGAAGATGACGCCCCGCTCGTACTCCTGGACGATGCGCACCGCGTACGGGTAGGCGAAGAACCCCCACGGTGGTATGAGGAGGAAGAAGCCGAGCGCGACCAACAGCGCCTTCACAAACCGTTCCATAGCTAGCTCCTTTCTACGGCTGCGATCCCGCAGCACACCGCTGCCTGCGGACTTCAAGCCGCGAGCCAGGCTCGGGCCTGCCGCCACCAAGCCCTGATACCCACACGCCTCGTCATCATATGTCCGCCTCGAATGCTTTGAGACCCTTGGGGACGGGCTGCGCCAGCATGATGAGGCCTACAGCACCTGCCATGGTGATGAGTGCTGACCCCGACATGATGCTCGCCATCGCCAAGTCGGCCCGCGACGCCTCGCCTCGCAACATGGTTACCCATAAGGAGGCGCTGACAAACAGCATGACTACTGGCGGCGCTAGAAAGAAAAGTAGGCCCCGTGTGCGCGATGGAACGCTGCGACGCCGCTCAGCGGACGCCAGCGGGTCGAACGCGGACATAAGCTGGACAGCTCTCTTTGCGGGATGACCGGCCCCCATTACTGACCCTTCGACGGATATGTCGTCGGAGGAGGTTCCGGTGTGCACAACATCGATGACGGCTCCGTTTCCGCGATCCAAATACGCGAAGCGCAGAGCGACTGTGGTTCCTTCCTCGTGACTGCTGAGTCGGAACTGGCTCGCCTCGTTGTCCACCTGCACTATTATTACATCCAGGATTGTCACTGCAGCGGTTGGCGTGATTCGCAGCGGATCAGCGGTGGCGATGTCTGCGGCATGAATGGTCTCGCCGCCTTTGTTCCAGAAGACGACCCTGGTTATCGACAGGTTCTGCACGCTCCGGCCTGAATACTTGACGTCCAGAGCCGACAACTTCGCAGTGTAGTCCCGCACCAAGTTATTCGTTCGTGTTGCCCAGCAAGGCTCTTTGCGGCGGCGGCCCCGAAGATAGAGGACAAGGCTGACAACGGCAACCAGCACGCTAAGTACACTGAGAATCGTAGCCGCGATCTCACCGGCGGTCACGGCGCTGACGACCTCCTCTTTCCGTAGTCCAGCCCGGCTGTTGCCCTGTCCGGCACATTGCTATCGATACCAGTGTGCTTGGTAGTGCTTCGGCGATCGGCGCGCCTTGGCGATAGCCCCAGCGTTCAGTTTGCACGACATGGCCTTGCATGTCCATCCCCCGTGCCTACGGCGTGGGTACGCAGGCGCTAGCGGTCTTCCTGCGGCCCGCCGCCGTCCAGTTGCTCATCTCCCGCCTCAGCCTCGGCCGGCTCTACTTCGCCGGGCGCCCTCCTCACCTGCAGCCGCAGGCCCTGCACGCCGGTTACGACGACCCTCTCGCCCTCCCGGACGGGCCCGTCCTGCGCCGTGGCCATCCAGCGCTCACCCTCCAGGAACACCTGGCCTTCCGGCTCCAGGGGCGAGCGGGTCACCGCGACCCGCCCGATGAGCGCCTGTGCGCCGGTCCTAGCGGGCGCCATCCGTCGCATGCGGAGGATGGTGCTCATTATCATCAGAAAGAATACACCGATAACGGCGGCCCAGCCATAGATGAGCCACTTCGATACCTGGAACTCGGGGTTGCTGGTGCTGGTGAGCAGCAATCCGCCCAGGATCAGCGAGATGACGCCGCCGACGCCCAGGACGCCGAATCCCGCCACCAGCAGCTCGGCGAAGAAGAGGGCGAAGGCGAGAAGGATGAGGAAAACGCCCGCCCAGTTCACGGGCAGGGTGCCCAGTGAGAAGAAGGCCAGCAGCAAAGCTATGCTCCCGAAAACGGCGGGGAAGATGAAGCCGGGGTGAAGCACCTCGATGGCGATAGCTGCGAACCCCAGGCTGAGCAGTATGAAGGCGATGTTGGGGTCGCTGAGGATGAGGAGGAAGCGCTGCACCAGGGTCATGTCGTTCTCGACGATGGGGGCGTTGGCTACCTGCAAGGTGGCGGGGCCCGTCAGTAGCTCCACAGAGCGGCCGTTGACGGCGGTCAGGAGGGAGGGCAGGTCGGGCGCTAGCAGGTCGACAACGTCGAGGCGGACGGCCTCTTCCTCATCGGCGGAGATGCTCTCCCGCACGGCGCGCTCGGCCCAGTCGGGGTTGCGGCCCCGCAGCTTGGCGATGCCGGTGATGTAGGCGACGGCGTCGTTGGTGACCTTGTCGCCCAGGGTGCCCTCAATGTCCTCTCCGCCTCCGCCCACCGGGTGGGCGGCGCCGATGGCGGTGTTCGGGGCCATGGCTGCCACGTGCCCGGCCATCGTGATGAAGGTGCCGGCGGAGGCGGCACGTGCCCCGGGGGGCCAGACGTAGGTGATGACCGGCACTTGCGAGGACTCTATGCGCTGCACGATGTCGCGCATAGAGCTGTCCAGCCCGCCGGGCGTATCCAGACGCAGGACGATGGCCGCCGCGTCGGCGTCCTCGGCGGCACCGATGGCCCGCTCCACGTAGTCGGCCATGACGGGGCCGATGGTGCCGTCGATGGTCACCACGTTGACGGCGTTCTTCTCCTTGATGGATGTAGCGCAGCCGGCTAGGCCCAGCGCCAGGAGCAGCACCCCGACAACAAGTAGGGAGCACCTCCTGGCTGCTCTGCCGGCCGGTCTCCTGGGCATTCGGGCCTCCCCCTCGTCATTATATGCTTTTCAAAAAGGGCGCTCCCAGGGCCTGTCTGTGGCCGCGGCTCTACGTCAATCAGTGTGGACAAGGTTAAGGAACCTTAGCAGAAAGACCCTGCGGTTCCGGTAGCCATAAGCCCGCCGCTTCATCACCTTCACCCGATTGTGCTTCCCCTCGACCAGGGCATTGGTGAGGGGGAAACGCCAGTAGTTGAGGATCTCCTCCCGCCACCTCTGAACGGTGCCCGCCAGCCGCCGGAAGGAGGGTAGTCCACTGCTCCACGCCGCCTGCAGCCAGGCATCCAGGCCACGGACAGCGGCCACTTGGCTGGAGCTGCGGTAGAGCCTGCG
>Ga0315289_10003219_pt1 | contig 24784 bp, 22 predicted proteins | sample YL17G11_40_MG_FD_203452 | JGI IMG/M metagenome (GOLD analysis project Ga0315289, IMG submission 203452) | Sediment microbial communities from Yellowstone Lake, YNP, Wyoming, USA - YL17G11_40 | ecosystem: Environmental > Aquatic > Freshwater > Lake > Sediment | place: USA: Wyoming | collected...
CAGTTCGCGGCGGTTCATCAAACAAGCCCCTTCCTTTGGCCTTAGTTGTAAGTTGTTTATCCACAGGCACTTGCGCCTTAATCTCGGCCCGGCGCTTGTCGGCATAAGGCTGAAACTCCTGGAGGCGTTGCCGCCATTGTCGTTGCCGTTCATTCACCGCTTCCACACTCTTACTCTCTACTACACACAATCTTGTCCATCTTTGGATATTGATGTCCGTCTTTGGGTTTTATCTCTCTCCTTGTCCGCCTTAGAAGATGGACAAGGTTTGTGTTTGACCACCTTTGGGCCATCTTTGATTTTCAGGGCAATTTCCAATACCATGCCGATACCTCCCCGACGCCTTCTTTGACGGCAACTACGCCGAGTTTGCACTTTGCCCGGCGGACGGTCTTCTCGACAAAGGATTCTCGTTTGGCGAGACGCAGGATTTCCGTACTCCTCATTCTGCCATCCGCGAGCAGGCCCCTGAGCCACTGTTCGGCGTCGGCCAAGGCAGTATGGTCTTCCCCGGATTCGGCGGCCAGGGCTTCATCGGCCGAACAATCGAATTGGCCTGTTTCCCAGTTCACGGCCATATTGTTGATTCGAAAGGCCAGTGTTTTTGCCAGGGGGCCAAGGTTTGACTTGATGGGGACGAGCAGGCGGCGGTCATGGTCTTCCTTGTCTTGGGCAACGAGCAGAATAGATCGGGCTGCTGCGGAGAAGGCAACACTGCCCAGGGTGCGATGGATGGCTTGCTTGCTCGCGTCTTTCGAAAGATGGGAGATCCCGACGACGGCGCAGCCATACTTTTCCGCCAAGGCGTTGAATCGGGCCAGGGCCATGCGCACTTCACCATTTTTATGTTGGTCCGTTGTGCCCAAGTAGGCCGTCAGCGGGTCCGCGACAACAAGGCGTACGTCGCCGATTTCCTCAATCATTTTCTCCAAGACGGGGAGGTGTCGCGTCACGTCGAAGAAATCCTCACCATCCGGGTATCGGACCCCCTTCAGGGCGAACAGTCGGGTTGGGTCCCCCCCCGCCGCATCAAAGCGCGGCCGGATGGTGTACTCAAGATGGTCTTCGCTGGTCATCAGAATCACATTGCCGGGTACGGGTGCATCATCCATGTTCTCACTGTCCGGCCAGAGACGGCCGACGGTGGCGCAGGCGGCCAGGTACAGGGCCAGGAAGGTTTTGCCAAGTCCCTCGATTCCCACAACCATAGAAAGCATGGCAAAGGCGATCCGATTTCGCCAAAACCAGTAGAGATTTTTGGCGGTCACTTGATCCAGGGGGAGATAGATGGGCTGAGCGCTGGTGTCAATTTGTTCCTGCATCGTCGTGTTGGTCTTTGCCGGCTTAGCTGTCGTCTTTTGCGGGGCGGGTCTATCGCGTTTGCAGCCGTAAGTGTGCTTGCCGTAGGTCTTACCATTCCTGAATACCGTGCTCGCTTCGGACTCAATCATCGGCGGCACGTTCTTTTGGTTCCAGTTATCCCAAATCTCCCATGCGTCGTTTTCGGACAGGGCAAAGTCGATTAACAGGTCGGCGGCGTGTTCCATGCCCTCGGCATTGCGGCCGTCGTGTTCTGCGATTCCCGGCCATTTGTTCGCGTAGAGCATCGCACGGGCCTTGATCTCCATCTCGTCACCATTGCGGTGGATCGACGGTGCAGGTGCGGGGGACGGCTCCGGGGGGTCCGGTGCGGCGGGTAGAGTTGATTCGATGGCGGACAGGCTCATTGGCATGGGGTCGCCTCACGACTGAACATCAGGAACGCGTCCGCCGGTTGGGCGAATTTGTGATTGAGAAAGCCCGCCAACCGTAGGAATCGTTCAGGGTTCTTGCAAGCTGGATCTGATTGGAGTGCAGCAATCAACCGGGCTTGTATGCCGCGCCACTGATCCACGGCTATTGGCTCCGTCAAACGCCAATACGCATGGCACCCATGCCCGGAAAAAACGGTCAGATCGGGCAGAGGCAAACCGATGGCCTCGATGCGTGGTTCGATGAATTCCCAGACTCCGCAGCCGTCCCCCGGCTCGACGCCATCGAAGTCGGCGAACAGGCATCGGCACAACAGGACATTCACGTCACCGCTCAAGCCTTCGGCCTTGCGGGGGTTTACTCCGACGTAGATATTGAAGCCCTGCTCGTTCAAGCGCTCCAGGTCGGGAATCAGTCTTGTGAGGTCACGGGCGCGGCACCAGCGTTTACGTGCTTGCTGTTTTCTGACGGCTCGTATCTCAACAACGTCGCCGGGCTCGAAGATCGTGGTGGCGTAGGATTGCACTTGTGCGGTGGTGGTCTTCATGGGGTCGCCTCCTGCTCGCGGCTGGGGCAACCCTGCATCGCCCACGTACGGATAGCCTCGACAGGCCATAAGACCCTGCCGCCGGCCGCTGGCCGAACGGAGCGCGGACAGGCACCCACGGCATCCCAATTCAGGAAAGTCGATCTACTGACTCCACAAAGTCGCGCGGCGGTTTCGCAACTGACAAGGATCGGTTCAAGGTGCAGAGGGGGCTCGGTCTTCATGCGGCTCCTCCCGTGAGCAACGTCATCTTCCGCGTGGTCTGTGCCGGTTCTGGTGCTGGCCGATAAGGCTTGTCCAGGAGCAGTTTACTGGCCCGGTTGACATCTTCCGGCCCCCAGAGGAATGAACCGCCCGGTGCTCGTTGTGGCTCCGGCAATCGGCCGTTCCACACAGCCGACTGGATGCGATTCGGCGGGACGTTGAGTAGTCGAGCTACTTGGCGAGTTGACAGGAATTCCACGTTGAGACGCTCCACAATGAGTCAGCGACTATTGCTGTTTGGAGCGTGGGTAAAAAAAAACCGCCCACGCACACAAGGTTTCGGTCCTTGCGGCGTGGGTCGGTTTGATGTCCGATAGTCCAGCCCGTTAGCAGGTCTTACTGTCGATAGTCTGCCAGGCCAGGAAAACTTGGAAATTCAATTCCGAGTCAAAGAGCATGTAACGCTGGTTACTGTATCACGGCCGCCGAGATTGTCAAGAAAATTCTTTCACAATCCCCATGATTCTTTCTCGCGCTTCCGCCGGCAGGCTCGGCCATGTCGCATTGATCTCAGTCAGGTCGGGGTCCGCGCGTATATTTGGCCTATAACTCGCGCGAAGCTCTGCATCAGTTCTGAGGGTGATTTGCGTAAGTCTCGCGTTCTCAAGGGTTTGCGAACTGCGTCCGGAGGGGCTCGAACCCCCAACCACCGGTTCCGAAGACCGAGGCTCTATCCAATTGAGCTACGGACGCGAGCGCCAGGGATCAAAGACTCCGCCCGGCAAGCTTCCGACGATACCGTATCTCGAAAGGATCGTCAAATCAAAATGCTCCCACGCGAGGTCGGCCCGCGCAGGTTGACCGGCCAAGGCTCGCGAAGCGAAGATTGCCGGTCGTCGGCTGGTCCGTCGCCGATCCTCTGCCCGGTGAAGAAGGGATGCGTGCACATGTGACGGGCTCTCATGGCACTCGCGGCGGTCGGCCGTGAAGCAGGTGCATGATCAGCAGGATGAGAAACATCACGATGAAGATAATGAACAGAATCCTGGCGATACCTGCGGCCGCTGCGGCAATGCCCGCGAATCCCAGTATGGCGGCAATCAGTGCCACCACCAGAAAGACTAACGCCTAGTGCAATAGACGCATATCCGACCTCTCTCCGTGGACAGCGCGGAAAAGAACGATCCCGTGGCGGAACGGTTCGCGCCGTTGGTCCACCTCTTCACGGGCATCATCCGCGCTGCCCACGTTGCATGACCGATGTGCCGCCCGTCCGCACGACCACCGAAGAACCTCGCTGCAGAGTTGCCGACAACCGCTACCTGCCGCGTTCACTTCGTCCCTTGCTGGGATTCCACGTACGACTGAAGGTCCTTGAGAGTCGTGGCGGCGGTGTTCAGTGCCTTGTCGGCATTCGCCTTGGCTTCTTTCCAATCACTGCCACTGGCGGTCTTCGCCTTGTCCAAGGCAGCCCGGGCGTTGGCAAGATCCTCCTGGAGTTGCTTCTGGAGCTGCTGCGCTTTCTGCTGGGAATCCGCTTTGAGAGCGCTAATCTGCGACTGGAACGTGCTCATCTTCTGCTGCAGGCTGTTGAGCAGTTGGTCCGAGGTCTGAAGGTACGCCTGCTTCTGTGCCGAAATGTCCGCGGCGGCCTGGGTTACCGGGACCGGCTGTGCTGGCGCGCGTGCGGCCGGCTGGTCGGCTTCCGTCCCACCTGCCTTCGCGCCGGGCTGCGTACGACCGGCCGGGGGTTGCTGGGCCGTACCGCCAGTGGGCTGCTGTCCACCGACCGTCGTGGGAGGCGGCGATTCCGCCGTCCCGGACTTGCCCTGTGACGGCGCCTTCGCCGGTTTCTTGGCGCCGGTCGCCCCTTCCTTGCGGCAACTGGCCGAACCCAACAATACCGCGGCCACCAATAACGTTACTGCGATCTTCCGACTCATGGAAACACCTCCTAAACACCGTGGCCTCAGGGGCCACTCGACGATCCTGACGACGGCGCCGCGGCCCTCACCGTTGGCGCCGCGCCGACGTGACTACGCCGCCCGCGGCGGATTATTCCGCAGTTCTTTCAATCGACCTGCCGAGACACCGCAACCGCCTACTCACGATCCCTCTTAATCGAGTCCAGGGGATGCCAGTCAGTGGGATTCTGCCTAATTCACGGCAGTTGAAGACGCAAATGCGCCACCGCGCGGGTCCGGGCGGCGGGGACATCGGCCGGCAGGGACGAGCGAGAGCCCGGCGTCCAGCGGCCGTTCTTTAGAGAGTCTCCGCAGGCATTTTCCGGGGTCTCGGGTAGCATTCTGCGTCCGTAAGCTTCTTGCCCAGCAATATTGCGGTTTTCGCCTAATTACTCGCACCGCACCTGGGCCTAGAGTGGCGGTACAAATGCTGTGAAGCAAGCCGCCGACAACGCCGGCCCATTGGGCGCGCCGGTGGCAAGGCCAGTAGCTATGGGGGTGCGTTCGGTAGCAACACACTGAATCGGAGTTCTACCGGCGGCAAGTACGGGAAAGCATGGGGAGATCATTACGCAGGTTTCGGGGAGTTGACGGTTGGTGCGCGCGATTCACACGCCGATGGATATTCCGGACTGACGGTCCGGCGGGTCCGTTCCAGGCACGAAAGCGCCGCTCCTAGGGTCACAGCGCCAGGCTCACCCTTTCGCTCGCTCCTGCATCGCCGGCCCGGAACGAGAGTCGCATGTACAACAAAACGATGAGAGAACGAGGTCCGCAGTCTCACCGTGGAGTGACCCGGGAGGACTCTTCCACGGTACCGAAGGCCAGTATGCATCCTCTCTTGGAGGGCGCAACAGGGCTTACGAGCGCACAAGCAAATGAGACAAGGGAACTCCGGCGCTGGCCGGCGACGGCACCGCCGGCCGGATGTGCGCGCGGCCCGCCGCCGCCCTTCGGGACAACCATCTCGCGAGTAAGCTCATGCGCATTTGTGTCCTATTGAATCACGGAGGAAAACATGAAACGGTTACTGTTTGTGGCACTCGTGTGTGGACTTGCAGCAGTGCCTTCGCTGGGGGCGCCTTCCCTCGGCTTCTGGGACGAGGGAGCTCCGGGAAGCGCCCATCTGTTCTGGAACCTGCAGTCCAGTCTCGTCCTGGAGACGATCGCGGGCAAGTCGTTTGACACGGATCCCAGCGACCAGGCGTCCTTCCCGCCCGGCGGCATCCATAGTCCCATTGCCGCCGCCATTATCAGTGGCGTCGACTTGACGTACAGTGGTGGCAAAGACTCCCTCGACCAGATCACTGACTTGGATACTATCGAGGGCGACGCGGGCCTCTTCTCCAGCCCGAACCCAATCGACGTCCACCTGAAGATCAACAACTTCCCTGCGGCGAACGCGTTCAAAGAAGTCTGGGTGGATGTCATCGGGTCCGGTACGATTGACACCACGGGGATCATGGCCCTCGATGCCGGGTCTGTGACTTTCTCCTACACGCCTCTGGCCGGGCCGGGCCCGGGCACGGGGGCCGATTTCGGCTGGCGCATCAAGCCGAATCCGTTCTATGAGGAGGTTGAGTTCTCCCTTGTCCCTGCCGCGGGCCAACTGGCCACGCTCGACGGCTTGCATGTCGACACGATTTGTATTCCGGCCCCAGGGGCGTTTCTGCTCGTCGGCCTGGGCGCCGCCGTGGTGGGCTGGCTTCGGACGAGGCGGAGTTTGTAGTCACATTGACACCGTACCACCCACAGGAGGGATTGCCGTACCTTTACTGCAATCCCTCCTGTTTTTGTCGTGTCATCATCGCGTCGGCTCAGGGCGACGGCCCAAAGGCCGACCCTGAGCGTCATGGCAGAGGGCCGCTCCTTACTTCGTTTCCGCTTCCTTCTTCAGCGGCGTGGTCCACAGATAGACCGTGCGCCCGTAACCGCCATCCCCATCGACCGTAACGACCTGGTCCGGCGTGACCCCTTTCATGTCGAAGGCATGAGAGACGATCCTCGATCCCGGCTTGAGTTTCTCCAACTGCGGAATCAGCTTCACGTTCAAACTGGGCAGCAAGTACAAAGTGACGACATTGGCCTTGCTGAGGTCCAGGGTGAAGATGTCCTTCTGCTCGATCGTGACCAGATTACCGACGCCATTCTTCTCGACGTTCTCCTTCGACTCCTGGATCCGTTCCGGATCGACGTCGAAGCCGAACGCTCGGCAACCGAACTTCTTGGCGGCGGTCACGACAATGCGGCCGTCCCCGCAGCCAAGATCATAGACCACGTCGTCCTTCGTCACCTGGGCCAGCTCCAGCATCTTGTCGACCACCTCCTGGGGCGTCGGAACGAAGATGACATCCGGTCTCTTGGGCTCCTGCGTCGGTTCGACGGCGGGCGGATTCTGCGCCGTCGGCGCCGGGGCCGGCGGAGGTGTCGCGGTGCCGCTCGTCGTTGCGCTCGGCACCTTCTGCGCCGGGCTCGTGCCGGGCGAAGTCGGCTGGCTCGCGGCCTTACCCGCCGTACTGTCGGCCGGCTTCGTCGCGCTGGCCTTCGAGCCCGTCGCCTTCTGGGACCCCGGTTTCTCCGAGGAGCACCCCACCAGCCCCAGACACACCACCACCCACACCCATTTCAGTCCTTGGTTGCTCACAGTCATCGTCATCCTTTCTGAAATCTCTTTCGGTCATCGAGCGCCACGATACAGATCGGGACCCGCTCGATTACTCTGTCGGCGGCTGTTTCTTCAACGGAGTCGTCCACAGGTACACGCTGCGTCCGTACTCGATGTTGTCGACCACCTGATCGGGTGTGACGCCTCTCATGTCGAAATCGTGGGACACGATCCGCGCTCCCGGCTTGAGCTTCTCCAACTGTGGAATCAGCTTCACGTTCAGACGAGGCAGCAAGTACAAAGTGACGACAGTGGCCTTACTGAGGTCCAGGGTGAAGATGTCCTTCTGCTCGATCGTGACCAGATCGCCGACCTCATTTTTGTCGACGTTCTCCTGGGACTCCTTGATGCGCCGGGGATCGACGTCGTACCCGTAGGCCCGGCAGCCGTACTTCTTGGCGGCGGTCACCACAATTCGGCCATCGCCGCAGCCCAGATCGTAGACCACGTCATCCTTGGTCACCTGCGCCAACTCCAACATCTTGTCCACCACCGCCTAGGGCGTGGGAACGAAAACCACATCCGGCTGGTGCGTCTCTTCTACCGGCAGGGCGGCCTGCCGCGCCCGCTTGGCCGGACCCAGCTTGGCCGGTGGACGATCGTCGCGCTGCGTCAAGGAGATGCCGTCCAAACGCGGCTGGAACTTCGTCGCGTCCACCCCCAGTGCTTCATAGATCGTCGGCGCCACGTCTTGCCGCCGGCCGTCCCGGCGGACCGCCGGGTTGTTGGTCGCCAGGAACACGTACGGCGCAAAACTGTGACCCTTGGCATCCTCATTGAAACCGTGGTCCGCGGTGACGTAAATCTGGGTCTTCTCCGCCAGCCCCAGTTCCTTGATCTTGTCCATGATCCTGCCGGTCCAGAGGTCGTTGGAGATCAGGGCATCATTGGACTCCTTCGAGTTCTCGCCGTACTTATGCCCGGAATGATCCACCTCGGCGAAATGCACAAAGAAAAAGAACGGCTTGTCCTTGTACCTATCCAGCAACTCGATGGCCCGCGTTCCGACCTTCTGGTCCTCCATCAGTCCGAACTCCCAGACCTCCAGCGCCATGTGCATTCCGTAATAGGGCGAGCCGGGGATCACCCGGTACTTGACGCCATTCTCCTCGACAATCGTCCCTTGAGGTTTCTTGCCGGCGCCGGGCTGAGCGTTCGCACCGGCCTTCCTGGCCTTCTTCTGACCCTGTTTCTTGTTGTTGCCGGTGGTGGCGTCGGCGGCCTGCTTCTTCTTGTTCTTTCCGGCCTTGGCCTTGATTTGCTCCTTGCCCTCCTCATCCAAGCGGATCTTCTGCGGCGGATTGATCTCTCCACAGTGCTGCCTTTTTCCAATGACCGCGACCGTAACGAACCGGTCCGCCCCGAAGTTGTTTTCCAGACGCTCAAAAATGCTCAGACCCTTGGGCACCGGCTGAAACCGGCCGTTGCTGTAGACGCCGGTGGTCTGGGGGTAGTAGCCGGTGAGAATCTGGGTCCAGCCGGCCTTCGTGTCGGTGGTGCCCTCCACGTCGATCTTGACGTACTTGCCCTGGTCGATGAGCCGTTGCAGGTTGGGCAGTTCCTTCCGCGCCAGGCACTGCTCCACGTGCTCCCGCTGGGCGGCGTCCCAGCCGATGAGAATCACGTTCTGCGGATGCTCGACGGCCGCCCCCAGGGGGCCGGCCAGTGCGGCCAGCACGACGACCGCCCAAAGTACCGACACTTTCCTAATCATGGATCTACCCTCTCAAGGATAACGGCTTGACCTGCCTGCCTTTACGCAAACCTGAGGTCTAATTGTGGCCTCAGAGCAGGCAAAAATCCACGAGATTTCTGCCTCCTTCTGTCGTTACTTCACAGCCAAACCGAACGAGTCGAACGAAATCCGCCTGTTTCGTTTGTCACAATAGGCAGAGAAACATCCGTCCTGCCACAGCGTATAGACCTGATGCAGGGCAGAGGATGAACGTGTGTGTGGTTCGGGGGATGCAAGGCGCTCATGGAACAGTCAATGAAGAATGACGGACAAACAGCGACAAGCCGGCTGAACAAGGAACAACTGCTGTACGATATTCAGGAGTTGAGCCATCTCTTCCGGGAGAGCGCCAGCATTGAGACGCTGCTGAACCGAGCGGTGGAGATGGTGGCCCAACGGACCCAGTCCGCCGTCTGCTCCATCTACCTCTATAACCCGGATAAGCAGGAGTTGACTCTCCGCGCGACCAAGGGCTTGAACCCGGAGTCGGTCGGCCGGGTGCACCTGAGACTGGGCCAGGGGCTCACGGGGCTGGCCTTGCAGAAGATGCGGCCGATCTGCGAGTCCGACGCCAGCCGCCACCCCAGTTACCAATTCTTTCCCGGGATTTTCGAGGAACAGTACAACGCGTTTTTGGCCGTGCCAATCGCCCGCGGCGTCTCCAAAATGGGCGTCCTGGTCCTCCAACGTGAGGCCAGCCAATGTTATGACGAGGCCAGCATCACCGCCCTGGAGACCGTCGCCTCGCAACTCGCCAACATCATCGAGAACGCCCAGTTTCTCCTGGGCATCCACGAGCCGCCCTCCGACCGGGTCAGAAGTGTGCCGGACAGTCTCAAGTTTGTCCGCGGCAGGGTGGCAGCCGAGGGATTCGCCTATGCTCCGGCCCTGGTTCTCGATAAGCACAAGAGTCTGTCTTCCGTCCTGCATCAGGGGTCCGAGAAGGTTTACACGCTGGAGGACTTCCGCAACGCCGTGGCGCACACCGCGGATCAGTTGGAGAAACTCCAGGAACAGGTGGAGCATAAGCTCTCCGATGCCGCTTCCCTGATCTTCGCCGCCCACCTCATGATCCTCAAAGACCAGGACTTCATCGGCAAGATCACGCGGCGGATCGCCAGCGGCGTCAACGCGTCCGTGGCCATCGCTGAAGTCGCGACGGACTACATGCGGAGTTTTCTCGCCAGCGACAACGCGTACACCCGCGAGAAGGCCAACGATATCGAGGACGTGGCCGTGCGGCTGGTGAATAACCTTATCAGCCGGGGCGAGGAGATGAACGTCCACAAGGACCACGTCCTCATCACCCGCGGGCTTTTCCCTTCCGATCTGCTCAAGCTCTCCTCGGAAGGGGCGGCCGCCATCGTTCTCGTGGGCGGCGGCGTCACCTCCCACATCTCCATTCTGGCCCGCTCCCTGGCCCTGCCCATGGTCATCATGGACGCCTTTGAGCTGCTGGACGTGCCGGATGGCACGCCGGTCCTGGTCGATGCCGAGATCGGAAACATCTTTGTCGATCCGGACGATCACGTGCTGGAGAAGTTCTGGATCCAGCGGCGGGCACGCCTCACCCTGGCGGATCAGAAACGCCTGATGAAGCCCGTCACGCAAACCGCCGACGGCACACGTGTGCTGCTCCTGGCGAACATCAATCTGCTCAGCGACTTGAAGATCGCACGCGAGCTGAACTGCGACGGCATCGGGCTGTACCGCACGGAATTCCCGTTCATCATCCGGGCGACCTTTCCGACCGAAGCGGAACAGTACGTGATCTATCGCAAGCTCGTCGACTCGATGCCGGGAAAGCCCGTGACCCTTCGTACGCTCGACGCCGGCGGCGACAAGATTCTGTCCTATTACCACGACCTCAAGGAGCAGAACCCCGCGATGGGCATGCGCTCCATCCGCTTCTCTTTACAGAACAAGCCTGTGTTTGCCGAGCAGCTCCGGGCGATCTTGCGGGCCGGGGCTGGGGCCGATCTGCACATCATGTTCCCCATGATCTCCTCCCTCGATGAATTCCGGGAGGCCTCCGACGTGGTCCACGAGTGCCTGGACCAGTTGGCCAAACAAGGCCTCGAGCATCACGGCAAGCCCAAGCTCGGCATGATGGTGGAATTGCCCTCGGTCGCGGACCTGATCGACGATTTCGCGCGCGAGGTGGACTTTTTCTCGATCGGGACGAATGACCTGATCCAATTCCTGCTGGCGGTGGACCGGACGAATGAGAGCGTGGCCGATTTCTACCTGCCGCACCATCCCGCCGTGCTGCGCATGCTGAACCGGATTGCCCGGGCCGTCCTCGCCCACGGCCGCGAGCTTTCCATCTGCGGCGATATGGCCCATCAAACGCCGTACATTCCCTTCCTGCTCGGCATCGGCATACGTGCCTTCAGCGTGGACCCGATCTACCTGCTCCGCACGCAGCAAACGATCCTGGCCACCTCCCTGCCCGACGCCGAAGCCTTCGCCCAGTCCCTCCTGTCCCTGAGTCGAGTCCGCGACATCGAAGAACTGTTGAAGTCTCGAACCGCGGCCGACTGACAAATCAGTCGCCGCGCGGCAGCGTCAAAGGCAAGTCATAGACAGAGCGATAGCCGCCGCCCATGTTGCGGGCGAGCCAGAGACGATAGTCGAGGCTTTCGGTCGCCGTCACGTACCTGCTGGAGATGGGATGCACGGCGGTCACTACCGAAATCGCCCGCTTCCCGTCGGGACTTGTTGTCGAGATGACCAACTCGTCGCGGAAGTCGCCGTGGAGATCAGCCGTCATTAGAACGGCGCTGCGCGGAGGGAGAACCGGTTTGCCCTCCGACGCTGGGACGATTTCCTTGCCGTTGAAGTCGCCGATTTCGGCGCGACCGTTCAGGAGTTCGCGAGTACGATCGCCATCCCATTCGAATGGCGTCCAGCCGCTGGGGAAAGGCTCGAGCAGAGGGTGGCCGTTGGCGCTGTACAGGACCAGGGGATCGTCGCCATGCCCCGCGCGGTCGGAGACGCACTCCATCCCTTCCGAGCCGGCCCAGATGTCCGCCGACCAGCCGCTATGTCCGTGCGTCCAGCGCGGGTCGTCCTCGCGGTTGATCTTCCAGATGATGGCGCCGGAGTTGGCATCGACCATGTACACGCCCGCGTGGACGCTGGATTCCACGATGAAGAACACTTCCAGGCCGGGACGGTCCGGCAGATAGTCGTGAATCGAGACGATGTCCGGGTGCTGGCGGTAGATCGACCACCGCACCGTGCCGTCGTGGTTCAGGCAGGTGGTCCCATCGAAGACTTCCTGGCAGCCATCGCCGTCCACGTCGGCCACCTCGATCTTGTGCCCGCCGCTGCCGTTGGTCTCGGCGAAGCTGTTGAACCGCCACAACTGGGTCAACCGGCTGTCATAGGCAACGAAGACTTCGTTCTCGTAGAGCCCGGTTTGCGTGACGACGGCCGGGTGCTTGCCGTCCAAGTAGGCGATGGAAAGGTGGATTCGCGTGGAGGACTTCGCGAAGTCGGAAACCATGTCCGGCCATTTGGTCTTGTCCTTCACCTGGCCCGTCATGCCGTCGAGGATGGCCACGTACACGTCGGCGGCGACCTGGAGCCGGGTGATGACCTCGGCCTTGCCGTCCTGATCCATATCCCACACGTTGAAGGGAACGTTGTTGGCGCTACCGTAGCAGTGATCGTGGTAACAGATATCCTTGCGCCACAGGGAACGGCCGTAGGAGGTGAACGCCTCCAGTTGCACGGGCAGGCCCGGGTCCTGCGACATCTCCTGATTGCCGTTGTCCAACCGGATGACGCAGTCCAGGGTGCCGTCCCCGTCGAGGTCGCCGAAGATCGGCACGAGCACGCCCTGCTTGAACAAAGGCTGAAACGTCACGACAGTCGACGAGCCTTGCCCGGTTGCCGTCACTCCTGCCCATTCGGAGCGTCGGCCCTCGTCACCCGTCTTGTCCACGGGCCGGACGTAGTATTGATAGCGCCGCCCCTCCTTCAGACCGGAATCGACGAAGGTGGTCGATTCACTTACAGGCTCTTTGCTGACGCGGAAGCCGGCGTGGCTTCGTTCCTCGGCGCGATAGACGTGGAAACCGGTCGAGCGGTGGTCCGATCCGAGCAGCGCCCAACTCAGATGCGTCTTGCCGCCGCCGAGCGAGACGGCGGTGAGCTTACGGCTTTGTACCGCCCAATCCGCCCCCTGCGGCTGGCGCACCGGGCGAAAGCCGACATCCGGGTGGCGAATGCCGGCGGAGATACCGAGGCGAGAGCCACATTTGAGATAGCTCTTGGTCCTCGCCCAAGAGCCTCCCAGCACCGCGTTTTCGATCTCGGCCGGGTCCGTGATTCGGTACTTGTACTGCTCTGTCGCAGGATCGTGATTGTCGGCGGCCATCTGCCAGACGTTGCCGGCCATGCCGTAGAGCCCGTAGCCGTTCTTCTGCCCCCAGCGAGCCGGCTTGAGATACTCCTGCCAGCGGTCAAAGCGGCGGCTTCCTTCCGCGTCATAGTTGGCACGCCCCTCGGGATCGTCGTCGCCCCAAGGATAGTTCTTGCCGGCCAATCCGCCGCGGGCCGCATACTCAAATTCGAGGGAAGTCGGCAGCCGGTAGACTCGCCCGTCCTGCGCCGTCTTCCAACGCAGGTAAGCATAGACGTCCACGCGGTTTACGAAGATGACGGGGAGTTCCTCCCTGCCTGCCGGGATTTGCCCCCCTTCCCAATGGCCGGGAGGCTGGTGGCCGGTGACCTCCACGAATGCTTTGTACTCGGCATTCGTGACGGGGTGGTCGAGGATCTCGAAGTCCTCCACCCTTACCAACGCCCCCTGATTGCCGCCGGTGCCGTGGCGGAATGTGCCGCCTTTGACGAGAACAAAGCCGTCCGAAGGCGATTGCGCCAGACAAGGCACGCCAGACAGAAAGACCGCCCCAACCAACAGAAAGGACAGACGGTTCATAATGACCCTCCGAGCCCAAGACTCGTACCATCACCGGGCGGTCATCCTGTCAGGGCACGTAAAGCGGTCGCGCGTTGTAGACCCCACTACAAACCCCGACGCGCAGCGGCGCTGCGGGCGTGGTCATTCGCTTCACTTGCGCTTTTGCTTGATCCCCTTGCCGGGCTTAATCTTCTTGCGACCCGCCTTCAGCGTGCGCTGGCGATTGAGCACCTTGCGGCCCCCTTTGGTCACTCTGCGCGAGCGGAACCCCTGGCTTCGCTTCTTCTTGCGATTGCTGTTACGATGATTCTCCATGACTGCCTTCCACACTCGATTTACTATTTGCTATTTCCAATTTAGGAATACCGCCCCCGACGCGCAGCCCGGCCGCACGGCGGCCCTGCGGGCCCAGGGCGGGTCAGCGAGCGACGCCGCATAGTAAACTGTGAACAGCCAATTGTAAATAGCGAAGCCGGCGGTTCTTAGCCGAATGTCGCCGGGTCCTGCTGATAGAACCGCTTGAGCTGGTCGTAGAGCCTCGGGTACATGTGCTGCAAATCCTTCGGCACCTCGAAGAAACACTCGGTCGCGACCGCGAAGAATTCCGCCGGGTCCGTCGCGCCGTACTCGTCCAGTACGGGCGACGCATGCGTCGCCCCTACCGCCCGGTCTTCTTCGATGGCGTGTCGGAAGTTCTCGAAGTCCTCGCCCAGCGCCCGGGCCCATGCGATGAAGGTGGACCGATCCTGCAACACCGGGGTATTATCGCCCCGGCCGCCCGAGCTATCGAGTTGGTGGGCGAATTCGTGAAATACGACGTTCTGGCCATCGCGCACGTCGGCGGCACTGCGTCGCACATCATCCCAGGATAGAACGACGGAGCCGTGATGCCACGATTCGCCCAGCCGCACATCATCCGTTTCGAGAACGGTTCCGCCGACCAGGTGGTGCGTGTTGGCGGCGACGTACGCTCGGGGGTATACGAGAATGGTTTTCAGGCCGGGATAATAATCGGTTTTGCGGTGCAGCAGGAGGATGCAGGCATGGGCGGCGATGGTGATTCGGATCTGATCGGTCATCCGGAGCCCCCCGCAGCCTTCGAAGCGTTTTTCAGCCATGAAAACAAGGATGTGCCGTTTCAACTCCTCCTGGTCGGCTTGGGGCAGCCGACTATAGAGAGGCACGTTCTTCTTGAGAAGCACCAACCAGGCGTCCGGGAAGGGCCGGCTCGCAATCTTCTCTCGTCGTCTATCCTTGAATCCAAACACGCACGTTCCCTTGCACATTCGTCGAAAACGATGTACTTATAACACATTATGCAGAATCCACTACCTTTTCTTACGACCGATCTGCCCGGCGTAGGCGGCGTCATCAAAGCCCGGCCGGAGGATTTCTTCGTCGAGGAGTTGCCGCTCTATCCGGCCAGCGGCGAAGGCACCCACATTTATGCCTTGATCGAGAAGAAAGGAATCGGCACGCGGGAGGCCCTGGATCGTATCGCCCGGGCTTTGAATGTCTCGCGCCGGGAGTTGGGCTTGGCAGGCCTGAAAGACGCCCAAGCCGTCGCCCGGCAATGGATCTCCATCGAGCACGTCTCTCCGGAACAAGTGGAACGAGTGTCCTTCCCCGAGGTCCGTGTGCTGAAGACGACGCGGCACACGAACAAGCTCAAGCCGGGCCACTTGGCGGGCAACCGCTTTGCCGTCCGCCTCCGTAAGCCGGCACTGCCGCTACCGCAGGCCGCCGAGATCGCTCAGCAAGTGCTGTCCATCCTGAGTCGTCGCGGCGTGCCGAACTACTTTGGCCCTCAGCGCTTCGGCAATCACCTGGATAATCACCTGTTGGGCAAGGCGATCCTCAAGAACGAGATGGCGACCTTTACCGACCTGCTCCTGGGCCACCCCGACAAGGAGTTGGACACCCCGCCCGTGTTCCAGGCTCGCGCCCTGTATGAGCAGGGCCGCTACGAGGAGGCAGCCAAGCTCTGGCCGGGCCAGTTCTTCGATCAGCGGCGTTCCCTGCGGATCCTGGCCGGCAAGGGCAACCCCAAGAAGGTCTTTTACCTGATCGACAAGCACCTCAAGGCCCTCTACATCTCCGCTTATCAGTCGCACCTGTTCAACCGCGTCCTCGCCGCCCGTATGCCAAACATCGATAAGCTGCTCCTTGGCGACATGGCCTATCTGCACAGAAACGGCGCCTGTTTCCACGTGGAGCAGCCCGAAGTGGAGCAGCCGCGTTGTGATCGCTTCGAGATCAGTCCGACCGGTCCCCTCTGGGGCGGCCGAACCACCAAACTCACCGGCCCCGCCGGCGCGATCGAGAATCCCATTCTTGACGGCGAGGACCTCAACGACGACGACTTTCGCCGGATGAAGCATCTCGGCTCCCGCGGCGGCCGTCGTGCGCTGCGCTTCCAGCCGCGTGATGCCGGCATGACCTCCGGCAAGGACGACTGGGGCGAGTATCTCGAATTCCGCTTCGAGCTCGACTCCGGCTGCTACGCCACCGCCCTGATCGCCGAAATCACCAAAGACCGCGCCGCCGTCGCCGCCGAACCGGAAGAGTAGGTTCTGCGCGCCATTGTGGTGCCGATTCGGTTGCATTGGCTGGCGTGCCGTGCTATCATTACGGTCAGACCCTCTGAGAAGGAGTCGTATGCCTATTGTCCTGCGCGTCAGGGGTTATAGGTTCTGGTTCTAGGAGGCTGATCTTGATGAACCGGCGCATGTCCATGTTGGCAAAGAAGGGAAAGAGGCAAAATACTGGCTGGACCCTGTGAGAATGGCACGTGCAGGAAGGTTCAAACCTGTGGATCTCCGCGAGATTGAGCATATTATCGGGGAAAACCGCGGTTTCCTGTTGAATGCATGGCAAGAGGAGCAGAATAGACGTGCTCACGGTTAAGGCAAGAATCCCGCGCGGAACGGACGAATCACCCGTCCTGCCTGTCGTCATCCCAGACTTGAGCGAAGTCAGGGCCTTTGCCCGTCATCTCCACGCGGCGGGAAAACCGTGGCAGGGTGAGATCTTCGGCTGGCCGGCAGAGTACACCCCGGAGAGCCGCAAGAAGCTTGCTGGGTCGAAAATGCGATTCACGCCCGCCGATTTCTGGATCGGCGAGAGCGGTATCTGGTTCTTCTCCCTCATGTGGGAACACGGAAAGAACAGAGAGCCGGTTGAGTTCCTGGATGATCGGGGAATTATTAAGAAATGATGGGACCGGCAGGTTGACGCGACAACGGGATGGCCCCTGGCTATGGCAAAGAAGGCACCGCTTTGGCAGGCGTCCGGAGCGTACGGATGGATCCTCTGGAGTCCGAGTTTGAGAGTCGATTGCGTGACTCCATCCGTGAGTCCATCAGGTTGGGCTACAATCCAACTCGCATTGCGGAAATGATCAATGTTCACGGCGGCAAGAACACAGCCAGACTCCTTGTCAAGTCTGGCGAGATTCAGGACGGCCTTCGCCGTGTCGTCGAGATGGGCCATCGGGAGTTGTCCGTAGAATCGATCATGCTGGAGGCGCGATTCGCGCCGCCGTTCTTTACAGAGGAGGAGTTAACTGCAGCACAATGGCGTCTGGATCATGCCAAGGAGCGTGTACGTGAAGACGGTGGATGACAGTGTGTTACATGAGATAACGCGACGCCTCGTGGCGCAGTTTCAGCCAGAGCAGATTGTTCTGTTTGGCTCACAAGCCTGGGGTGTGCCGACATCCGGCAGCGATGTCGATCTAATGGTGATTGTTTCGCAGAGCGACCTGACCGACTACGAGCGCTCGGTGTTGGGGCACCGTTGTCTGAGTGGTCTCGACGTCGCCAAAGACGTTCTGGTCAAGACGCGCGCCGAGTTTGATTTTTTCCGAGACGTGCGGGCGTCGCTGGAGTACAAGATCGCTCACCAGGGAAAGGTGCTGTATGACCGACGCCAAGGCCCAACTCGTGTGCAGTTGGCTCATCAAGGCGAAGCATGATTTGGCTTCGGCACGCGTCTTGGCTGCCAGCAGTCCGCCTTTGCTCGATACGGCCATTTATCACTGCCAACAGTCTTCAGGATGTCATGCGGAGCAATATGAACAACGTTAAATCGTGGAGAATACACGATGGAGCACACAATCCTCAACCAGAGCGTCAGCGCAGAGGACCTTCAGTTGTATCGCATATATTTTGAGAAGCACCGCGCAGTCGGTGAGAATCTCCTATCGTGGCTTCGAATCGGACTTGCCACCAATTCTGCCTTGCTTGCGATCGTGGCCTTCCTTCTCAGGCCGCCAGGATCAAATGGTCCCGTCAGTTTCCCGACCTCGTGGACGGGACTTATCGCGATTGGGATAGTATCGTTTCTCGGCTTTCTTTTCTGCGCTCGTTGGGTCTTGGCCTATGGGGATATGGTATGGTGGCAATTAAGGACCAACGCGGTGTTGGCATCTGCTGAGAGACAACTCATACAACCTCAATTCCTGATTCCATGGGAGGAAGCTGGGCAGAACAAACAACATCTGAGTCTTGGCAAGTGTGGTATGTGGAACATGATCAACGCATACGAGCCACCCAATCGAGAGCGTGCAGCTTCAAGACCGATGCGGGACGTGGCCGATAGGATGACTCAACTTCCCCGTCTGTTCACCTACCTGTGGATCTCTGTGCTCGTCTTGGATATCATTTCGGCCTTCGTCTGACGCGCGATGAAGTTGATGTCCGAGAACCTCAGTGCGCAGCACCAGCCGCGTGCATAAGATGGCGTTCATGACGCCACTTGGCATCGAGGCGGCAATGCTGGGTGTGCAGAAGGAGGCAATGATGAGACGAACGTGGATCGCGGTGCTGGTCTGGGGGATGGTCCAGAGCGTGGCGCTGGCACAGCCTGAGCCCACTGCCCAGCAACTGCCGCGGTGGCGCGGGTTCAATCTATTGGAGATGTTCTATAAGGGCAGTTCCACCGGTCCCTTCAAGGAGGAGGATTTCCAGCTCATCTCGGAGCTGGGGTTCAATTTCGTGCGCCTGCCGATGGACTACCGCATCTGGATCAAAGGCAGCGATTGGACCCAGTTCAACGAGACGGCCTTCCAATGGGTGGATCAAGCCATTGAGTACGGACGCCGCTATGGCGTGCATGTCTGCCTCAACTTCCATCGGGCGCCGGGGTACACGGTCGCCGACCCGCCCGAGCCCACCAGCTTGTGGACCGATGTCGTCACTCAGAAAGTCTGTGCCATGCACTGGGCCCGCTTTGCCAGGCGGCACAAGGGCATACCCAACAGCCGCCTGAGCTTCAACCTGCTCAATGAGCCTTCCGGCGTGGACGCCGCCGGCTATGCCAAGGTCGTCGCCTTGCTGGTCAAGGCCATCCACGACGAGGACCCCGATCGCTTGATCATTGCGGACGGGCTCGACTATGCCGTGACGCCCTGCCGGGACCTGATCCCCCTGGGCGTGGCCCAGGCCACACGGGGATACCAACCCTTCACTCTGACCCACTACCGAGCCAGTTGGGCCACGGGATCGGACCAGTGGGTGGTGCCCGTCTGGCCGGAGCCGTTGGGATTGGCCGGCTATCTGTATGGGCCTGTCAAGAAGGACATGCAGTCCCCCATGACCATCGAGGCGAGCCTGCCGGAGCCGTTCACGTTCCGTGTCCGCGTGGGCACCGTGTCGGCCTCCAGCCGACTGGAGGTCTCTGTGGATCGTCCGACTGAACCCATCTGGTCCCAGGATTTCAAGCCCGGACCGGGGGCGGGCCCTTGGAAACAGGTCGTCTACATGCCCCAGTGGAATGTATACCAGAACATTTACGATCAGGAGTTCGCCATCGCCATCCCCGCGTGCCGACGGCAGATTCGACTGGACAATACAGTCGGTGACTGGATGACGATCACGGAGATCGGGCTGCAATTGGCGGACGGCCGAGTGTTCTCCCTGCGGGTGAATCCTCGTTGGGGCGAGTCCAACCGGGTGCTTCGATTCGATCCATCGAATCCGGCGGGCGCGTTCCAGAGCGATGTCGCCATCGACCGGCAGTGGCTGTGGGATAAGTATGTCCTGCCCTGGGTTCAGCTCAAGGAGGCCGGCGTGGGTGTGATGGTAGGTGAGTGGGGTGCATACAACCAGACGCCCCATGACGTGACCTTGCGCTGGATGGAGGACTGCCTGACGAACTGGCAGCAGGCGGGACTCGGCTGGGCCTTGTGGAACTTCCGCGGCTCGCTCGGCGTGCTGGACAGCGGCCGGGCGGACGTCCAATATGAGGACTTCCGAGGCCACAAGCTCGACCGCCGGATGCTGGACCTTCTGCAACGGTACTAACGGGACTGGGCGGCATGCTCGATGTTCCTTCGCGCAACAGATCTCTGTCTGGAGTCCGATTCTGTTGCATTGACAGTGGTGGTGTGCTATGATTCCGACAGTAGGCGAAACGGAATCGCACGTTCGGAGCGCTTGAGCCCCGTGAAATACGATGTTCAACTGAAACCTGGAGCCGTCAAAGACATCAAGGGCATGCCAACCGGCATTCAGTCGCGCGTTTTGGCGAGGATTGAAGCTATGAGCACGGACTTGAGGGGCGACGTAAAGCGTCTGACAGGTTTCACCGGTGAATATCGCTTGCGCGTCGGCGATTACCGTGTTCTGTTCGAGATCGAAGGAAAATCAATTGTTGTCTATCGCGTCCGTCATCGACGCGAAGCATACCGATAGCGGAGGTTGACATGGATATCCCGAAGGCTCAAATCATCAAGAAGAATGGGAGGAAGGAGTTTGCCGTCCTCGCCTATGCTGACTTTCTTAAGATCCAAGAGGACTTGGAGGACTATGAAGACTTACGTTGCCTTCGCGAGGCCAAAGAGTCGGAAAGGAAGGCTCCCACGGTAGGGCTGTCCGATTTGAAACGGAGTCTGGCACGGCGGACGAACCGCCCCGGCGGGCGTGCAAAAGCCCAGCGATGAGCTTGGCCGTTTATCGTAGAGGGGACCGAGAATCCGGAGATGAGGCGATGGCGTCTGTCGCCTGCGGGTGATCGGCGTGGCGGACAGCGGCCGGGCGGACGTACAGTACGAGGACCTCCGAGGCCACAAGCTCGACCGCCAAATGCTGGACCTTCTGCAGAGGTATTGACCTGTCCCCCAGGATGGTACTGGCTCTTAATTGGGACCGAGCTCATCCCGGAGCACACTTCGCCTTTTCTTGTCAGATACGCCTTGGGAGGATGCGGTTGGCGATTCTGTTGCGTTAATCGGCGAGGCGCGTTATCATCGTTACCGCAGGCGAAGGAGAATCGGATGTTTGGAGTGCCTGAGACAAACGACAGAGCAACAGGGCGAGGATGCTTTCGCCATGGCAGAGATGGCATCTTTCTTGCAGGCATCCCATAAGCCGCTGGCAGCAGCCCTTTGAACGTGAGGAAGACCAATACAGACGATCCGATCTAAAGGAGGAAAACCATGAAGACGATGTCGGTAGTGCAGAACCTTTCAGATGCGTGGTTGGAGGCGGTCAGGTCACGCAGGATAGTCAACGTGTTCGAAACAAATGATGACCAGAAGGCGAAGGTTGAATTTGGTTTGGTCGAGGTCGGTGGCAAGTTTGACTACTACGCGAAGAACCTGACGACCGGCGAGGCCCTGATTCGTAAGGTTGAAGATCGAGCCATCGAAGGTACGGATTTCCGGATTCAATATAACGGGTATCGAGCTCTACGACCGCGTCCCAAAGCCCTCAATCCGGGCAGGCAACCCGATGTCAGTGGCGACGTCATGCAGTGCAAGTTCTACTGTCAAGACCCGAAACAGAATCTCAGCATGTTGAGAAGGGATGCACTCGCACAGGTCACCCTCAAGAATTGGCGATGGAATGCATACTACAACGCGACCCCGTTTGAGAAGGAAGGACACCTCCTCTGGCTGCCCGCATCTGTTGACGGAACATCGACCGTTCTTCCACATCTGTCGCAGGAACTGACCTTGCCAATCCTCGAAGACATGCTATCGCTCTTCCTGAACAGTGACTCTATGCTCCTGTTCTTCAACTCCCTTCATGCTGGGGCCACCGTGAATCACATGCATTGGCAAGCGGTCTTTCATGAACGCGAGCTTGCCATTGAGACGGCGCAAACGCGCAAAGCTGGGGACGGAAACGGTGACTGGCAGGTGCTGGATAACTACCCCGCAAACGGTTTGGTGTTTGATCGTGGTGTAGATCCTGGGAAGCTCTTCGCAGCAGTGAAGGCCCTTCAGGATAAGAAGGTCCCCTACAATCTCATCCTAGTGGGAAAGAGGATCTGTCTCATGCCAAGGAATAAGAACCACGAGGTAATCCCTGAGTTCCCTGGTGGCGCCGTCGCTTCCATGGAGCTTGCGGGAAAGATCATCATTGTGGACGAAGCGGCGTTCAAGGCAATGGACTCGGTGAGACTAAGAAACGTGCTCCAGAAAGTCACACGCTCATCATGGCCTTCCGCCGGAGCAGTGCCCATAAAGGAAATTCGCAGGAGACCAGACGCGCCAGGTAGAGCGCCAGAGAGGACAGACGGAGCTGACCAGCAAGTTCCCCCGAAATAGATTTGCGGGATAGGCACACTCAGTACGGTAAAGGATGGATGATTGGCTCAATTCGCCTCCGCCGAGGCGAATTGCTTGCGGTGGTAGTCGCGGTAGAGGCCGCCGTTGGCGAGCAGCTCGTGGTGGGTGCCGGATTCGACGACTTGGCCCGCCGAGAGGACCAGGATGCGGTCGGCGTTGATGATCGTCGAGAGACGGTGGGCGATGATGAACGTGGTTCGCCCCACGACGAGACGTTTCATCGCGGCTTGGATGAGGTGCTCGGATTCCGGGTCGAGATTGGCCGTGGCTTCGTCCAGGATCAGGATTCTGGGGTCCTTCAGGAAGGCGCGGGCGATGGTGATCCGCTGGCGCTGGCCGCCGGAGAGGAAGCAGCCTCGCTCCCCCACCTCGGAATCGAACCCGTGGGGCATGTCCAGGATAAATTCGTAAGCGTTGGCCGCCCGGCTGGCCGCGACGACCTCCTCGTCCATCGCTTCCGGCTTGCCGTAAAGGATATTCTCGCGGACCGAGCCGCTAAACAGGATCGGGTCTTGCAGCACCATCCCAATGTGGCGCCGGAGCGATTTGACCGTGACCTCCCGCACATCATGGCCGTCGATCCGGACGTGACCGGCCTGGACATCGTAGAACCGGGGAATCAGACTGATGATGGTGGTCTTGCCCGAGCCACTGGGGCCCACCAGGGCCACCCGCTCGCCCGGCCGCACCCGAAACGCCACTTCGTGCAGGACGGGACAACTCTCGTTGTACGAGAAGCTGACCCGGTCGAACTCCACCTCGCCGCGGATTTGGGGCAACTCCACCGCGCCGGGGGCATCGACGATCTCCGGCTTCTCATCCATGATCTCGTAGATGCGATCCAGGGCCGCCATCGCGTTGGCGTAGACCACGTTCAACTCTGAGAACCGCTGCAAAGGCAGGTACAGCGGCGCCAGGTACATGGTCACGGCGATCAACTCGCCCACCGTCATGGCGCCCCCGATCACGCGATAGCCGCCGAAGCAGATCACGATCAGCGGCGAGATACCCACGAGCGTTCCCGTGATAGACTGGTTGAGGCTCTGGATGAGGACCCGCCTCATGTTGGTCGAGAACAGCCGCTCGGAATCACCTTCAAATCGCTTCCTCTCGGTATGCTCCTGGGCAAACGCATGGACCACGACGCTGCCGGCGATCCGCTCCTGGGCGCTGCTGCTCATCTCCGACAGCTCATCCTGGAGCTGCCGGGTCACCGTCCGCATCTCGCGGCTGAACCGCCGGAAGAAGAAGAGATACGCCGGAAAGGTCGCGAGGGCCACAACGGTGGTGAGCGTGTCGATCCTCAACAGAAAATAGAGGATCACCACGAGGGCAATGGCGTCCATCCAGATGTTCGTGATGGCCGTGCCGACGAGGTTCTGCGCCAACGCGATATCGCTGATCAGACGGGTCAGAATCGCCCCGCTCTTGTTGCGATGAAAGAACGACGCCGACATGCGCAGAATGCGGTAATAGAGGTCGCACCGCATGTTGAACACCGCCCGGTTGCTCGCCTTGTCCGCGCAGAGATGCCGGACGTAGACGAACGGGGCGTAGATGAAGACGAAGATAGCCATCATCCCGCCCGCATAAAACAGCAGTTCGTGGGTCTTCTGCCGGCTCGTCATCATCTCATTGAGAAAGACATCGTCCAGCAGGTGCCGCGTGACTTGTGGCATCAAAAGCGGCACCGTGAACTTGACGATGCCGCCGGCGACCGCCACGAGCAGATACTTCCAGTAGGGCCGAACGTATTCCGCGAACCGCCAGAAATTATGACGTTTTACTTCTGTACTCACACCTATACCTTCGTCTGTGGACCCCCTCGCGATGCAGAACTTGGTCGAGTGATTGCGCCATTTTACACTTTACAGCACCTCGGATCAATGGCTTCAATCATAACCAAATGAAAACATACGTGCGTTCCATGCGAGGGTTTACGCGGAATCGGGAGTGCAGAGGAAAGATGGCTATGCGGGTGTTTTGCAGGCCGCCACACGGCATCGGTCGACACGTGGTAGCGAGAGCACCGAGGCGTGTGCGCGGATGGCCGATGGCCCTGATGATCCTGTCCCTGGCCGCCCAGGCACAGGCCCGGCTCTGGCACGTCGCCGAGAAGACGCTGCCCGGGATCGACCCCAACGATCAGGCTACCACGATCGGCAAAGGCGTAGCACGTCTGGAGCCCGGAGACACGCTGCTGCTGCACGGGGGCGTCTACCGCGAGGTGGTCGGCATCGACAAAAGCGGCACGGCAGAACACCCTATTGCGATCCGTGCCGCCGAGGGCGAGACTGTCACCCTCACCGGCGCAGACCGCGTCACCGATTGGTCGCTAAGCCAAGGCACCGAACGGGTTTACAGCACACCCTGGCCTTACAGATTCGTCGCGTGGAACAAGACCTACAC
>Ga0315289_10003220_pt1 | contig 24778 bp, 26 predicted proteins | sample YL17G11_40_MG_FD_203452 | JGI IMG/M metagenome (GOLD analysis project Ga0315289, IMG submission 203452) | Sediment microbial communities from Yellowstone Lake, YNP, Wyoming, USA - YL17G11_40 | ecosystem: Environmental > Aquatic > Freshwater > Lake > Sediment | place: USA: Wyoming | collected...
AGCCAAGGCTTTTAATAAAATAAGTTTTCTGTCCATATAACATATTGGCAAATGTCAATATTTAAATCTTTTCACAACAGAAAAAAAAGCGCCCGGACCGAGCAGAACACCTTTTTGACCTTATTCAGAGACTCACACTCTTTTTTTGATCCTTATTCTTATCATAGTGCTCACTTCTATTTATATTTTTCTGTTTTTTACTAATTTTTCAGGTTCAGACTTTTTCATCTCAGCCTCTTTTTCCTAAAAGCTTCGGATGCCTCACCCCATCTTTGAATTCCTTCATCCTCCATTTCTTTTAGTAAAAATGCTAAGGTTATAGATGGAGGAAATCTTTCTAATACAAAATATCCATTTCCAGTTTTTTTGGTTTTATATGTTCCCTGAAATATAGAGGGAGCATTATCTAATATAAATGGAAACTCAATTGAAGGCTCCATTATTTTTTTCATCAAACCTTCATAAACTATATTGCCTTGAGCAACTTTTGGGTCTTCTTTGTAACATGAATATCTCTTGATAAATTTTATCCCCTCATGACCCATTAAATTAATTTCTCCTTTAAATGATGCTACTCCAAATTTATCGGTTATCCTTCCTTTTATATGCTCAATACCCTCCTTAATCTCGCTCTTATCAACATGCATTTTAAAGGCGCTTTTATTATAGTGGGGGTTATAAGCAGACCAAAAATATCGTACATAATCCATGCCCTAAACATTATATAGAAATATTTAAAGATTTATGTTATAAAATAGACAACGCTCCAGCGCGGGTCAGATGTCCAAGCTTTTTTGGGGGATTAAGATTTTTAATCTTTTACAATCAAACTTGGTATTCTTTTAGAAACTTCTTCTAGAGCTGTTATTCTTTCTAGTCCATCTCCAGAAACATCTAATTTGGTGAAAGGATTTTCTGATAATCCCCCACCATATTTTTTTTCTTTGTCTACAAATGGGCATTTAACGTCATAACAACGATAGATCTTAGCAGATGGATCATACCCAAAACTAAAACCTCCACATTCAGGACAAAATGCTCTTATCATTTCTAATTTAGGATTATTGTCTTTTTAAGAATTATTGCACTAGAAAATCGAATTATTTTTCGCTTGAAAGCTTTCTATAATGTCTAAAGAAAATCTGGCCCAGAATTATGAAACAAACTAAATCGATAAAAATGTTGCGGAAAAGCCTCTGGCTAAGCAACATTTTGAGGCAGGATTGAATAATTTGCTCCTGATTTTTTAACATGGCAGAACATTTGAAATCGAAAGATAACAAAAGGATATGTAAAAAAAGGTCGAAAAAACACTAAAATTTCACAGTCAAAAACTAGGCCTTATTTTAAGGGCTATCCGAAGACAAAAAAAGCCGAAAATGGCTTTTTCACACACCAGTAATATAGGAGTCATACGCCCCCTGTATCATGATAATGGAGGAATAAAACACAATGGAAAAACACAAAACAAATGCAAAAGGAAATCTTGTTTCGCTTGAGCTGAGCGCTGTCAAGATACAGCAGATAAACAAGCAGCCTATTGTAGAAAGCAGCGTGATAAGGTGCAGGACATTGCAGCAAAGAAGATCTTATTTGAGATATTTTCTCAAAAAATCTTTGAAATGGTCAAAATCTAAATCTGTTACAACTGTATGTTTATTTTCTTTTGTCCTTCTGCTTATCCCACCATTTCCTATCTGAACAGTAACTCTTTTTGTTTTAATCCTATCTATATTTAGGAAGCAAAAAGGAACATAAACATCCGCAATAAGCAAATCTTTAGGTATAGCTAAACCCATTATCCTTGCAAAATAATCTCCTCTTGAATAATTAAATTTTGGATTCCGCAAGTGTTCTATCAGTTGATGGTATTGTTCAAAATACTTTTCTGGATCCAAAGCACCATAATAAAAATCATCAAGATTTACTAATAATTTATCTTTTATCTCTATTTCTTTTTTCTTTGTTTCTCTTGGATTTTTTTTTACGTAATTTACTCCAAATTTGAGTTTATCTATCATATCAGCTAAATCTTCAGCAAAAGCCCGAGCTGTTTTAATAGCCAAAAACCCCTTAGCCATTCGTTTTACATAAAGGCCTGCAGGGGTAGTCAGCTGTTCTAATTGATTAACTGGCATTTTATATCTTTCACAAAGATCTCCAGGGATAACTGTTATGGGAATATCAGAACCAAGTACTTTAATGGCAGCAGGAACATCAAAATGAACATTATGCTCGAGAGTATCATCTGCAAAACGACAACCCATAATGTACAGGCGATTAATATTTTTAATTACCTCTGGATATTTTTCCATTAGTTTAGCAATATTAGTCATAGGCCCAATACTAAATATTTCATGCTTTTCTTGAGATAATTTCTCTGCTAAATCCTCAAGCCCTTTCGGTTTAATCCCAACTTTTTCTATTAGTTTATATATCGTCTTCCCACTTTCTTCTGATGATTCTTTGTCAACATATTTATCATCAAAAATATGATATTCTTCTAGATGACTGTAAGGTCTGATTTCACCTCCAAGTGGTTCTGCCTCTCCAACAGCAACATCGATAGACTTACCGGACAAATCGACCACATGTTTCGCAATGTACGCTCTAGTTCTAACATCTCCGTTTACAGTATAGATTCCTCTTAGATCCATATCACTATTAATCATCGCTAATAATGCAAGAGCATCGTCTATGTCAGATCCTATGTCAGTTGAAAGTAAGACCTTTGTCATATTACTTCTCCATTTTTTCTTTAATTTTCAAAATTCCATTATAAAAATTGCTGTAATTCAAAATTTTCGGATAAAAAATTTCTCTAAATCCTTCTGGAACCGAGGATATGTTGGAACCTATAGAACAATAGTACCCGTGCTCTACTGGGTTATAGTTTAAAAATAAATCTACTTCTTTCGGTGAATATTTTTTAATTTCTTTTATCGCTCTTCCCAAGGTTCTTCCTTTAATTACATCTTTATCAAAAACTAAAATTTTTTTATCTTTTAATTGTTCTGGGGAATCATGCCATTTGAATGTTGCTCCCCTTCCTTTTCTGTGCGCTTCTGCTACAATAACTGGTAAATCAAATAGACTGAATATGTATCCTGAAAATAAACCGCCTTTCGCTAAAGCTATTCCGATATCATGGTCTGGAGCTAGTTCATTAGCTGCATTAAGAACCTCATATAATTCAAAAGTTACAGCGTGTTCAAATCCTTTATTTTTCAAAAAACCCTTATATCTTTTCAAAACTTTTTGTTCTAGACAATCTGGAATTGCTTCAGATAAAATATTTGTTTTTCCTTGCTTAACGGCTATATCGATACCTTCTCTCAAACCTTTCTCATTTTCGATTAACTTATAAGCTCTCAATGCATCATATAGATTACCTGTTCTAAGACCTAAATCTCCTGCTTTCTTTAATCCTGCTGGATTATTTAACGCTTTAAATGCCTTCACGGCTAAATATATATTTCCTTCTTGGAAAGCGACTTCTCCCATCTCAGCAAGAACCCTATCTAAAACCTCTCTGTCAACCCCACGACGCTTTAGTTGATCAACTTTAATTTTTAGGTCACAAGCTTTTTCCATTCTTTTTATCTTTATACCCTATTTTGATATTCCATATTTTAAAGTCATAGAATTAACATAATCATTTCGGATATTTTTCAATTCTTTTTTAATCTTTTGATGATACATTTCAGCGGCTCCTAATAACAAAAGACCACTTACAATTCCAACAATACATGCTTTTTGCATAGATTTGAAATTTTTTCTATTTCATAACAAATTTCTTTAGCTTCATTTATTGTTTTTTCTTCTCCCATTTTGCTTTTTAACTCCTTATTAATTTAAATCCAGTTTTTCTTTCAATTTCAGATTTGGTTTTAATTATATCTTCAAGTTTTCCTAATATATTAACATCACTCTTATTTTGTTTGGCAAAATCAAGATACCCATCAGTATTATTTATTTTGAATATAGACAACATATCATCATCACTATGATTAACATTATGATAATTGTTTTCCATTTTAATAGAGAATTCAGTAATATTGCCTTCTATTTTTCCTGAATATACTTTATAATTTCGAAATGTTTTCCCCCCGAACAAGTCGAAGGCTTCTTTTCGCTTAGCTACATAAGCTTGAAATCCAATTTTTAATTGTTCTGGTTTTTGTGTAAAAAATGGAGCAGTTATTGTCATTGTATATTTCTCACCGAATGAGCACAAAAATGCACCTATCCATTTTCTATATCCTTTACCTTCGACCAACAAAAATTCATTTTCATCTAAAGATATTCTTCGTATAGGTGAACTTATTTCCATGTTATGGTCAAAAACAACGGTCTCTTTGTTGCAATATATTTTATTTAATTTATCAAGATTATCTTCTATCCATTCACAAAACTTATCCCCTGAATTTCTCCATTCATCAATTTCTTTTTTTATCTTTTCATCAAGTGGTTCTTTCATTCTTAATTCATCCCCAGAAATAGCTGAGGTCCTAATCACCTCTTACCTCTTATTTTGATTTATTGCTTTTTAAAGATTATTGCTCGGGATGATATGTACTCTTTAACTGCAGGTTTTATCTTCCAGTTTTTCCAGGTACTCTTTAAATTGACCACGCTCTTTACAGCTTAAATTTCTAAGAATATACTTTTCAGTTGCCTCGACGGCCACCTTATGGGCTTTTGGTTGATCTATTTTTTTAATAATGCCGTTTTCCAATTCTACTATTTCATGCAGAAAGATTATATCTCTAAATTTTTCAGGAATAGCATCCCAGATCCCAACTTTCCAATATCCTAATTTTTGGAATTTATTATGGACGTCCTTAAAGCTGTGTTCAAACCCCTCAGAGTAACCATACTTGTATGCAATGTTACGGTTAAATCGAGTAAATTCCGGCATCTCCTTTTCTAACTCATAATGAATCAAAAGGTCTTTGAATTTATACACCTCATTATACAAATTTGGCCTGACCTTGATACGCTCTTCACCTATAACCAATGGTATCTTTGTTAATTCTTCAATACTTTTGCCTACCAACCAAATTGTCATTTCAATTTTCTCAGAAAAAGCTCTGAGGTGCTATCACCTCTTGGATAGACTATTCTTCAGACTTTTTAAGGTTTGCTATTTAGTACTAAGAATGAGTAATGAAAATCTGAATGAAAGTGCTTAAGCTATCAATTCTTTAGGAACTCTAAATTTCTTTTTTGAGAATACTATATCTTCTGCCTGTGAAATTGCTTCTTTGCATAATGCAGTTGTTTCTTCATATAAACTTTCCACTTTTTCAATTTTAATAGAAGAGCTATATCTTGCTTCTTCTCTCCTGTCAACATCTGACTCTTCGCCTTTTTTGGCATAGACAGTTATTCTTCTGATAAATTCATTGTCGTATTCAATAAGACCTTTCCCCTTCAGATATTCAATGAACAGGGCAGTATATTTCTGGCTTCTTGATTCAACTCCAAATTTGGAGAGGATGGCCAGAGCGCAGTAATAAAGAGTGTAAAACCATTCTTCAGGAATTTTAAAGTCAATGCCCTTTTCTTTATAAAAATCACAAAGTTTCAGTTCTTCTTTGGCTTTTTGAATATATTCCTCTGCTTTCTTATCATTAGGCTTTCCAATCAATAGGCCTTTATGCTTTACGTCCTCTTTTTCATTTTTTTCTGCAGTCTTGAAGCATTCCCTTAATTTTTTTAATATTTCTTCGGTCATTCTTTTAAGCTCCTGATGAATTTAATGAAATTATCCTGCCCGAACAGAATAACCCCCTTTTTCAAAGCGTCAATATAGGCTTTATTCCGTTTCTTTAGCTCTTCTTTAAATTCTTCTTTTGTCAAGTCAATCAAATGAATTTTCTTTGCCTGTGTTTTCTGGATTTTTGCAATTATTTCATCTATCTGTTTGAATTTGCCTTTATTATCCAAAACTGCTATTAAGTCTATATCACCAGCTTCTTTAGGATTACTTAGAATGCTTCCAAACAGAATAAGTAAGTTTACTTTATCTCTCAGTTCAGTAAAATTGCTTATCCATTTTTGGTTATTCAGAGCCTCTTCTAAAAGAATAATAGATATGGTTTTTTCTAAAAGAGGATTTTCCCAATTCAATTTTATGCTGTAAGTGCTTGTTTTTCCTATACCTATAGATGTAAGAATTATAATATTATTTTTTTCTAGGGTCTTAAGAGCCTTCCATATTCCCATTCTTGTTATATTAATTTTGCTCGACAATGAAGTTATGGTATGCTCTGCTAAGAAATCCTTGAATAATGTCTTCAAAATATCATTTCTTGCCTTTTCTGCTTTAGCCATTTTTTAGTTATATACTTTAAGTTTATAGTTATAAACTTATAGTTTATAGTATTTATAAACTTTTTGTATTATCCTTTAATTTGATTACTTTATGGTTATTCCTGTTTATACAGAAAATTACTTAAATAAGCGTTCCTTTGATTTTGCACAGCAAAATCAAGAGCAACTGGTGGTTCTAGGATAATTTTCTGTATTCATTGCATCTTCCTTTAATTTACTTACGACCTCAAGTATTTTAGCCATCTGAATCTCCATGCTCCTCATTTTTTCATTGAGAAGCTCGTTTTCCTTGTTTGACCTTTCAAGCTGCTTCTCTATGTCGCTTTTAGTTATGTCAACAAGCAAATCTTCCTGAGAGATGGTATCTTTCATGCCCAACAATTCAGAGTAATAATGTATTTTATCGCTTTTCTTCCAACCGAAGCGATATTTCAATGCGCTTTCAGACTTATATCTTGGAAGCCAATAGCAGCAAGAACAATGCCTGAAGTCATACATTGTCAGCTCAGAATACTTCTTTCCTGCCTCACTTACTTTGTCTCCAAAAACTCTTTGCGCCAGTCTTTTAAGATATTTGTTGACAACAGCAGGAGAAGTGCTGAATATCAAATCATTACTTTTAAGCTCCTTCTCCTTAATGTAATTATTAAGCAATTCAGGGCATATCATCAGTTTGATTCTTCTTCCAAAAGTCTTGCTTACATCATCCCTGATATTCAGCTCTTTGCATGAATTAAATAGGTCAGAGACTCGTATGTTCATTAATTCAGTAGGGCTTCTTATTCCTGAATCGAACAGGAAAAGAATCAAAACTTTGTATTCATATTTTGCATTGTCGCATAACTTTCTTACTTGCTCTTCATTAAGATAAACCCAATCAGGCTTCTCTTGCCTTGCATCCAAATCAGTTGTTATATCTGCTATGTCTGTGCCTAATTTCCTACTTGTTTTCTGATACCAGTGCCAGAATGCCTTGAAAACCTTTGCATAAGTGTCTACAGAAGAATAAACTCCGCCATCTGCCTTTATTATTGCCCCACTTTTCATGTCAGAAAAGAAGCTTATAAGTTGGTCTTCTTTAATATCAAAAATTCGGTCAAGATTACAGACTTCTTTGAATTTTTTGGCAAAGAAAGTCATTTTGTCATGTATTGTATTCAAACGAATGAAGCTTCTTGGGCCTTTGACACTTCCAGAAGCCACATTGATACCCTTTTCCATGTCATTGACATATTTTAGAATAATGTCAGAATTTTCCCTGCCTATCTCAGAAATTCCATTCTTGACTTTTTCTTTCCATTTGCAGTATCTTTCTTTATGCTTATATGGGTCTATTTTGTCCATGTTTATATCAACAAGGATCAATTTTATAAATAACTTGTATAAAAGTTGTAGTCTCCAGATTTAGTCAAGAAGGTAATACGCCCGGACCGAGATTCGAACTCGGGTCAAAACCGTGACAGGGTCTTATGCTAGGCCTCTACACCATCCGGGCATGCTTGGAAGAATGAAAAATCATTTAAAAATCTTGTTCTTATCCGGTTAATTTCAGTTAAATATATAAATCAGTCGTAAATCAAAAGAAAATGCCAGAGCAATGGTATGATATCAAAGGAATCGAGGGACATTGCGGAGCAGGGAAAGGCAGAGATGTTCATTTGCACATATTTTCATCAAATATGGCAGACGTTCTTCAGAGATATAAAAAGATACCTAGAATCAAATCACATAAACTGCCCCATGTCATAATGGCAATGTCTTTGGAGGAAGGAAGCAAGTTAGAAAAACAGATAATCGCAGAGGGCAGAGTAGATTTAAACCACGCGAAAAAAACTTATTATCTAAGCCCTGAATCTCACCAGATGATTTGCAACTCTTATTAATTACTTCAGAACCTTTCCCGTCTGAGTGCTCCAAAGATAAAGGTCAAGCTCGGCAAGATTCAATGCAACAGAATCGGCAATCCTTTTCAGTTTTTCCTCGATTCTGAGATAATTTTTCTCATTCAATGTCCCTGCCTTCTCTCCAAGAACTCTCAGGATATGCCTGTCGATAATTGCAACATTTTTCCTGCCGGTATTTCTCAGGAAATGGGAAGCCTCTTTCCATCCCAATCCCTTAATATTTGAAACAAGCCATTCCCTTGCTTCCTTATCATTCTGCCGGATATGACGTTTTATGTCAATGAATTTGCGTGCTTTAATTATATATTCTGCACGTTTGTTATAAAATCGATATCCTGATTTTTTAAGAAATGAAGAGATTTTGCCTTTGCTGAATCTGATGCATGCATTTTCCTTTTCAGCCTCTTTCTGAATTTTCATGCAGAGAGTTGCAGAGCTGTTCGCAGTAAGAATGCAGAAACAAAGCTCGGAAAACCATTTTTTGTCTGATTTTTTGTTGAATGATTCAAATTCCCTGATTCTTTGTTTAATCTCTTCGTTTAGCTTTTTATCCTTCTTAAGTTTCTTGATATCAAGGATTAATTTTTTCATTCTTTTATCAGGAAGATTAGAAAGAAAAGGTTTATAAAACTTTAAATCGGAAAAAATAGAAAATGGAGATTGGAAAACTGAAAGTTGAGGAACTCGAGCGTATTGTTCAGAAATGCTGGAGCAAAGAAACGAGCTTTGATCCAGATAACTGGACTCCTGAAAATCCTGCCTGGGGACAATGTGCGATGACCTCTTTAATTGTGAATGATTATCTTGGCGGAAAAATAGTTCGGGCTTTTGTCAGGGCAGATGGCAAACGCATCAGACATTATTTTAACATCATTGATGACAGCAGTGTTGTCGATTTAACAAGGCAACAGTTCCCTGAAGGAACAAAAGTGCCGAAAGGCGTTGAACGGAACACAATCTTTCCCTCGACTCGAGATTATCTTTTATCAGCGCCTTACACGAAAGATAAATATAAACTGCTAAAGGCGAGATTTGAGCAGGCAAGACAAAATGAAAAGGTCGGGGTATCGTTATAAAAAAAATCCCAGCGCCCGGATTCGAACCGGGAACCCCGCGGTAACAGCGGCCGATTAATATGATTAAGGGACATTGCCCCGCCATTATGGCTATATTAACGTCAAACGACTACAGCCGCGTGCTCCACCATTGAGCTACGCTGGGATGAAATTGATAAAGAAAAGAAATTTTTAAAGCTTGTTGTTTATTGTTTTTTCTCTATTCCTTTTGCGCCTCTTCTGCAAGCACGAATATGCTATTTGAATTCATGTGCTTGAGCCTGTTTTTCTTGCTCCTGTACGTTCCTTTTACGACAGGCAGGTCGATCTTTCCAACAACCTTGACCGGCGAGTAAATCACATAAGTGAATGTCTTTTCCTCTCCCTTAATCATATTGCCGAGATACCATGTTAATGCCCTGCCTATTTTCCTGTCAGGCGGCAATGTCGCGGATTTCTCATAAAATTGCGCAAATGCAGGAATGAAATCTGTAATTGTAACTTCTCTTGCCTCTCCTATTACACATTTCACATTCAGCTGGATTTTCAAAGCAAAGCCGCCCGTGCTTGTCTTTACCCTGTGCGTCCTTTTTCTTACGATAATCTGTTTCTGCATATATATAGCTACAAAAATCAATGAAACAGCCAGCACAAATAGAATTGTCAACGGAAGGGAATAGTCAGTTCTTGCGCTGATTTCAAATGACTCATCAAGATTAAGCATTTTGCTCCAGCTGTACGTAAATATTAGCCCTTTCCTTTCAGTCTGTTCCGGCACCTGTGAAAAAGTAGTGAACCAGTCCGAGACAGTTGTCTTTGATATCCTTATCGTGGCATTTGTTTCAATATTACCAATATTTGTTTTCTTTGCCTTTGAGGTATAAGCGAAAATGCTTCCTGTCCTGCTTTCATCAGTTCTCAGCTCAGCCGAAGGCTCAAGAATTATCTCTTCCTTCTGCTCCAAGGTATAGTCAGGAGTTTCCAGATCAATAGTGATCAGATATTTTCCGGCCTTCTGTCTTACCGTGCTTATCGGCACATCAATGTATTTCTTTGAATTTGGCTCAAGTGTTACATCTGTTGAGCCGGAAAGCATGTCAGCGCTTACTTTCAGATTGCCGCTGACAAACATATTCTCCTTGTTTTCAATGCTTATTGTCAAATTCCCGTCTGAAAGCCTGACTGTCGCAGGGATTTTGATATCAAGCGCATCTCTCAGCGACACTATTTTCATTGGAAGCACGTTATTTACAGGTGCATCGCGTATTCCTTCAGTTATCCCGCTTACATAATAAGAGAGAGGAGTAACACCTTGATATCTCTCTTTCAAGGAAGCACTTGGCGTGACCTCAATTGGGATTTCAAGGGATGATTTTGCAGGAATCGACATGGATTCATGAGGGGTGATTTCCATATCCAAAAATGTATCAATCTCAAAGGTTTTCATGTAGTCATTATTATTCGTAACAGTGATATTGAATTTTGCGGACATGTTCATCTCGCGGACCAATGCATCATTTATCGCAACGCTTTTGACCTGTAAAAGTTCTGCGGACACGAGAGAAGACAAAAGAATCATTGAAACGAAAAATAAGATTGTTAATTTATTTGTCTGAATTCCCATTTTTATCTCTTTTTGACAAAAATTTATTGGATTCTTAATTTAAATATCTTACTTATTAGCCTGATTTGCTATTTTCTTGACTCTAATGCAAGAAATGCCTTGAGTTGAGCAATTAGTTCCTGCAGTTCGCCCGCAACTTTGTCTTCGTATTTCTCAATCCTGCTTTTTATTATATATCTGTCATACAAGCCGCGCAAAAACTTTGAAACAAAACTCGCTTCCCATGTTCTCTCATAATCCTTTTCGAGATAAGCCGAAATCTTGACCTCAAACACACCCTTATTTGTCTTTATCTTTATATCATCCTTGGCAACCTCGACAGTTGTCATTCCCAATATATACCATCTGAATTTTAGATTAAATCTGAAATAATCAGAAATCTTCCTTTTTGCCTCCCATTCTATTTCAATTTCCTTGCCTTCAGGTTTTATCTTTTCAGTATATGCCTTCTCTTCAACAAAATACTCATTGCTTGTGAGCCAGTCATAGACAAAATTATATGTATTCTTGAAGTCGAAAATTCCAGCATGCTTTACTTTTTCTTCTGTAATAAGGTCTTTTTCTGCCATTTTACTCTTTTGCTAGATGAGGAAGTGTCAATTTAAATATTTTGCCTATAGAACTTTATAGAACTAGCTAGGCTATACCTCAGAAATTTTTCAACTTATGTCTTATGCCTCGTCCTTGCACTCTTCGCATATGAGCCTGCCGTCTAGATTGTAAAGAAGCCCGTAGGCCCCGCATTCATGGCATTCTCCTTCCTTGATCCATATGTCGCCTTGCGCAAGAGAATCGCGGTTTCTCCTCATTTTGATTTCTTTCATTTTCTCAGTCTCCTCCCTTATAGGAGTCATCTCTGCAGCGATATCAAACAGAGAAGGCTCAATTCTCAAGATATCCTTTACTGTGATCATTCCTATCACCCGGTCCTTTACAGTTACCGGAAGGCATCTCACCTTTTTCTTTCTCATCTTTATTAGTGCATTGTAGACATCCTCATCCGGATTTATTGTAACAACCTTTGATCTTTTTTTCGCCACATCTGAGGCCCTTGCCATTAGACTTTTATTCTCAGCAAGATTCCAGATTATGTCGCGCTCTGTCAAGACCCCCATCAATGAACCGTTGTTTTTCACGAAGACAATGCCAACATTTTTTCTGGCCATTTCTGATGCGCAGTCTATCAAGGAAATGCCCGGCTTCACTGAGACAAGCTCTCTTGACATTACATCCCCAACCTTGACTCCAGTTTTCATTTTATGCTTTCCTTAGCCATTTATCTGTTCTTAGCCATATCTTGAAATCAAAAAATATATAAATAACTAATCCATATAAAACATATAGCATATATACAGAAGGCAAGGGAAAGAAAATAATATATGCTCATTAAGATGGCGCAGGATCCACAATTCAGAAGGCTAATCAAATTCGGGAATTCTTCTTACATAGTTAGCTTGCCTAAAGAATGGATTGATAAAACTAAACTTAAGAAAGGTGATCTTGTTTATATCGCAGAAAATTCGAACAGCGAGTTGATTTTATCTACAAAAAAAAGACTGCAGTCTGATAAGACACTTTCAATTGATATTGAAGGAAAAAATTATAATGAAATCAAAAGAATATTTAGTTCAGCATATATTCACAATTACAGCGAAATAACTCTGAGAGGCAAGAACACCAGACCAATAAGCGAGATTGCCCATAAACTCATGCAGGAAAAGACAGGATTAGAAATAATAGAAGAAAGTAATTCACAAATTTTAATAAAAGATATCTTTGATTTCGATACTGTTTCTCTTGAAAAAATAATAAGAAGATTTGACAATATAATCAGATCAATACTTGAAGACCTTAGAGAAGGTCTTAAGGCAGAAAAATTCAAAGAATGGACATTCAAAGAAATTTATAAAGCAGACATAGAAGTAAACAAGGCTTATTTTTTAATCATTAAAATTATAAGAAAATGTCAGGAAGATGTATCGCTCATGAATCTTCTTAAAATCAATTCAAAAGACCTTCTGGATGTTCCGTCGTTTGCAACGGAAGCAGAGCATATGGGAGATGAAATCAAAAGAATAGCTAAAATTTTAACTCTTGTGCAATCCGATTCTACTGAAAGGAAGGCATTCTCAAAATTATTACAAACTCTTGAGAAGGATTATATCGACACCATGACGGCCTATTATACTGGTAACAAAAACATTGCGCAAGAAATATGGAATAAAAAAGAAAAATATATCCATCAATGTGAGGCATTTTCTGAGAAAAGTCAAAATCCAAGAATATGGAGTATCATTGAAAAATTTAAAGGAATTGTCAGCAATATCAATAATATATCAAAAATCATATCATTTTGAAAATGACAAACACTATGAGCATCAATCATCCTGCAGTCCTTTTTAATAAAAAAAACTTCGTTGAGGTAGAAATACCACTATGGTTGGGGTGGAGGCAAGGAACGAGATCTTCAATTAAAAAATATATAGATAAGAATACTGGCGAGGCTTTTTTGGAAAAAAAAATTCCTGCAAAACACCAGGAAAATGCGTATGTTGAATTGTCGGTAATCAACGTTTTCAAAAGGCACGACGACACAAAAGACATCTTTTGTTCGCTCATTGATCATAAGCATTTGAAAAATAATCTTGTCTCTATATTTGATGTAGGGAAATCTGATTCTCTAGACAAAATAGCGGAAAGTAAAGCTAAAATCGAAGTGTCAGAACTTCTGCCGGCTCTTCAACCAGTCGTTTCTTTGCACAAGGCAATCAAATATCTGGATGAAATTGAGAATGAGCTTAGAAAACTGTCTGAAAATAAAATTTCGAAAATCGAGGAGATTACTGCAGAGGAATGCGCTAAAAAATTTGTAAGATATGCTGACCCGAATAATAAACTAACAAAACATGTGAGAGAGTATATCAAAAATGCATATTTTGAGTTGGCCGCAAAATATTTCACAAGCAGAGATTTAATCCAAAATGATGGTTATCCATGGCATAACAAGCTAAATCAGCTTATCGATGGTGGAGAGATAAAAATTGGTCCTGGCGCTTGGCATCTTGCCTGTTTGATTGGCCATCCGATAATCTACGATAAACTAGAAAAAAAAGAAGAAAATATAAGAGATCTTGCCCATCATTATGTCTTTTTATATCAACATCCGCCAGAAAAAGCAGAAAAAATAGAGAAAGGATTTTATGTTTTCTCAGTTTATGGAAATTATAGACTCTTAGGAGGCCGTTTCAGTGATCGTTTCAGTAGAAATGAAAAAATTAAGCTTAAGGCTGCTGCTCTTGATCAGCTTACTATTCTTGGAAAAGAAGAAAGCGCAGCTAAGAAGCTGTTAAATACGCTTAAATACCTGCCATAAAAATGGAAATAACAAATAAGATTACAGATAAAGAACTGGAAGATATCGTAGCCACCTTACCAGAGACTTATTCAAAAAATTTTGGTAAAAGAATAGGCGGGGCTAAATTAGTATATCAGGAACAAATAAAAAGAAAATACAGAAAAAATTCTGATGCGTATAAAATAATTGTAACAATGGAATTCACAGATGAGCACAAAACTGATGATGTGCTTTTTTTCATTAGAAAATATAAAAATGACTTGGAGAAATTCGATATGAACTTGAACTGGGAAGCAAGCAGATACATCCCTGAGCAAGATCTCACTTCAGAAGAAGAAGGATATTATTTTACCGGTTTGCCTAAGCAAAGAAGGAAGATTTATCCTTTTTTGAAATTTTTTGGTTTTGATGAAGAAAAAAAAATTTCTATTGCGGAATTTATAAAAGATAATCCGCTCGATGTGATACTCGAAAAAGAACAGCTAAACGTCTGGCTTCTTGCCGCTGCTCTGGACCCCTTAGTTCTGCTTATGGACCACCTGCAGCGGTATGAAAGTAAATTAAAAAACTTGCAGGAACTTAAGGTTTTAACTCTGGAAGATTATACCAAAAACTTTTGTTCTATGCTGGATTTTTATAATCTATCTGAAGGAGAGAAAGAAACCGTCAAAGGAAGATTTAAGGAACTTGCAAACAACTATCTTCTCAACGAAGAGCTTGAAACAATAATCCAGTATGAAGGCTACCCCTGGCATAACGACACAACCCATCTTTTACATGGAAAATTTTGCAGAGGCTCGCGCGGACTGCAGTTCGGCTGTCTCTTCGGTCATCCAAGTGTTTTCAACAAAATAGGGAGGCCTGAACAGAGTATATATTTCCTTCTTGTTGAAACTTATGAAGACTTTAAAAGACCATGGCTCAATGCACAATTCAGGACGGCTTTGCCCAAATTGGACCATAACTTGCTTGAAAAAAGCTTTTATGTGGGGGCAATAACTGGAAATGCAAATTTGCTTGTCGAATATGCGGATTATATCAATGGTAAAGAAAGAAATGAATTGGAAAACACCATAAAAGACCAGTTAAAAATCTTAGGTGAAATAAAGGAAGAAAATAGGGCAGATGAAATTTATAAAATTTTGCAAAATAAAACGCTGCAAAACAAACCATCCAAAGCAATTAAATAATTCGGCTATTCATCCACCAAGCTCATCCTTGCATTCTTCACAAAGAAGCCTGCCATCTATATTATACAAAAGCCCATAGGCCCCGCATTCATGGCATTCTCCCTCTTTAATCCATACATCGCCTCTTGCCAAGGCCGCGCGTGTTTTCCTCATCTTGATTGCCTTTAATTTCTCCATCTCCTCCCTTATAGGAGTCATCTCTGCGGCAATGTCAAACAGAGAAGGCTCAATTCTCAAGATATCATTTATTGTAAGCATTCCTATCACTTTATTTTTGACAGTCACTGGAAGCCATCTTACCTTCTCTTTCCTCATCTTTACCAAAGCATCATACATGTCATCGCCTGGTTTGATTGTTGCTACTTTTTTGGTCATCACATCTTTCACTTTTATTTTGCTCAAATCTTTTTTCTTGGCGATAGTTTTGACGATGTCTCCTTCCGTTAATATTCCACGTAGAATATCCTTTTCTTTTACAATCACTGAGCCGACCCTTTTCTTTATCATTTCTTTCGCGCATTCTGCGATGCTTACTTGAGGTTTCACAGAAACGAAGTTCCTGGTCATCACATCACCGACTTTTATGCCGATTTTCATGCTTCATAAAATTATTTTGAGTTTTTATTACTTGTGTTATCTCTCAACACTGATAAAAACCAATAAAAATAAGGAATATATCAAAAACAACCGAAAACTTTAAAAAAAAGGATAAAGGTAGATAAATAGGCTAGGGTTAGGCTATAGAGAAACTATTTTTATAAGATGACTGACAAACAACCAATATTCATATTGCCGGAAAATATCCAGAGAATCATGGGAAGAGACGCCCAGAGAAACAACATCATGGCTGCAAGGATGGTGGCTGATACAATCAAGACCACTTTGGGTCCGAAAGGGATGGACAAGATGCTTGTGAATAACATTGGCGACATTATCATCACGAATGACGGCGTCACGATTCTTGAGGAAATGGAAATTGAGCATCCTGCCGCCAAGATGCTTGTCGAGGTTGCAAAGACGCAGGAAGATGCCGTCGGAGACGGCACAACAACAGCAGTCATTCTCGCAGGCAAACTGCTTGAGAATGCCGAAAAACTTTTGGACAAGAAAATTCATCCTACTGTCATTGCAAGAGGATACAGGATTGCAGCCGAGCTTTCGCAGGAGCTTCTTCAGGACATCTCAACAAAAATAGGCAAGGACAGCCTGCTGCTCAGGAGCATTGCATCAACTGCCATGACTGGCAAGGGAGCCGAGACATCAAAGGATATTCTATCAGACATTGTAGTTAAGGCTGTAACCCAAGTCATGGAAGAAAAAGACGGCAAATATATTGTCGATTTGAATAATGTCAAATTAGAAAAAAGAAAAGGTGGGGGCATAGAAGATTCAGAACTTATCAAAGGAATTGTGCTTGACAAGGAAAAGGTTCATTCCGATATGCCATCTGTCGTGAAAAATGCAAGAATAGCGCTGCTTGATACGGCGCTGGAGATAAAGGCTCCTGAGACAGATACAAAAATTTCAATTTCTTCTCCTGAACAATTGCAGGCCTTCCTTGACCAGGAGGAAAGAACCCTCAAGTCAATGGTCCAGCAAATCAAGGCAAGCAAGGCGAATGTTGTGATATGCCAGAAAGGGATTGATGACGTAGCACAATATTACCTGACAAAAGAAGGGATATACGGCCTGAGAAGAGTTTCAAAATCAGACATGGAAAAATTATCAAAGGCAACCGGCGCAAAGATTGTTTCAAACATCCATGAATTGACCGAGAAGGAGCTGGGAAATGCAGAAACTGTCGAGGAAGTAAAGGAAGGATCTGAGGAAGGCGTAACTTATATAACTGGCTGCGTCAATCCCAAGGCTTTGACAATCTTGATAAGAGGCGGGACTGAGCATGTCATTGACGAGATTGAAAGGGCAATCAAGGATGCATTAGGCGATGTCGCTGCAGCTCTTCAAGACGGAAAAATCGTTTCAGGCGGAGGGGCAGTTGAAACCGAGCTTGCCAAAAGATTAAGAGAGAAAGGACAGGTGTTGAAAGGCAGAGAGCAGCTTGCAGTCCAGGAATTCGCATCTGCATTGGATTCAATCCCAAGCATCCTGGCTGAAAATGCCGGACTTGACCCTATAGACATGCTTACTGAATTGAAGGCAATCCATGAGACTGAAAAAGGGAAAAATTTTGGCATTGATGTTTACAATGGAAAGATCGAGGACATGATGATCAAGGGAGTTATAGAGCCCTTGAGGATAAAAACCCAGGCGATAAAATCCGCAAGCGAGGTCGCGATGATGCTTCTGAGAATAGATGATGTCATCGCATCAGGCAAGGGAGGAATGATGCCTCCGTCGCAGCCGATGGGCATGGGCGAAGAATAAGCCCAGAATTATTTTTATTCTTTCTTCTCTTCTTTTTCTGCGGTAAATAATTTGTAGAATAATTCGTCGTGTTTCATCCCTTCTTGGTATATTCCTGCGAATTTTTCAGCATATCCCCTCTCAACAAACTGTTTTATGGCCCCAACGTATCCGAGATCATATCCGGCTTCTTTTGAGGCAAACCATTTATAATCAGAGATCAACCTTAACTGCTCTACCCCCCTGTCATCCAAAAGAGTCTGAATATATTCTTTCAGGAAGCACCATTTTTCCTTTGCAGGGCATTCCTTTGCTATATCTTCAAGTATTTCTTTTTTTATCATTTTATTGTTACTATCATATAGTAACAGTTATATTTAAAGGTTTCGTAGGCATATAAACTTTATAAGACGCCAAATCTTCAAAATCAACATGTCTGCGCATCCAAGAAAAAAAAGAATCTTGAATCTGGCTAAGGGCAAGAAACGTCAGACTTTTGAATTCACAGCCCGTTTCGATGCGCTGAAAAATGCTCTAAACTCAGACTCTCTGGACGAGGCTGATATAAAAGAAGCTCATCGCTATATTGAGAGCAACCACTATTTGCAAAAGAAATGCCTGACAAACAAAACTCTTGCAACAGAGAAAGAAAACTTATTGAAAAGCTTTGATGAATATCTTAAATCTCTGGATGCCAGCTCGAAAACAGAAGAGCCTTTGAAAGAAATTCTTCCAAAAGTTGAAGGTGATGATTATTATCTCAGCAAGCCGCTTGAACCTGTCTCGGAACATGAAATCAAGCCAGAAAAAATAGGACTTCTAGGACTCCTGAGGGCCGCGAAAAAATATCTTATAATATCCGCGATAACTCTGCCATTAATTCTTTTCCCGACTGAAATGGAAAAGCAAAAGCCGCGAAATGTTCAGCTTGAGAATCTCACTTTTATAGAGCAGATTTCAGAAACAAATCCAAAATATGATTTAATAGTTTACATCCCACAATTCAAGTTGGCAGTATATAAAAATAGAAGACAAATCCGTGAATTTAAAATTGCAGCCGGAAAGCCAGCTAGTCCGACCCCTCTGGGAGAATTTGAAATTCAGAGTATCGAGTCATGGGGAGGAGCTTATGCCGGAACATGGATGAAATTCTTGTCAAATAAAATAAAAGGCAAGGACTGGGGAGGCTGGGGGGTTCATGGCTACTATGCGGACTGGCCAATCGGATATGCTGTGACAAAAGGCTGCATAAGGATGAAAAAGGAAGATGCGGAATGGCTTAAAAAAACAATTTCTAAGGGCGTGAAATTGACTATAAAATATGACACTATAAATTTTGACCAATGGAAGCGAAAATTAACCGTTTATCCGGACATTTACTCTAAAGGCACCAACAACATTAAGGCTGTTATTGAAGAACTCAGAGACAGCGGAATTCCCTTGCAGAAGATAAAGAAAGAAAAATTGGCCGAGTTGCTAGAAAAAGTCGGGGTAAGCACATTGCTCTACACTAAAGCTGCAAATGAGCAATATGCAAAAATTATACATTCTCTTACTTCAAAGAGGCTTTATCCAAAGTTACTTGAGCAAAAGCCGAAAATGAAAGAGTATCTCAGGATAATGTCTGATAATTGGAAAAAGAGCGTTTCTCTAAGTGAGATATTAACAGAAGAATACGTTTCAAATCGTCTCAAATAATTCTAGCGCTGCCAAATAACATTTCTTTTTGCTACTATATTTAAATATCCCTCTTATTATGCTTTAACCCGAGCTAAAATGGGCCTTGAATTCCAATCATTTGATCCGAAGGAAGTTTTGAACCTTACAAAGCAGTTTATAATTGGCTATCAAAAGGCTGCCATAAAGAAAAGAGGCGTCAAACCATATATTTCAGCCTATTCCTGCAATTTCAATAATATGGAATTGACTGTTTCCAATTTTGTCAAGCAAAATTATTCTCCTGAAAGAGGATTTAATCTTCTGATGACAGTCCATTATCCAGGAGGTTCTCCAGCTTATGAAAATACAAACTATTTCGACAAATATCAGGTGCATAGGATACTGCATGAGGCAGAGCTTATGGCATGGAATAACTACAATAAATATCATTCAGATTCAAGAGAGCTCAGGTCAAAAGAGATCCTGACTTCTTTTTTTATTAAAGACCATATCAGACTGAATGACCTGAATATCCGGCCTTTCATAAGGAATGATGAAGAGGCAATTTTTGAATTTTTATATGAGGCAAATAAGATAATGAGAAAAAAAGGCATAGTTGACATCGCAGCGAATGCAATAATACAGTCAGGCAACGAGATATTCTGCAATACTGAAAAAACTGAAATAATCCAGGAGTATTCAAGGCTTTTGAATGAATTTGTCGTGAGTGCAAGAGCAGATGATCTGGAAAACAGGACGCTGGAAATGAGAGAAAGAGTCGGCGCATTTGGCGGAAGAGAATTAATTTCAGGATTAAAGGATGAGTCTTTCAAAAAAGCAGAGTACATCAGTGAAAAGGCGCTGGAATTTTCAAAAGCAAAGCCTTCATGCAACGGTTTTGAGCTGACTGCAGGGACATACGACGCTATTTTGGATGGAAAAGTGGCTGCAGTAAGCATTCATGAAGTCGGGGCAGGGCACTCAGCAGAGGCGCTTAGCCTGATAGAAGAAGACAGGGAAATGGCCAGCCCTTTCAAAGGCAAATTAGGCAAAAAAGTGGCCATAGAAAATCTTAACATTATAGACCATGCAATGCTTGAAATAAAAGGAAGAAAACCCTATTCATGGTATGTCTATGACGCTGAAGGCGTTAAGGCAAGAAAAACTTTCTTGGTCAAGAACGGCATTTTCAGTTCTTATCTGCATTCCAGGCTGACTGCAGGAACACTGTCAAAGGAGGAAGGAGGCGGAAAATTGACAGGAAATGCCAGAATGGAAGTCGAAGAAAGCAATATTCCAGAGCCCAGGATGTCCAGTTTGTTCTTGATGCCGAACAAAAAAGGCCCTTCCCTGGATGATATGCTTTACAGCATAAGGGGGAAGGGAATTTATATTGCCGGAATGTCATTCGGGCAAGTGAATGTTTCGGATGCGCAGGGGAAAGTAGGGTTTGGGGAAATATACTATATCAATAAAAAAGGAAACAAAATCCCCTTGAGGATGAGGGGGCACAATATTCACATAACAGATGATGTTGTCGGGTATATGGGCAGAATCTCCGGGATAGGAAACGAATCGACGGTTGTCATTGATGATGGATGGTGCGGCTCGGACAGCGGGACAATCCCGCACACAGCATCCGGAGCGGCCATAAAAGTAAATCAGATACATCTCACTCCGGAAAAAACAAAACCGCCGGTAAAACGCCCTCTTACGAGACCTCCAAAATTATAAAATGATTGGAATATTATAACAATAGAAATGGCAAAGAAGACATATAAGATAAATATTTGTGATTATGGGATTGTAAGAGAACGCTCTGAAGGCCAATTATACTTAATGAGAAAATCTCTAACAAGTCCTGCTATGGCTGAGGAAGTGGCTGCCAAATTAGATTGTGGCTGGGTAAAAACCCCTGATAACGAATCAAAATATATGGTGCTGCGGGGCGATGTTAGCTGGGCTAAGAAAGCGAATAAATCTGAATTAGAAAAAATCTTGAAGGAAGCGGAAAAAAATAGATTGCGTTCTAAATAAAAATTAAATGCGCCGGCCGGGATTCGAACCCGGGTTCTGACGTTGGCAACGTCATGTACTGCCACTATACTACTGGCGCATGTGGGCCTGGGAGGATTCGAACCTCCGATTTTCTCCGTGTAAGGGAGACGTCATAACCGCTGGACTACAGGCCCTTTCAATTTGTCAATCTATAATTTTCTCGATATTTAAATTTTTCATTTGCATGCAAAGAAAACCTTTAAATATAGTCTGGAATATATATTTCTAATGGCGAAAAAAGAGGAAGAGGATTCTGATGTTTCTGGAAAAGTCATGAAGGAAGACATTTCTGAAAAAGCTCCGGAAGAAATTCCTGAAAAGGTAAAGAAAGAAATAGAACAGCTTAAAGGCCGGCTTCAGGAATTCAAAAAACAGATTCTCAAGAAATTTTCATTTATTTCCGCAATTGGACTCCTGCCGCCGCAGGCTGTAAAGATGATGGAAGAGGAGGTGTCAGAAGAAGAAAAAGGCATGATAAGCAAGGAAAAAGAAAAGGTTATGCATATTATCATCATAATACCCGATGAAAATGAAAAAAGCATGCATGATTTAAAGATAGAGGCGATAAAATTAACTGAAAGCGTAAAACCTAAAATCTGGATTAACATCATGACGCCGAAAGAATTATGGAATTTGGGTTTCGATTCCAAATATGAGCTTCTTGAGGCAATTGCAATGTCATTTCCGCTCCACGACACAGGGATTCTTGGAGCATTAAGAGTTGCCCACATCCACAAATCATTGGTATTAAGAAAATTTGAACGCTACGTTGTAAGCTATGTCATCGCAGGATCAATTGTAAGGGGTGAGGCGAAAGAAACATCTGATGTTGATGTTTATGTTGTTGTTGACGATACAGATGTCAGGAGAATGTCCCGTTACGAGCTTAAGGAAAAACTGAGGCACATAATCTTTTCTTATGCACTCGAGGCAGGAGAGCTTGCGAACGTCAAGAACAAGCTGATGCCCCAGATTTACATCCTGACAGAGTTCTGGGAGGCAGTGAAGGACGCGCATCCAGTTATCTTCACATTCATCAGGGACGGCGTTCCTTTCTATGACAGGGGAGCATTCATGCCCTGGAAACTGCTTCTAAAGATGGGCAAAATCAAACCAAGCCCGGAGGCAATAGATATGTTCATGGGGCTTGGAGAAAAGGTTGCCTTGGATGTTCAGAAAAAATTCAACGACATTGTCACATCAGATATTTATTGGGGGATAATCACACCAAGCCAGGCTGCCCTGATGCTTTATGGAATAGCTCCTCCAACACCAAAAGAAACAGTTGATCTGATGAGGAAAATATTCGTAGAAAAGGAAAAAATTCTCGAGAAAAAATATGTCGACATCCTGAGCAAAATTGTCTCCTTGTATAAGGAATATGAGCACGAGGAAAAAAAGACTATAACCGGGAAGGAAATAGACGAGCTTTTGAAAGAATCCTCAGAATACATAAACAGATTGAAAAAATTGATGGAAGAGATAGAGAAAAAAGCCAAGAACAAGATAGTGGTGGAATTTTATGATGATGCATTTAATCTTCTTAAAAAAATCTTCGGCAATCTGTCAGAATCAATCCTGATAAAAAAATTTGATAAGGAGCTTGTAAAGAAAGGCCTTGTGTCGCCCCGTTCATCAGTTATTCTGAATGAAATTGTAAAAGCCAATGAAAATTATAAGAAAAAGAAGATTGAAAAGCATGAAATTGAGATGATAAGAAAAAATTCAATGGGGCTTATTTCTGAACTGACAGAATTTGCGCACAGGAAAGAGATGTTCGGAATTCAGAAATGTCAGATTAAGGTGCTGTACAAAAAAGATAATGCGCCAAAGGAAGGCAAATTATTTGTCTTTGATGATTTCGCCTTTGCCATGCTGGCGGATTCAAATGTTGTCAAGAAGGTTGATCTTAAGGGCAACAAGATGACTGATATTCTGATGCCGGAATTTGAAGAGCAATTCAAAAACTATTCTGAAAAGCCCCGCAGGGTAAAAATTACCCATAATCTTTATTTTACCCTGTCGAAGATATTCGGAGAATTTGAACTTGTGTTCTGATGTGGAAAATCAATTTCGAAACCTCATCTTATAATTTATAAGCACACACTTTATTGCGGCCCTCAGCTTTTGCCCGATAGAGTGCCATATCGGTAGTTTTACAAATTGCCTCCGTCAGGGTTCCAAGTTTCCTGAAATATTTATCTCTTATCTCCTGATTGAGCTTTTTTTTCTTTTGGGCATCTACAAATTGATTTCGTGCTTCAACGAATTCAATCATCTCCTTTTCTTCCCTGCTGATCTGTTCTCTATTCTTTCCATAGCTATTTTCCGCAATCTCTTTGATATAATTAGTAGCATGTTGTATATCGCTTACCCCGCAGCTGATTGTAATATTTAATTTGTTTCCATTAAATTGGTATGGAGAGTCGGCTATACTTTTTCTTATGCGCTCAGCAGCGATTTCTGCCTTTTCTGCCCTTGTTTCTGGAAGCACAATCATAAATTCCTCCCCACCATAACGCGCTATTGTATCAATCTCATAGCAACTTTGCACTATTCTTTCTGCAGTTTCCTTTAGAACTTTGTCTCCTGCATCATGACCATAGGTATCATTTACCTGCTTGAAATGGTCAATATCTGCCATTATCAATGAAACAAAACGGGGCCAGTGCTCTGTGGTGCTTTTGACTTCTTTTAAGAAAAATTCTTTGAAATACCTTAAATTATGGACTCCTGTCAATGCATCACGGATTGCAATCTCTGCGTTTTCTGCAAAAGGAAACAGCGAAATGCTTTCCCCCGCAGCATTTAAAATAAGTACATCATCCATCGTTCTGCGGCTTTCCCCATTATCAATTACAATCACATAGCGCACTTCGCCTTTTTTGTTAATAAGCGGTATTTCAAGCTTTTCATAAATGCCGATTTCATCTGCATTTTTGACAATTTTTATCTCATCATCCTTAGATATTGCAACTTTCTTTTTTTCCACTTCTTTCGTTTCTTTATTTATATGAATGAGGTTAAGATTACTCCCTATATGCACGCCGGCCTTGAAATGAATTATCTCCTTGTTTCTTATGACATATGGAAGCACCCTTCCAGTCCTTGTTTCCAGATTGGAAGGATAATCGGTAATTTCAAAGTAAGAATACCCCTCCTTGTTTTTGTCATTTCTTTTGATTCCTATCCCCTTTGTAACTTTGTTTTGGCCATTACTGTTTGCTATA
>Ga0315289_10003221_pt1 | contig 24776 bp, 17 predicted proteins | sample YL17G11_40_MG_FD_203452 | JGI IMG/M metagenome (GOLD analysis project Ga0315289, IMG submission 203452) | Sediment microbial communities from Yellowstone Lake, YNP, Wyoming, USA - YL17G11_40 | ecosystem: Environmental > Aquatic > Freshwater > Lake > Sediment | place: USA: Wyoming | collected...
CTTGAAGATGGGGAATGCCATATCCGGCAGCTTAAAATTTCGATAAAGCACTAAAGCATCCCCGTCACTTTTAGCTTCGGGCCGCCGAAGATGTGGTTTCTATCGCCTTCGCATGCTGCAAAGTCGTCCGTTTGCGATGCGGATTCCCGGGGGGAAACGCGCGTGCGCATCATAGCCGCCGGCGCGCGCGCCCTTGAGATCATACAGCCGCGTACCGGCCGGCGGGGCGCTCATCGTGGAGCCTAGAAGCTCGCGGCGGAAAGGCGCGCGAATGGCCGCGTGGTCGTTCGACGCAACGGAAAAGAAGGCATCGGACATATCCCCCACTTTGGTCGTTGCATCCTCCCCGTATGGATCGTTGATGGCGACCTTCAGGCTTTCCGCTGCAACCGAATCCCCGCCGAAATTAATGAAGCTTTCAATAATCGTATCACGCAGGGCCAGGCGGTAGAACCCGAGGTTTACCCCGGCATCCGGGAATGAATAATAGTACCGGCAGGCAATGCCCCGCGCATCCAGGGTGTCGCCATCCAGCAGCAGCCGGTCTTCATATTGCGGCGTGTAAATAAACTTCTTCCGATAGCTCGTACCCGTCTGTATGAACACCTGCGCCTGCTGGCTTGCGGCAAGGGTGACAAACGCGATAGTGATGGTATCGCCATAGCGATAGGTTTCACCGCCATTGGGCCGCAGGACCCTCGTTGCTTCGCCCGCGGCAAGGGCCGGCATCACCACGGTGATCCCCACGTTCATGCTTGTCGTACTGGATCCGTCCGATACGGTAAACGCGGCGGTATGGGCGCCCGTGTCCGCCATGGTCGGTGTCCAGGTAAACCGGCCGGTGGAAGCGGCAATTGCAGCTCCGGCAGGCAGTCCGCCGACGCTCCAGGAAAGCGGATCAAGGTCCGGGTCCGAAGCGCGCAGCGTCAACCGCACCGGCTCCTTGACATACACGATCATGGCGGGAAGTTGGGTCACCACCGGCGCGTGATTGGCCGCCCAGGCGGCGCTGAAAAAAGCGGCCGAAAACAATCCTGTGAGTCGCAACATCCGGCGATTTTCCGGGTATGATCGCTTGCATTCCATCATGCGCTCCTTATCATGGGATTTGGACCGCGGCCGTTCGCCGTCCGATTGGGATGCCCTTTACATTGCGAATCTCAATAACGTAGATGCCGGCCGGCAATGCGCCCGTGGAACATCGCTTCATTGGACCGAAAGCGCCATGAACAATCGTCTTCCCATCAATCGTGCGGATAAAAAGCGACGCGGCTTCGGGATTGTCCGACGAGATGCAGAGGTTGTTGCGGTCCCGGCGCATCACCACCGCGTCCCCGTGCATTCCCGGCGATTCCCGGGGCGCCATTTTCATGCCGACGATCGTGGTGTCCGGGCTGAAGGTATATTGCAGCTCCTTAACATTTGCGTCCGAAGGTTCCGTAAAGCGAAGGGCGAAATAATTGGTCCACCCGCCTTCAAGAAGCTTCATCAGCACGCGTGTCAGTCCGGGAGCAAGGGTAAGCGCATCCGATATATGCTCGCCGGTGCCGCCATACACCTGGTTATATACCTGCGTGGCATTAAACCAGATTTTCATGATATCATCCTGTTTGCAGCGAATGATGACCTTTCTGGCAACGGGCGAATAGAGGTACAGGGCCCCATAGGCGACGAAATTATCCGCGCCCATGCTGTCAACCCACATGCCGGTTTGCGATTGGCAAAGGCGCCAGACGCATTGATTGCCGGAAACGGTCGCCGCAGCGCCGGCCGCCGGTCGCACCGAAGTCTCGTTTCCCAGGAAATTATAGTCGATCCCATTGGCGCCGCATGGCAGGTACGGCGAATTGTTCTGCTCCAGCAAAAGCAGCTGCTTTACATATCCGGTGTCGGGTAGAAATGGAAACCGGTGTACCATCACAACGCCGGTATCGCTTTGACCTCCTGCCGTTGCGATGACCGGATACTTCCCCACGGCGGCAGGCGGCGTATACAGCGAATCCTTGATGACTCCGGCGGACGTTTTCCATGAAAACGAGGGCTGGACTGCCATTGGCTCTTTGAATTGATTTAATGCGATTGCATGCAGGATGCATGATTGGCCGGCGGTCACTTTCAAGGTCTCGGGGAGCACGCACACCGCGCTGAAAACAGGGACCGGCCTGATCCACAGCAGCACGCGATACTTTTGATCGGCGGTAATGGTACGCAGGGAATGGACAATGACGGTATCGAAATATTGCTTCTCCGTTTCAGGAAGCCCGGTTGGGTCCACCTGATTGATGATGACCTGACTGTCCAGCCTGCCTGCATTGAGCGACAATATGAGCCAGGGCGCCTTTTTTGCGAGCGTCACCTGATCGAGCAGCCCATTGGCGGCCTGATTCACCACGCTCAGCGGTTTCGACTGGATCGTGCGCGCGCCTCCAATATCATACGTAAATGTCAGCAGGACATCGGAAAGTTCGATATACGGTTTGCCCGCAATGCTCCGGCAAACGATATGCGCCATGCTGTCGACGCCGGCGCCGCCGGCGTCGGGATGGACGCCATCGGAAAAATATTGCGGAAACGGAAGCAATGGCCAATGGCAATCAATGACCGGCAGATGGCGGGCGGCCGCAATGCCTTGTATTATCGGGATAATCCGCTGTTCGATGGTATCGCCGTCAACGTTCCAATTATGGCTGAACGCCGGCGGAGAAAGCATCAGGAAAATTTGCGGATGCGAAGAAATCGCTGCAAAAGAATCGATCATCGCGTTATAGTCATTCTGGAAGCGGTTGGTCCCGTTGCGCCAATTCACCGGTTTGGAATCATTCGTGCCGAATTCCATGATGATGATATTCGGCCGCAGGGAAAAAGCATCCCAGAACTCCGAGAATTGCCAATACGGAGAATCGCTGTTCTTTTGCAGCGCGCTTCCCGATACCCCGCTATTATGCACCTCGAAATGCGAACCGAGTAATTGCTGCAACATTTCAGGATACGTGCAGCCGGAGGTTATGCTGGTGCCGACGCAAGCGATCCTGGTGACAGCCTGCGCGCTTTGCAGCATGCCCGCGGCAATCAGTATCGTTGGCCAGTGGCGAAGGATTAGCATACCGGCTCTCCTGGCGTCTGAATGTTGACGAATGCGGCTCATGTGGAATTCAGTCGCTTGCCTGCCGGGCCACGATCCTCGTGATTTCGGCGGTGCGGCCGGCCTGGACCTTCACGAAACAGACGCCGGCGCCCAGGGATTTCGCGGCAATGGCATACTCGCATAACCCCGTTCCCCGCAGCGTGCGGACGCACCTTCCGAATACGTCAAGAATTGAGACCGTATGCGCTCCGCTGGTATTCGCGGCAATATGCAAAACACCGTTTGCATTCAGGATGCGTGTATGCGCGGACACCCGCGGGGCCGGATCGGCAGACCCGGCGGCCACGACGACCTGCGCGTGCGTCTTATTATCGAACCAGTTGCCATTGACATCCTGGTAGCAATTGGCGGGTCCGCCTTCAACGAATAGGCTTCCGCCGGTCAGCGCGGCTTTGCCCGCCACATGACCGGTTATATCAAGCGTCTGCTTATCTTTCCAACTGAAGGCGATCGCGTTGCTCCCTGTTTCGAATCCGTCGCAGCTTGACGGCAGGCTCGTGCGTACCGTCATCCAGCGGTCCGAGTTGACGGCCCACGCCGGTCCTTCGAGCACGCAGATCCAACCGCTTCTGCCCGACCATGCCTCCAGGTCACCGGTGGTTTCTATGCAACCGGACGTATTGGGACTGTTGCACACCCCCACGTTGGCGACATCGTAGGTTTTCGCTGTCGTATTCCACTGGTAGATAACCATCTGCTGGTGCATGCCGTTCCAGAAGCGCTCGGCCCACGCGCCGCTCGGAGACAAAGCCGGGTTGCAGTTGGGCAGGTTGAAAATGAAGTTTGGCGCCTGGGTCGGATCGCCTGCAGGCGGGAAGGTATGGATTGGCTGATAGGAGTTCCATGATCCGGAAATGGTTCCGAGCGTTGCCAGCCCCAGCCGCACATCGGGAGTCACGTAGAAATAGAACAGCCGGTAGCCGGATTTGAGCTGGTTATAGCCGCAAATCTTGACCTTTTGTGAAGGATCAAGGACGTTGATTTTCCAGATCTCGCCGGTATACGACGGTTTTTCAATGTAGATCCAATCTCCGGCGGGCCAGGTGATCGATTCAACACCCCGCACGGCCGTGGGCACGGCTCCCCATGCCGCGCAGTCGATCAGATCGGCGAACGTGCGGCTGGCAAGGTCCATCACCGACAGGTACCACTTCCCGCTCTGGATCTTCCAGCAGGCGAATTTTTTCCCATCAAAGCTGAATTGGGGACATTCGATCTGGATATTAGTCAGGGTATCGTGGATTATTGTTGTGCCGCTTATAGTCGAAAGAACGACTTTATTGGCGGGAGTGACATAGGTCACATGTTTGGCATTGAGCGCCGATGATTGTTGGAAAGAGCCAAGGACCAGGGCGCAAAAGAGGACTAGTGTCGCGCGGTTATTTAACATAATGGCCTTCCTTTTCTATGATGATACCGGGTTTGATCTATCGCACGATAGATAAATCTCGTACGACCCGCCGGTCCCCCGCCGGCACGACCACGAAATACGGGCCCGCGCTGATTTCTGATACGTCAATCCTGGCGCCCCATTTGGACAGCGTAACCGTCCGGGTCATCCTGCCAAGGGAATTCATCAGAAGCAGCGGACTGGAAGCCCGGTCCCAGCGCACCAGGACGACAGGGCCGTCCGGTCCTCTTCTGCCAAATGTCAGATCGGGCGCCGCGATGGATGGCCCGAGCGAGACTGTCGACGCGGCATCATACGCTGTAAACTGCGGCATGTCGAAGGTCGTGGGAAAGCCGGTCGGGTTCGCCGTTGCCAAAAGCTCTTTGGTCGTGCCGCCGTAAGTTTGACGGACGAGAATGTTGTATTTGTTCGAATACCGGCACTGGACCCCGGAAGCCAGGGAAAAGTTCCCGCCGGTGAGAATGATCTCCGGCATTGTCTTTGCGGTGCCGTTGGAATAATTGAAGAAACCGAGGACCTCAACCGTTCCGCCGGTCTGATATACCGAAGTACCCGTGCCTTCGTCTTTCCATCCGAAAATCCATGCTGTTCCCGCCGATACTTCAAGCATATTGCCGCCGCCTTCGGCGTCGTACCCCCAGGCCCAGGCATGCGCCTGGGCATTGTTCATGATAAGCGGGCAGATGACATCGGACAGAAACAGATCGCCCGCGCCTTCGTGCCGGATTTCCGAAGGAAGGACCGACTCCATCAGCACCGTGCGGTTCGAGCGCTGGATAAAGGGAAATGACGTAAGATTGCAATTCAATTTTTCAAGAATCACCGCCGGCTCAACGCCATTGTCAACGACCAGGGAGCCGGTGCCGGTTATCACCCCGCCGCTCGTTATGATCCGCCTGATGGCGCCGCGGACATACACCGCCGTATTGATGGAGCAATCCTTGTCTTTGGGAATGACAACGGTGGTCTTCGTCGGATCGTCAATCGCCGCCTGCAGCGCCTGCGCGTCATTGCGGCCCGCGGCATATTTGAGAATGTTCGCCCACTTTGAGGTGTCCTGTTCCCATGCGATCTCGGGAGGATATTTTATCGGGAGATTCAGCGACCGCAGGGGCGAGTTAAACAGGCTGATGCAACCATGCGAAGAGTATTCGACGATATTCGGGCCCGAAGGAACGGGGGCCGTGCCCGATGTGCTTGACAGCGCCTGCTTGAATCCCCGGGTCACGATGTTCCGCGCGAAGAGCATGGCCCCGCTCTGGTTGAGGACCGCCGCGGTGTCGGGATTGCCGCCGGTGAAATACCCGTTGTTAAGGACCAGTTGCGCGGTATTGCGGTTGCACACCGCGATCGCGGTATTCCTTGTTGTCAAACTATCGATGTAGATAGGAAAGCCCGCTTCATGGACCACGCCGATCTGGCACGGGCCTTCAACCGTTATCCGGGAGAGCGTGACCGTATTGAGGGTCGAACTCGACCACACGCCCATGCGAAAGCCTTTGATGCAGACCTTCCTGACGCAGGCCGGTCCTTCCTCCACCGTCCCGATGCGTAAACCGGCAAGTCCGGAACCGTCTTCGGAGACGATATCCACGTCGGACATCAGTGCTTCGTTATTGGCATACCAGAAGATACCGATCGCGCCGGGATTGCCTTTTCCCGTATTGACCGTCAGATTGAACATCCCCCGGTTGAAATTCTGCGCCACATCCGCGCCGGTCTGGACCACATAGCAAGCCTGGGTGCTGCTTCGATAGGTACTGTCCGCGAGTTTGATGATCGTGCCTTTGCGGCTCTGCCCTTGCAGATGGGGACCGACCGTATAGGGCGGAACGCTCCAGGCGACCTTCGACTTTACAAGATAGGTCCCATTGGGAAGGTAGACGATATATTGCACCCATGTCCCTACCTTGCGGTTGTCAACCAAAGCCTTGGTGAGAATGGCCGCCACATCGGTTTTTCCGGTGTTGTCGGCATTATAGGGCGGTTTGGTGACGTCGATAATTCCGATTCCCGAAGGGAAGACGATGTTTTCCGCTTGAGACCGGATCGCTGTCCCGCTGAAAAAAATCAGCAGCGCTGATGCAATGGCCAAACGAATATTCATGGTATCCCCCTCAAAAGGCTGAAAAGCTCCGGCATGCAGCCTATAATCTATTGGAATAGTATTGGAGAACACGACCTACTCGTGACCATGCTATCTGCGTATCTATTTTGGGCCGGGAGCGGCGCATGCGCTCTTGTTTTGGTTCCGGCTCATTTTCACATTGTCCGGCAATATCCACAACCATGGTTTTTCCAAAGAGGAACCGGATGTTTTAAGAACCCGCCCGTTTGCCTGGATCTTCGTGGACCCATGTGAAATAAAAGCGTCATGCACGCGCGCGGACTGGCGAATGCTCGGGTCAACGGCGACCGTCGACCACCAGGCCCACTTTTTCGACGTTGCGTCGGGAAGTATGTAATTTATAATCGACTTGAGCTGATCGGGTTCTTTGCTCTGCCATTGCTGCCAGACTATCCACGATATACCATTGCGCTCGCACCATTCGCCCGGAAAGTGACATCCGCCGACATCGCCGTTTCCCCAACCTTCTTCCGGAATGGAAAATTCGGTGCAAATCAGAGGCACGCCGTAATTGCGGGTCGCCAAAATGGGAGGTGCAGTGGTTGCGAGGTAGGTATGAAACGCCCAGACATCTTTTTGGGCAGTCCAATCGATGCCTGCTGCCGGCGCAAAGTAATCTTTAATGCCCGGTCCCCAGTTGTGTTCCTCGCATACGGGCTCCAGAAAGCCGGTGATCATGTTATTCGGTGCATTTCCTCGAAGAATCTTATAATAATCAACCTCGCCCGGAATCATCCAGTCGGTTGCCGACACTGGCGGATCCTGTAAAATTTCGTTCTCTATCTCATAAATCACAAATGGCTTATCTTTGTATCGTGCCGAGTAGAATTTCCAGAAATTGTGGATATCCATTGATGAACCGTCGAAGAGCTGAGGAACGCCATGATAGTTGATCATAGCATAAATACCCGCGGCTTCACAGTTGGCTACGATAGCATCGACATAGGGTACCGTCGAATCTCTAATGGTGTACCCGCCCCACCCCGGCACGAGACAGCATATCCGGATCGTGTTCATGTGTGCTTGATCGCGCAATTTGATGACATTGTTCAGGTCGGTAAAAAACTTCCTGATCGGCTCGCTCGCTCCTTTGGCAATGTGCGCGCAGCATCCGCGCAGAAGCTGGCCATCAGCGGTTTTTATCGTGCCATTGGTGACAAGTGGCCTGCATGCCGCGGAAAAGGCCGTTTGGCACAGCAGCGCGATACCAAAAGCACCCCCGGCAATCGCCGTGCGCGTTGAATGACGCAAGAGCCGTTTCTCTGATTTGTTTGCCATATGGTCCTCCGATATTTCATTTGGTTCTGCATTTTGCCTGAAGAGCAATCAGTTTGAATCGTGCGCGGTCCGCTCTTGTATGATAATTCCCTTGCTGTCCAGAATCATCAGGTGAACGCCCGGACGTAGTATCGAAAGCCCGCATCGATAGGGTCCGGTCCCTGTGCGAAGAAGCACCGTCTTGCCGGAGGCGTCAAGAATCCGCAACAAATATGGTCCGGCGGGAATGTTGATGCTGGCGCCGGATATCAGCGACCTGACAGCGGGACTACAGACCGGTGATGGTCCGCGCGGTCGCCCGATGTCAACTGTGCCGATATCAAAGGGCAGCGATCTGGGGCTCTCCAGGGAACCCTTCCCGAGAGCGCTGACCTCATATCGATACGATGCCCCCGCCTTCACCGTGCTGTCGATGAATGTCGTTCCGGCGGCGCGGCCGATCTGCACTCCGCCTCTGTAAACAAGATAGCGCATGAGTCCGCCGCCCAGGCTCGATGGCGTATTCCAGGCGAGTGCTACCCGGGCCTGGTTCGTGGAAGTGTTATGAAGATTGGTCGGCGCCGTTGGGGTGGAGAAGGTCCACCATGCATAGCCCTTGGCAACGGCATCGGCCACAAGGTAGTTCATGATCGCCGCAAGCTGGTCGGTCTCTCCCTTCTGATACTCCTGCCAGGCCACATGTGAGATGCCATACTTCTCAAAAAATTGGGCATGACACGTCGTACCCTCCAAATCACCCATGGGCCAGCCCTCTTGACGAAAAGAATACTCGGAGTTGATGATCGGTATTCCGCCGGCTTGCGTTGCAAGTATCGGAGCCCCGGTGCTTCCCGTGTACGGGTGAAACGAGAAAGCATCTTTGCCTGATGTCCAGGTAAACCCGCAATAGGGGGCGTACTGTGATTTCAGCCAGGAACTCCAATCACATTCCATATTCACCGGCTCAATGCCGAAAATCATTGTAGTTGGCGCCAAGGCGCGGACCGACTTGTGCAAGTCCCCGAAAAACTTTGGGGAAAAGTTCCATCCGGCCGGATTACCAGTGCCCATCCCCAGGCCGTTTAATTGGTAGCCGCCCGCTGCTGAGAAGCACTGCACCTGTTCGTTTACCAGATTGAAAATCACGAATGGTTTATCTTTATAATGCTGGGCCGCTTTGCTCCAGAAGCTGTTGATATCCCAATCCCCGCTTGTCGAAATGGGACCATGGTAGCTCATCATGGCATAGATGCCTGCTGTTTCGCAATTATTCACGATCTGGTCGGCATATGATAATGCCTGGTCGACGGTCCCCACGCTGCCCCAGCCAGGCGTAATACAACAGATCCGAATCACGTTCAAGTGGGCCGAATCGCGCATTTTTATCACGTTGTTCAGGTTAGTGAAAAAGGTCACGATCGCGGTGCTCTGCCTTCCGATATGCGCATGGCACCCTCGCAGCAGTTGACCATCCGCGGTCTTGACCGTTCCGTCGGCGATGATCGGCCTGCCCGCGGCAATGCCGAAGACCGATGTGCCGAATGCAAACGCACCAATGCAGATTGCGGCCAGCGCCCATGGCGTTCTGCTCCCACCCGCGCCAGCGGCTCCCGTTTCTCGTACCATACCCGCCTCCTCTTGTTTGTAAAAAGGTTTCGTATCTGCGGGTAATGTACAGAAAAACGGCGGGAAGTACGATTAAGGATCCTGCAAAAATCATTGCGGATCCTGCAACTATGCTATTTGTTAATTGATAATATAAGAATACATGACGAAAGCGGTCGCGCGCCCGTGCGCGCGACCGTTGTTTCGGGAATCGCGCCCGCGTCCAGGGGGGATTGGACGCAGGCGATCCGGCTACAGCGCCGGAATGACCGTCCGTGCCTGGGCGGTCGCGCCGGCAGCGCGCGTCACGGCAACGCACACGCCGCGCGGCAGGCGCGCGGCAGGCACGAAGCAGCCCGCGCCGGCGTTCCCGGATGAGAATATCGTCCGGCCGTGTCCGTCAATCAACATCAGCGAGAAGGCGCTGCCGCCCATTCCCGCAAAGATGCCGCGATTATCGCGCATGATTTTCGGAAGCAGCGCGCCATGCTGCATCGCAAGCGTTGACGTGACCTGCGTATGCGTAAAGGTGAACGGATAATCAGTCAGCTGGCCGCTCTCATTTTCCCATTTGTCCGCACCAAAATCGATCCACATATCCCCGGCATCGGCGCATCTGGACGGATTATTGGAGGGCGGGCTTGAGGCGCAATCAAGCGCCGGCATCGGGTTCTTCGATATATTGATGGCCTGGTTGTCTTTCCAGTTGACCGCCACCTGGTTCGTGCCCTTGATGACATTCATGCCCTGATCGATCGAACCGATCATGCGCTGGCACCATTTCTCCGAATTGACGGAAAAGCGGATCATCTCCGCTCCGCCTGTGCACCCGGGCTTGAAAAGTGTTTCACCAATCCAGGTTTGAATATCTTCCACGGTGTGTTCGTCGTAGGAATGCCAATCGCCGATAGTACCTTCGAGCGAGTTGTTCGAATGATTCCATTTCTGAAGCATCATGCGCGAATGATTGCCGCCGGCATAATAGGCGACGAAATTGCCCATTGTCGATACGGAAATATTGCAGCCGGATTCATAGATGCTCGGACTAAGGGATGGAAATCCCCACGCATTGTTGAAATCGTTCGCGCCGCAGGTGGGAGGCGATTGCGGACCGCCGCGGCTCATGCCGGCCGCCCATTTAGCGTCGATGCTCATGGTGAACCGCGTTAGGCTGGTGGGCCGGGAGCCATCGGGAATTTTTTTAACCAGTTCATTTGCTTTGGTGACTACATTGATACGCCATATCTCGCTAGTCTTGGTGGGCTTTTCATAATAAATCCAGTCGCCGCTGGTCCCGTTCTGGGCCCAATCAAGCAGGCAAAAGGCCAGGCCCTGCTCGCAGGTTATCTCAAGGGTCGAACCACAGGGCTTGGCCACTTCGATAAGGTCCACAAGCCCGCTGCCGTCAACATTGATTACCGAGAGATGATGCGGCCCGGCATCGCTTGAGGTGACATAATCCCAGCCGCCGCCAGCGCGCTTGGTCAGCTTGGTGCTCCAGCGAAAAAACGCGATTTTCTTGCCGTCAAAGCTGAGCGCGGGATATTGAGCGAGCCCTTGGTCGCAATTTTTATTATAGATGGTGTCCCATTTCACGGCCTTATTGTTTTCGATCTTCACCACAACCAGTTTTCCGCGCCAGATTTTATCATTCCAGAAGTTGGGATTGCCTTCAGCCAGCGGCCACCACCAGGCGGTATGCACGGCAATGCCGTTGATGGGTGATGCCACGCGCGCGAGAAACAAGCATGCAAGCAGCGAAAGAAAGGCAATGTTCCTTGACTTCATGATACCCCCCGATATGATCAGGATTGGATGGCAGTCGTTCCGCAGCCGGTAATATAGCGGAATTTCCCGATTCTTCACTGCAAATTTGCGGTCGACAGGTTTGCGTATCTATTTTAGAACAAATGGGGAATTTCAGGACTCATTTTCACTGATCCTGGGAAGGAACATTATGCGCAAGAGGATCTTCGCCGAAATCGCCGCGGACCTGGAAAAAAAGGTGCGTGCCGATGCGGGATATAAGCTCCCATCGATCTCCGAACTCACCGAAATCTACCACGTCGCCTATCACACCATGTGGAAGGCCATGCAGGTTCTCATCCGCAAGGGCGTGCTGTCCACGGCGCCGGGAAAAAAAATCGCCGTCTCCCGGCACCTGCGGCCGGACGGCGCCGACGACCTGGCCACCTCCACGGACAAACTGTATGCGATTGTCAAGGACCGCATCGAGTCCGGCGATTATAAGGTCGGCAAGCCGCTTCCAAAGATTGATTACTTCGTGGTCTCGGAAAATGTTTCCCACCGGACCGTCACCCGTGTGCTGCGCCGTCTGGCGGCTGAAAACCTGGCATACCGGCATAAACGACGCTGGACCGCCGGGCCGCATCCCGCACGCAGCCTGCCGTCCGCCAGGCTGAAAGTCACCAGCGACGCTCCCGTGGTGCTGGTTCTTTATTATGACCAGAACGATTGGTCAGCGAGCCTCGAGTATATAATCATCAATGCCTTTTTAAACCCATTTATCAATGAACTGTTCAACCATCGGATTCTGATCGAGCCCTGCTTCCGCCAGACCGGGCGTGAGTTGGAAATCGGCGTGCCCACGGGTATGGACGAAATCATTGCCCGCGCCAAAGCCCTGGGCAGCCGCTATATCGGCGCGCTGACCATGGGTATCTATCCCAAGGAAGAAGAGCTCCAGAACAAAATCGCCCAGATGCTTGTATTGGGAAAACCCGTGCTCTATTTTGACAGCGCCGAACGCGGCGAATGGCTCACGCGCCGACTGCTCTCCACGAAGAAGAATTTCTTCCGTCTTCATCAGGATGAGCGCAGCGCCGTGGAGTTGGCGCTTTCAGCGCTGACGCGGGAAGGCCACCGGACCATCGGCATCCCTAAAACCGCCTATGGCGGCTGGTGGGCGCAGCGCCGAACCGATGCTTTCGAAGAACTGGCCCGGCAGCAGCACCCCCATGTCCGCATTGTCACCACGGTATCGGATGAAAGCGTATGGGGATTCGATAAAGTCCGCGGCCTGCACGAATTCACGACCTCCATCGCAAGCCAGGCCGGCTTCACCGAGCAGGTCGCCCCCGATGATGCGCCGGCGCTCGGGCGGTTCCGGAAATTGCTGGTGGAAAAAGCGCCGTCACTCTCTTCACTGCTCCTGGAACACGGGACCACCGCATTCGTGGGGCTCAACGACCGCATGGCGCGCGAATACTATTTCTGGCTCAAGGCGCTGGGCATCGACATCCCGCGCCAGCTTTCGCTGATCGCATTCGATAATTCCCCTGAGTCAACCTTCTTCCCCATCTCCACGGTCGACTGGGGTTTCGAACGTCTTGGCTACCTGGCCGCGCATATTTTCATCGGCGACCTGCAGGTCCGCGCGGACCGGCAGGGCAATATACCCGGAGTATGCAGGATCGCCGACCGCTGGTCCATCGGCAGGGCCGGAGATCCGGCGGATGTGGCGAGATTGTTGCGCATGTAGATGAGCGGACGGGCGTGCGAAAAAGCAGGAGTCCGCGGACAGCCGTTTTACCAGCGCGCGCGGGGCACGCAGAATCGCCATGAATTCCGCGATGCGCCGCTTGACACCTGCGCCGCGGCCCCGGCGCAGCAGCAGAGAGCCGAGATTGCCAGCGCGCGAATATATCGTGGATTCATCTTACAGCCCGGTAACAAGCGGCTTTACCATCCGGAATTTTTCGCTTGTGATGTGGATGATATATGAACCGGGCGTCAACACGCCATGGCGAATGACAAATTCGCCGCCGGCTGTTTGACGCGAAACAATCCTGCCTCTGGAATTGATTACCTCGACCGTACTTCGCGCTGGCAGCGAAATTGTTATGCCGCTGATTTCGGAGCGAATGCGCGGCTTTAGCGCGGCCGAAAGCCGCTCAACGCCGCCCGCCTTCGATGGGGCAATCGCATGCCATTGCCCGGTCACATCTTCCCACGAATTCGTCGGTCCGCCCGACACGAACAGATCGCCCGAGCAGTTAGCGACAAGCACTTTCCCGGCATCCCACTGGGAATTGGTGCAGTATTCATTTACCGACATTTGACAAAGGATAGCCTGATGGTCGACGAAGTTGCAGGCAATGGAATTATCGCCGTGATGCTGGCCATCCCATTCCCAGATTATGCGCTGGTTCAGCCATTTATCCGAATTGCACGACCATCGCGGAATAGTGCCGCCCAGACCGAGATTCGAGGCGCCGGACCAGCTTTGCAGTTGCGATACCGTGGGACGATCGGCATTCGGGATATCACCTTTGGGACGCCCTGCGTTGCCATCGGTGCACAACGCCAGCTGCTCATGCCAGCCGCCGCCGTACGTGGCGATATAGGAGCCGCTGGCCGATATCGATGCATTGCAGGATCCGCATCCGTACAAAAAGCATGAGCCTGCCACGACCCCATTGGGGGGAGGAAAGCACCAGACACCAACGGGGTTGCCGGAAGCCTGGTTCTGTGTAGCGAATCCCATTCTTGTTGCATCAAGAGATAAACTGAATCGCTTGACATAATAATTATCGGGTGACGGTGTCCCGAGCGTGGCTTCGCAGATTTTCTGGTTCACCTTTGTTTTGGAATTGACACGCCAGAACTCCCGTTGCGTCTGGTTCCAATAACTGCCCGCATCCTTCCACCGGGGCTGCACATAGTAGATCCAGTCGCCGGCCGGCCAATCAAGGGCCACTTCATCGCCGGGATGCGTTGCTAAAGGCGCGAGATTGGTCAGCCCGGCGCCGTCGATATTGACAACCGCAACCGAGTCCGGATCGTTCGCGCCCAGGAGCTGCGTGCCCGACACTCGGGCCCCCCAATGGAAAAATGCCACTTTCTGACCGTCCATGGACATCGCGGGATATTGCGCAAGGCCCTGCGAACGCTTGACCAGCGTATCACAGCGGGTCACATGGTTGCCTTGAATGGTGTATTTGCAAAGAGCGCCCCGCCAGGAGGCCTGGCCGTTCTGCGCCCATGCCAGTTCCGGGGCCTGGGTGAGTGCAGGCTGACTGAAGGCGCTTCCGTTTCGCCAGGCGGCATTTACCGCATGGCCGTCGATTGCGCAGGAATTAAATGACCATATCAATAATGCACTTCCGCATACTACGAATCTGCGATTCATGGTTTCTCCCCCTGCATGATTTTTCACTGCACAACAGCCGGCCATACGGCCGTCTTTCCCCGCACCGATACCTTGACAAAGTACATTCCGCGCGCGAACCCGGCCGTGGGCGCCTGATAGACCGAAGGCGACGTACCCTTCCAGCAGCGGACCACGCATCCCGCGGGATTGACGATCGTCACCGCATGGGGGCCGGCCGCTGAAATCTCCACGTCCATTCCGGCAGGCATCCGATGGAACGAAAATGCGGCGGGAGTCCGCCCGGTCGCGGACGGCATTCCGGAATGCGAGACCTGCGCGCGCAGATCGGCATTGATGTCCGTCAGGGGAGCCGTCACCAAAAAATCTCCCGCATCACTGCGCCGGAACATGCTGTCCGGCAGGTCAACATCGCAGTTGGCGCCAAAGCCATAATTGTCCATGCATGAACGACGGAGCTGCGAAGTCCCGATTGCCACGCTATCAACCCAATTGAAGAGGACCTGGTTCGATCCGCAATAGGAATAGCGTCCGCTGCCAGAAGATTGTTCCACCCATCCCATCTGTAAACAAAGCCATTTGTCCGAATTGCTTGACCAACGGTTGCAGTCCATACCAAGCCCGGCATAGAGTGTTATAGTCGTATCAACCTCGTAATACCCGCAATGAGCAGTCACCCGGCCGCCGGGCAGCAGCCATTTATTTATAAGAAAAGAATGGAAACCGACATCAGTGTTCGACGTATTGATAAACGAATGCTCCCAGGTCGATAAGCCCACTCCGGTGTGCGAGCCGCCCTGCAGTTTCATTACCCACGTCCCGGACGGCGAAATCCCCAGACCGCAGCCTCCTCCATCGAGCAATCGGTTCGCGCTGGTAAAGTGGCCGTCCCCGGGTGGAAGATACCGATAGGCCGATGCGCAGCACGAACCGTCGTTGACATCCACGGCAGGCCGCAGAACCATGCGCTTGCCATCGGCCGACATGCCGAACTGCCAGAGACCATAGTCGAAGCGGACCACTTGCTGGTTCGTCGATGGATCATTGACATTGACGCGCCAGAGTTGATGGCTACCTTCGTCGTTTGATTGGTCGCCACCCATGGTGTAGTAAACCCATCCATCGGTTGTCAAGTAAAGATATCCCCGCGGGCTGTAGGCCTGTGGGACGCGGGCAAGGTTACGCAGACCCGTGCCGTCGAGGTTCATGAGAGAGACGAACCAGGCGCTGTCGTTGGTGGCGCGGAAAAAGGCGACCTGCGTTCCCTGCTTGTTGATCGACGGAAATCTCGCACGGCTTCTTACCTTCTGGACATTACCGCCGGCGCCATCAAAGATGATCGTCCGTTTCACGACATCGCCGTTTTTGATATCATATTTAGCCAGGTCGCCGCCCCGGTCCCAATCCTTATAGGCGTACTGGGTTGACACGGCGATCCCGTCGACCGCTCGAGTGCCTGAGGGGACACAGCAGGCAATTGCGGCAATAAGGCTAAGCAAACGCTTCATCAGTCTCCTCCATATGCAAATGGTAACCGGTTTATTTAACAAGCACCTTCCACGAAACGCGTGAAACGGCATTGGATACACGCACAGTGTAAACGCCGGCGGCAATTGGCGTCGTTGGAATCAATGCAATGCCTCCGTGATTCATTTCACGCGAGAGCATGAGGCTGCCTTGCATGCCGAACATCTGGACGCGATACGGCATGTTGCCGGGCATGGCGATTCTCATAGAGCGCGGCAGCGTGGTCAAAGTCGGGCGGAAAGCGCGGTTTGTTATACCAGCGAGAAATCGCGCCGAAGAAGTAGGATCCGCCGGCGGATACCAGGTCCAGGCCACCGGCTGCCAGTCCGCACCGGCGGTCCATCGGGGTTCGCCATATTCATAGGCGCCCAGATCGGGCGCAGCGCCCTGGAAAGTCGTGAGAACGCCCGGGATTGCCACGCCCTTGTCGATTGCCGGAGAACCGACGCGCAGCGTATAGTCATGGGCGCGCGCATCAGTGAACTTCCAGGGCGCCGTATCGCTCTTTGCAAAAAGATTATTTTTATAATACGGATCCCGGGAATTGGGCCATGGCACACCTTGCGGTGTAATCCATACATCCCAATCGCGCTGCACAACAAAATTTGAATCTACGATGGTATTGTTATAGCACATCGCCCCTTGTTCCGCGGGCGACGTCGTATCACCCCAGTCAAATGTCCATGAACAGCCGCGCACAAAGGGTGGCCCAATCGCAACTTCCCCTTTGGAAAACAATCCTTGCCATAAAACATTATGATGCACTTTCCAGTGTCGTGCGCCGAAATCGACTTCCATGACGATGTCGCCCCTGCTTACTCCAGCGTTGCCGTGGAACCAGTTATGATCGACTTCCACATAATTGGCGCACTGTCCGGATAGTGACCCCTGCTCCGTACAACCATACATGGAACAGCCGAAATCGTTATATTGGATTTTGCAGCGGTTCCTATCGTTTTGGGTAGAAAGATGAGCCCCCACTTGAATGTTGGCGCGCATATTGAATTTCATGCTGCAATGGTCGACCCTGATTCCGCAGCCATCGTTGGGATTATCAATATCACGCCTCCATACGGTAATTGCGCCCTGGGAAGTTTCCGAATAATCACAATTGTTAACATTGCAGTTCGTTACGGTATTGTACTTGCCCGCCACCACCAGCCCTGCTCCGGATGCGCCGATGATCGAGCTGTTTTTGAAAACATTGCCCGCACCCGAGATATAAACACCTGAATGACCATCGGCCGGGTTCCAGCCCGATTTCCAATAGGCGACGCCCAGGTCCCACCATGCTATGGTATCATAATGGCTGACATATCTGAAATCACATTTATCAATCACACAATTCGAAGCGTCCTCCAAGCTCAGCGAAGTGGCGATAAACCGCAGGTTGGTAAGATTGACATACTGCTTGCCGCCGCGCAGATCAAATCCCAGAAGCCGGCGCTTGGCTTCAACCTGATGGTGCGACGGATCGCCGCCGTCGGGGGCCCAGAGATAGAGCGTACTGTCTTGATGGAACCATTCGTTGGGCGAATCGAGGAGCCCGAAAACATGGGAAATGAAGGTCTGCCCGCCTTCATTATTCCGTTTCATGCTGCTGGTCTTGTACGCGCTTATCACTGTCTTGGTAGGGCCTGGGCAACTCGAACCGGTGATAATACCGGTTGATATGAAATTGATATGCATGCTGATCAGTCCCCCTTTGAAAAAATCCGAAGGCTGGTTGAGCAGCGTTCGCGGAATAGGATTGGTCGAAGGCCATTGATCGAGGATCCCCCGCTGAAATGGCGTTCCGGCGGGCCAATCACAGCTCGGATTACATCCCCAATCGGTTCCGTTATTGTCCGAATACACTACCGTGGGCACGGCAATCGGGTCGGTGAGGGTCTGATGCAGACCCCAATTGAAAATGTTGCTCCATGCCCCGTAAAAAGGCTCGGGCGCATATGGCTCGTTTACATTAGGTGCACGCGCGACCCAGGCCATTTTGCCGTCGACGAAAACCTGATCGAGATAGGTTCCGCGGGTCCAGCGCATTGGCGCCTTGTAAATCGCGGACTTGCCCGATACGCCTCCCGCGGTCCATCCGGCAATGGGATCGGCGCCGTTTATGACGACGTATTCGCCGTTATACGCTTCAAAAGTCAATGGAGCGCCGGCAAGCCCCGAATAGGTTGGATCAACCGTCTCGCGATAGATTCCCTGCCGGATTTTGCAGGTGCTGCCGGGCTTCATCACCAAGGCTGCTTTCTGGATGGTCCGGAATGGTCTGTCGAGGGACAAACCGTCATTCCCATCATCGCCGTTGACGGCAACATAATATGCTTTCGCGTCCGATGCCGCAACGCTCATGGTCCCGGAAAGAAGGATCTTGTCGAGATGCAGAATATTGTTGGCCGCCAAATCGAAACCTTCAATAGTCACAAACACCGTATGCATTCCTGTTACGCGCTGAAGCACGCCTTTGATGGTTTCCGACGGCCCATAGCCGATGCCGCCGGTGGTGCGAAAACCGGAAATTGACGCCACCGGCGCGGCGGTCTGCGAATCGAGACGGAGCCGCACCACATTGTTTGCGGAAGCCGATTGTATCCAGGCCCATTGAAAGAGTGTGACGGAATCGTATTGACCTTCGAGAAAATTAACATTATCGAAACGCAGCCACATGCCGTTGTGCAGATCGCGGACGGATATGGCCGGATCTTTGTCCGTGGTCGCACTGAAAGTTCCGCCCTGTTTGGCACTGAAGTTTTCCGCCTGGATAATGAGTGATACCGGCGCGGTCACCTGCGCGAAGACCGCTGAAACGCTTAACAACAGAATGGTTTGGATAATCTGCGGCATACGCTTCCTCCTTTGCGGCGGCGGCGCCGGTTGAAATGAAAAGGAAGCGCCCTCTTGAGAGGGGGAGGGGGATTTTCGAGGGACGCTTCCTTGTTTAGTCCGCGGATGGCCGGACCGTTCCGGCATTCACGGATGTCAACGAGCTATGACAATCTGTTCGTTCAACAATACCGGTCCTGCTGCGGCGCGGACAATGCAGGCGCCCTGCATTCGAAGCCCGGCCATGGCGATCCGCGCGCTGCCGCGGACCTGCCGCGAAGCGATCGTCCTTCCCGACGCATCGATGACCGAAACCGTGTACGCGCGCACGCCGTCGGGAAGGGTGATACGGAGAATGCCCGCCGCGTCAATACGCGCTGCGAAGGCATGGATACCGGATGCGACATCCTGCCGCGCTGCCGCATCGGTCAAGTCGGACGGTTTGGTCATCTGGCGCCATGCACCGGCCGTGTCTTCGTACGCCCAGTCGGTGCCCGCGGGCGGCTGCACCCAGAAATCGCCGGCAAAAGCCTGGTACGACCAGGTGCCCGAGGTGGGCTCGCCGTTGGTGACGGTGGGACAATCAGGATTTTTCGTGGGGATTATCGCCTGTTTGTCCATCCAGTTGACAATCAGTTGATTCGTCCCGCGGCGAAAACCGCCATAATGCCAGGCGACGTTCTCGCAATACCACTTGTCCGAATTGCTCGAAAAGCAGAGCTGCTCAACGCCGGCATCGCTTCCCATGTCAAAGCCGGCCCATTTGGTGGCCTGATAAATGCTGGTGCGGGGCATGGCGAAATTCTGATAGTCGTTGAAATCCTGATACCGCGATCCGGTCCAGTATCCCAGCACCACCCAGTCGTGCGCGCCGCCCATGAAGCCGCCGACGTATCTTCCGCTGGCGGAAATTTTGCAATTGCATGCGCCGGTGCCGCCAAGGTCCGCGCCGCCGGGAAAGGTAATGCCATGGTTCGAGGACCCGCAGCCGCCGCTGGTGAGCGGATAGGAGTGCATTCCCGCCCTGGTACCGTCAAGCATGAGACTGAAGCGCCGGATATATTGACAAGAGGAAATCGACATGACTTTCTGGTTGGTGGACGCCGGGTTGGCCGCATTGGGGTTGACCTTCCAGATTTCATATCCCGAACGGTCGTCCGCGTTGGTTGCATCGGTGCGGGGCCGGGAATAGTAGATCCAGCCGTCGGCAGGCCAGTCGAGGGCATTGTCGTAGCCCAGCGTGCCGGGAACGGCGACAATGTTGGTCATGTTCTGGCCGCTTGCATCGATGACCGCGATGAAGCTCCCGGTATTGAGGTTTTTCAGGGTCGTCCCCTGCACCTGATATCCCCAGCGGAAGAAGGCGATTTTTTTCCCATCAAGCCGGATGGCTGGATATTGGCACAGCGCAGTTGTCATTTTGATAATTGTATCGGCCGCCGTCACCTGGTTTCCGGCGATGGTGAATTTCACCAATGCGCCGACATCCATATTCATGGAGCATGCGTCGGGAATACTGGTTTCCGGGACCGCCGGCGTCCAGTTCTGGCACCCGTAGCGCCAGCAGGTAGTGACCGAAATGCCATTGGCGGCAAGAATGGAAGATCCGAAAACCAGCACCAGTAGTAGAGCGGACAGAGCCTGTTTCATATTCCCCCCCTTTAGGAAATAGATTGGCGTGTGGAAATGTGTATCGTCGCAACTATCCGGAAATCTATCGGAATTATTCGCCGCGGTCAAAATTATATGGCAAAAATGGAAAGACGGTGTTATATTTTGGAATAAGCGTATCCGGCGCTTTGTGGTAAAACTCAGGAAGAAAGGGCAAACCCATGAATCCAGCGGTCTTTCCCGAGCTCGCGAAAACCATCATCCAATGGCTGCGCGATAATCCGGACAAGCCCGCGCCGTCGGTCCGCATGGTCGCCGGCCAGTGGCGCGTATCGCACCGCACCGCCTGGAAAGCGACCCGGTTGCTCATTAATAAGGGCGTGCTGGAATCGCGGCCCGGATACCGGATCATGCGTGTTGTCAAGGGGCCGGCCGAGGTCGCGCAGAACCCGTACGGCAAGCTTTTTGCCGCGATCAAAAACGGGGTGCTTGATGGGACCTATCCGGCGGGCAAGCCGTTCCCCAAAATCGGCTATTTTGCCGTGCAGGAAAACCTGTCGCGGCCCACGGTGTCGCTCGCCTTCGCCCGTCTTGCCGCCGAAGGGCTTGCGTATTGCGTCAAGAACCGGTGGTACGCGGGTCCCGCGCCGTCGCGCGGCGCGCCCGCCGGCCCGTCGGTCCACGACGCTCCGGTGGTGCTTTTTTTAGTGCAGAACCCGCAGGCGTTTTCAACCTACTTCGAAGACTCGTATACCAGCCGTTTCGTTCTGCCGTTTTTAAATGAATTGCTGGGGCATGGGATCCACGCGACGCCGGCCCTGCGGTCGAACAATCCCCAGGACGTGATCGCCATTCCCGTGGGGCCCGATGAAGTCAAGGCGAAAATCCGCTCCCTGAAGAACCGATACCATGGGACGCTTATTCTGTGCGTTTTCCCGGATGTCGAGGATCTCGCGATGTGGATAACCGCGCTTTCGGCATTTCATAAACCGGTCATCTGGTTTGATTATGCCAACAAAGGGGAATTATTGACACGCCGCGAAACCCGGGCGGGAAAAGGCTATTTCCGCATGTATCAGGACGAGCGTTCCGCCCTGCGTCTGGCGCTTGAGGCGCTCCTGCGGCAGGGCCATTCGGTGATCGGCGTGCACGGCGCCGAACACTTCGATTGGGGAGCGCGCCGCGCCGAACGTCTGCTGCACTGCGCGGCAGGACTTTCACCGGCCCCGCGGATCGTCGTTGCCTCCGACCCGGCCGAGGCGTACTGGCAATTTTCCAAATCCACGGGCATCCACGAGGTGCTTTCGGCCACGATCAAGGAATTCGACCTGACCGGCGACAATCCCCTGGGGGGGCATCCCGCAAAGCCCATGGTCCGCTCGCTGCTCGACAAGACGCCTTCATTTGTCAATCTTCTGCGCGACCATGCGCCCACTGCCCTTATCGCGCTCAACGACCACATGGCGCGGGAGTATTACTACTGGTTCACCGCCGCGGGCCTGCACATCCCGAAAGATTTTTCGATAATCTCATTCGACAACCTGTTCGCTTCCATGTTCTTTCCCATCACCACGATCGATTTCGGCTTTGAGCGGTTGGGCTATCAGGCGGCCCATATCATCATCGGCGATATTCCGATACGCGCAAACCGGTACGGCAACATTCCCGGTCCCTGCACGCTGATCGACCGGGGATCGCTGGGGCCGCCCGGAGATCCGGGCGTGATCCGAAGATTGGTGGACGCCTGAGGCGGCTGCTTCACCGAGGCGATTTCGCCGTGTCCGCCGGCGCCGCCTGCGCCGTGGTGATCTTTTCGCGCGTCAAGGTTTTCGTGATGGATTTGCGCGCGCCCGCGTACGTCACCTGCAGCGCGACGCTGGTCCCCACTTCGCCCCGGATATGAGCGATGATGGAATCAAACGGCATGCCGCCGATCGGAACGCCATCCACCTCAAGCCCGGCGGCTTCAGCAGGCGCACCGGTGCAGACTTCGGCCACCCGCAGCGGTCCGACAGGACGCGACTGATTGTCAAACGCTACGGCCTTCGGGGAAATACCGATGCCTCCATACGGCGTATTGCCGGACCCGGCGGCATCGTTGGCAACAGCTATGGGTGCGCTCTGGCCCGTTTGACCTGGAGTGTCTTTCGGCGCGGCCCGGCCTGGGGACATGATACAAAGAACCACCAACGCCTCGAACGCTATAGCGGATATCAATCGCATAGCTACCTCCTCATGGAGCTTAAATTTATCGCGAATTTGCTGAAAAGACAAGGACAAAACGGGGGAGGCGTATCATTCGGATTCACTTGACTTTCGATGTTACTTGAGGTTATTTATATAATGCAAAACACTAGACCGCAAAACAACATTGTTTCGATTGCTGGAAAAATGGACGTTGCTGGTATGAATATTTTCCCTTTGCCGCGTTCTGGGGCTATACAGGCTACCCGGATTGCAAGGGCACGCGGCCGATTTAGGAACCAAAACAATTTCCAGGTTTATAGAAGGAGAACTTCATGAAAACTTCCACCTTCACGGCCGCTCTTGCATTTTCACTCTTGTTCGCATCCAACCTGTCGGCCCAGCAGCCGGCCCCAACGCTTGATCCGGAGCCGCTTGAAAGGCCGCGCCCATTGGCAACGGTGGACAGCGCCGATCCTTCCGCTGTCCTTGCCGTTATTGCCGCAACACTAAAGGCCTCCAATTTCGCAATTCATCTCAACGATAAAAAAGCCTGTGTGATTGAAGCACGCAAATATTATGATCCGAAGCGCGCCATGGACTACGACCGGGTAATTATCTGGCTGGCACGTGAGATTGCCGCCCCAAATCAGATTGACGCCTACCTGCTTTACGCGAGATACATTCAGGTTTTTGGCAGGGGAAACAGCGCCAACCGGATAGTGCTTGATGAAGGCAAGGAGGATGAGTATATTGGTGATCTGAAACGTGGGTTGACGGACACACTAACCGCTTTGGGAGGTCACAAATGAGATTAGACACCGTTCGGGCCATATTAGCGTTGATAGTGGTTGGGGTTTTCATGTTTATTACCGCTTTCATGGCAATTTATCCCCTGGTCACTCCCACGAATGTGCAATTATCGGAGTATTCCGATTTTTTTTCAAAAACCGCGAGCGTTTATACCGGAATCATAGGGGTCATCATCGGGTACTATTTCGCGCGAGCATCGTCGGTAAAGAAGAACCTGCCTGCGCGGGAGAAAACAGAAGAAGCCGCCGAGGAGAATTAATGAGCGGATGCGGCCGTCAGGGATATCCAACAGCGGTGCGAATATGGAATTTGGGGACGATAGATTTCGGAATCCTTAAAGTTCCCTGCGCCAATTATTTTCCATTAACACAGGAGAAGTACTGATATGAAATCGACGATAGCGGTTTTCCTTGGAATTCTTCTTGCGGTCCCGGCATCATGGGCCCAATGCACGAAAGATACCGATTGCAAAGGGAACCGGATTTGTGTTAATGGAGAATGCGTAGAGCCCTTAACGTCAACGATGCCGGAGAGCTCCGCGCCTCAACAGCCCGCATCCTCCCAAAACATGTCCGCAGGATGGGCGTTGCCGGCGGCGGTGGCGGGATTCGCGTCAATTGCCCCGATCATGGGATTGGCTATCGGCGCGGCCGCAAATTCAGAGGAACCGGCAATTTCTATTCCATTGGGAGCTGCGGCAACCGGCTTGCTGGGGGCCGCGGTGCCGATTGTGGCGGTTGGAGGAAAATCGGCCCACACCGGCGGAAGCGGGCCTTCGCGACTTGCATTCCGTATCCCCGGGTGGATTGCGTATGGACTCGCGCTGGCTGATGCAACGACCATGATAATTCTCGGCGCGTCGGATGTCACGGTTCCCCCCGCGCCGATTGTCATTACCGGCGTGCTGGGATCGTCCGCCTGCGCGCTGATGAGCGTCGACGCACTTGTCGCACGCAAATATGCCCTCGAATCCCGCGCTGATTCCGGGGACGACCGCATCAGGATTGCGATCGTTCCCTCTTCTAAAGGGTGCGCCCTGATCAGGGATTCCGCATGAATAGCTTGTATTCCCTCTGAAACAGGTCTTGGTAGATAGGTGGGGCAAATTCGCATTGGCGAAGGGCTTGACTTTTGCCGC
>Ga0315289_10003223_pt1 | contig 24773 bp, 22 predicted proteins | sample YL17G11_40_MG_FD_203452 | JGI IMG/M metagenome (GOLD analysis project Ga0315289, IMG submission 203452) | Sediment microbial communities from Yellowstone Lake, YNP, Wyoming, USA - YL17G11_40 | ecosystem: Environmental > Aquatic > Freshwater > Lake > Sediment | place: USA: Wyoming | collected...
TGGACTCGACCGCCTGGGAAAAGGGCATGCGCGAGATCGAAACGCTTCTGGCCGACCCAACCGTGACGACCTTTCACGCCCGCGCCCATTCAGCCCCGGCTGCCGAGTTCATTCTCACAGCAAAGGAAATCCCCGGTCACGGATACAAGACATTCTGGTTGCGGCCCCTTCCAGCCGGTACCACTAAACCCGTCAAACTCAGCGCCCTCGCCCGTCCGCTGATGCCCCTCGCCCATCTCCTGGCGCGCCTGCCATTTCTGGAGCGGCTGCTCGCCCGCCCGAAAGCCTCACGACCTCCCTATGTCATCGAAAACGAGTACCTCCACATTGAGGCTTCGCCTGCCGATGGTACGCTGACCATGAAGGATAAACAAACCCACGCGACCTATCGCGGCTTGAACAGATTCGTGGATGGCGGTGACTGCGGCGACGAATACAACTACTCGCCGCCGCCTTCCGACTTTCAGCCTGCCGCGCGTCTAAAGCGCGTTTCCCTGGCCGCAGGGCCCGTTCGTCAAACCCTCAGCCTCGAATTCGAGCTTCCCACCCCCGCCGCCCTCGCCCCGGACCGGAAGTCACGCTCGAAAGAGATGCTCGTCACCCGCATCACGTCACACGTTACGCTCGCCGCTGGCGTCCCTCGCGTGGACATCCTCACTGAGGTGGATAACCGCGCCAGCGATCACCGCCTGCGCGTCCACTTTCCCTTCGCAGAATCCGGCGCAGATTCCAATGTCTCCAGACGCTGGGACGAAGATCCAAAGTCGGAGACTTTTGAGTCTGTTGTTGCTGATTATGACGGGCATTTCGAGATCGTGCGCCGTCCAATCGGGGTGCCAGAGTTCGACGAAAGCTGGGTCGAGCGGCCGCGCCCGGAAAAACCGCAGCGCGCCTTCACAGATGTGTCTGACGGCAAGACAGGGTTGATGATCGCCAACCGCGGCCTGCCTGAGGTCGAGGTCATCAGGAACCCGTTTTCTTCGAGAAAACGGGTTCCTGAAAGCCAAACTGAAATCGCACTCACGCTGCTGCGTTGTGTCAACTGGATCTCACGCGATGATTTCGAAGCGCGCAAAGGCCACGCTGGGCCGATGGCTTCCACGCCCGGCGCGCAGATGATCGGCAGGTGGACATTCGATTATTCAATTATTCCCCACGCCGTAGGTCGAGATTCTATCCCGCCGTACAATCAAGCTTATGCCTTCGAGACCCCGCTGCGCGCCGTGAGCACCGGTCTGCATGATGGTACCCTGCCTGCCTGCAGCTCGTTTGTGGAGTCGTCGCCACAGGAGTTCGTGATTTCAGCAGTGAAAGAAACCGAAGATGGAAAAGGCTGGCTGGTGCGTGGCTACAATATCAATAGTGAGGAAATCAGTGTAACCCTCAAGCCCTGGCGTAAATTCAGGCGCCTCGAGCGCCTCAACCTGGCCGAGGAGAAACTGTCCGCACTGAGACCCAGACTGGACGGCAGTGTAACATTCCCCGTGCGCGGACATGAGATTGCCACAGTCGAGTTCCTCGATTAGCGGTTTTTATTCTGCGACGCCATACATCTGATCGGGCAGCAGAATTTCCGGGAAACGCTCACGCAGCGACTGCCGCGCCCCATAGCACAGGTGGCAGGCATCTGCGTAACTTTCCTCGTGAGGTAAAGCATATTCCGTAACCAGCGCGACCGGCCCGCCATTCAACAGCGGCCCGCAGATTGGATGCGCCTCCGCATCGTACTGCGCGCATATTTCTTTCAAAGGCGTCTTGAAGATATTCCCCAGTGAAATGCCCTGGCAAACGTGCAGATTGCCGAGCGGATCGAGGTGGCAGCGTCCCGGCTCACGCAATTCTTCATGCGGACATTCGTCGAAACGCTGCCAGGGCTGGAGTTCGGCCCGGGAAACCAGCTTGCAGGCCGCCCGCCCGCGATACATGACCGCCGATTCGCCGCTCGGAATTTGCCCAACGGTCAATAGGACGTTCGTCTCCTCCGGTTGGGCAACACAAATGGTGCCCAAAGGGATGCCCAATTGATCCGCGGCGAGGGCGGCATCCTTTGCGTGCTGGCTATTGCGTTCGTTGTAATGATACAAGTCGCTGCTGACGGTGAGATCCGCCACCAGCCCAACAAACGGGCGCAGCCACTCGAGGGCGTCTTCCTGACTTGTTGCCCAGTAGGCGTTGGAGACGACGCCGGCGCTGAAGCCCGCTTTGACGGTTTCCTGAACCCCCTTGACCATAACCGCGTAATATAGGAACGGCTCGCCGCCCTCGAAATAGATCCGTTCGATTGTCCCTCCTTCCCGCGCCTGGCGTAGGATTTCCCGGATTTGGGCTAGGGTCATTACGCCAGTCTGAGTGGGACTGCCAAAGACGAAACAATGGTCGCACTCGAAGGTGCATTGATAAGTCAGGAGCAGGTGCAGACCGGTTAGTCTCATACCATTCCTCCAGGATTTCGATCATGTAAAAGTCTCGCCAACCGGGCGCGCAGCAACTCCACATCAAAAGGCTTGGGTAGACAATCGTCGGCGCCCGCCTCGATCCCTTTCAACCGTTCGTTCTCATCCACCAGGGCCGTCAGCATCACGATGGGGATGCCTGCCGTTCGCGGGTTCTGTCGCAAGCGCCGGCACAGCTCGTAGCCGTCCATGTCCGGCATCATTACGTCCAGGAGGGCCATATCGGGCGGCGACTGCTCGATCAGCCGTAGGGAAGCATCCCCGCTTTGGGCTGTAATCACCTCATAGCCTTCCATCTCGAGCAGCCTGGAAACCAGCTTCAGGTTGATCGACTCGTCGTCCACGACCAGTATTCGTAAAGGCATTTTAATCATCCTCTCGTATGGTTCTTGACAATTAAAACAGGTAATGATATTTATGCTCCAGCCGCCGTCCTTCGCGAAGCACTCCTGTGGAGCGGCGGCGGGGACGCCGCCAAAAGCAATGGGAATACCCGATTAATAATTCAAAAACCTTGTTATATGTCACTGCCGAGTAGGCCTTTGGCGAGGCGGCGCTCCCTGGCCTAGCCCGCCACCTGTGCATGTGTCAGGTGCAGGCAGGGCAGGCAAATTGGCACTGATAATTCGAGAAATTCGTGCAATTCGTGGCTAACTTTGTCCGGCGAAGAAGACTCCACATTTTACTGCCGAAGGCCTACCCGGTGGTGCTACCAGCGCGCCAAATGGAAGCAAATATGCTCTATAATAACCCAAATCTGCACCATCTGGAGCGTCGAATGGCCAACATTTTTCCTTCCACACACCCCCTTGTCGCCCACAAACTGACCCGCATGCGCGACCAGAATACAGACCCAAAGACGTTTCGCGAACTGGTGCGCGAGATCGCGGCTCTGATGGCTTACGAAGCCACCGCGGACCTCCAGACTGTCCCCCGAAGAATAGACACGCCGCTCAGCCCCTTTACCGGCGCGGAGTTGAAAGAAAAGATCGGCCTGGTGCCGATCCTGCGCGCCGGCCTGGGCATGGTGGAGGGCGTCTGGGAACTCATGCCTACCGCGGAGGTCTGGCACATCGGGCTGTACCGCGACGAGCGGACACTCAAGCCGGTGGAGTACTACAACAAGCTGCCCGTCGAGCCGACCGTTTCCGTCTGCCTCATCCTTGACCCGATGCTGGCTACCGGCGGCTCGGCCGTCGCCACCGCCGACATCCTGAAACGCTGGGGGGTGAAGAAGATCAAGTTCGTCGGTCTGATCGGCGCGCCGGAGGGGATCGCCGCCATGCAGAAGGCCCATCCCGATATCCCCATCCATTTGGCCGCGATTGACGACCACCTGAACGATCACGGCTACATCGTCCCGGGCCTGGGCGATGCGGGAGATAGGCAGTTCGGGACGGGTTGACGAAGGAATTTTTTATCCTTCCCCTCTTGGAGATTTTGCGGAAGAGATATCCCCTTCGGGGGGTGATGCCTTCTATGGGGAAAATGTGAGTCTTTAAGTCATTTGCCTATTGTCTTTGGGTTGCTTTTCCTGTATTATTATTGTAGGGACAGGTGGTGTTCAAGGTATGCACATATTATCCAAGATTCTTGCTGTAAAACACGCTCATTTGGAATGTTATGAAGCATTTTGTGCTGCATAAGAACACGGTTTGCACAGAAAAGCGATTTTGCTTCTCATAAGCACGTATGAAGCGAAAGTGCTCGCGACGCAGTAGTTAGGCAAGGCCAGTAGGTGTCAGCTTACTTGAGGTGAATTGTGCATAATGTTTTTGCTCTCAGGATCGGATGGGTACTCGCTATCTTCGCCTTTCTCGACCTCGTCTGCGTGGGGCTCGGCATGGGAGTTCCGATCTTCTGCATACTGTTCGGCTTGCCGGTAGGGTGGTACATTGCGCTGAGGATCACCACTCGCCCCCGGCAGGTTGGGCAGATGCTCGACAAGGTTCTCGCGGGGGCAGCGCTCACCTCGACGTTCACCTTCGTGGTGATGGGCTTACTATGGGGGCGTTACGTGGTGATGCTGTTCGATCCGCTGGCGGACTTGGCAAACTTCGGCATTCCACTGATTCTATATGACCCCACGGCGAGCTTCATTGGGTGGTTGGTGCTGATGATCCTGATCTCGCCATTCTTGCAGCTATTGATGACACTCTTCGGGGCGCACTTGACATTGCTGTGGAGGCTGAGAAGGGGAGCAGGAATCGGAGAAGAGCGAGTTGGCCCTGCCTAACCTCGGCGTGGAGCCGACGCGGCTATCGTGGGCGGTTGCGGGGGTGGCAGGGCCTGTGGTTGAGGTACCCCCCAGCGGCTCTGCCGCTCGAAAACGGGCGCGCGTTTCCCGAAGTGATGCGATGATGTGAAAGAGTCTCGCCAGTCCCGCTGCTACCGCAGCCCCCTTCGTGTGTGCTTCGCGAAGCCCAGCCGTTAGTCCGCCTATCAAGCGCATACCCATTTGAAGAAATGAATGTAGAAGACGATCAATGAATTCGAATCTCTATTACACCGTACCCACACGCTCGTTGACCTCCCGGTTCTACAAAACCGAACATGACTTACAGCAGATGCAGGGTTTACTGATGGAGGCGCGTTCGCGCGCTGGTGACTGGCACTATTGGCATGTTGGCGAATTGGCGTGGGGATTCTTTATGGTGGCTTGCCACTTGAATCTACAAGAACACATTCGCCTCTGGCACGGTGATCAGGACAAGTTGGTCGGCTATGCAATTTTGGGCGAAGATCCGTCTTTCGACTGCCAGGTGTTGCCGGAGTATGAATGGTCCGGGATCGAGACTGAGGCGCTGGCCTGGGTGGAAACGCGTCTAACCGAACTCCGCAAGTGCGACGCGCAACGATGGAGCGGCAATTTTGTTTCCGGCGCCCGGCAGGATGATGCAAAACGAATCGCGTTCCTGGAGCAGCATGGGTTCCAGCGCGGCGGCGAGTTTTCCGAGGTTAATATGCTGCGCTCGTTGGACGAGCCGATTCCCGAATCAACGTTACCCACCGGTTGCCAGGTCCGCGCGATTGCTACTGACGCGGATGAAATTTCAAAGCGCGCCGCAGCTCAACGCGAAGTGTGGCATCCGTGGACCGTCGGCAATGTCAGCGACGACGATTACGCACGCTTTATGCGGCTGCCCGGCTACCATCGCGATCTCGATGTAGTTGCCGTCACGCCGGAGGGCGTCATCGCCGCGTACGTGAATGGCTGGATTGACCCGGTCAACCGGATTGGCGATTTTGGTCCGGTCGGCGCGCTTCCGGCTTACCGCCGGCTAGGATTTACACGCGCCGTGCTACTCGAAGGTTTGCGCCGGATGCAGGCGCGCGGGATGGACCGTGTGTGCATCTCCACCGGCGTTTCGAATACGCCTGCGATGCGACTCTATGAATCGATTGGCTTTAAGATTGTGAACAAGTATCTTGAGTACGTGAAAACGAAATGAGAGAAAGGCAAAGGGCGGGCTAACAACCGCGTGCAATGGACAGTGGGGATTCGCCCCGCTAAATTAGGTTTATACTACGCTCAGGCAGTGTCCTGTTTCATGGAAGAGGGTCTCGCCGGTCCCGCCGCTGCCGCTGCCCCCTTCGGGGACGATGTCGCGACGCAGCTCGCGTGAAAGCGCGATTTGCCAGAAATAGCCCTATAATGTAATCAATTCTTGTGGTTACTTCGTCACTATGCTGTTCCACCGTCTTTTCTGTTAAGGCCTTTACCTGAAAAGACGCGTTCAAGGAGGCGGTTGTTTGCAAGGAGGTGTCAAATGGCTGGTCCAATCTACAAATTCTATCAACTCAGATTTACGGAGAGCTGGTACCAGTTATCCGAAGCAGAGCAAAATGCCCATCAAGTCAAGGTCCAGGAAGCCTTGATGAAGGTGGGCGGCAAGACTGTCCTCGCATGTACCCCGGTCTGGTCAACGGAGCAATGGCTTGGCTGTGGTGTGGAGGAATTTCCAGACATTGATGCAGTCCAAAATTATGCCCTGCTGTTATACCAGATGGGTCATTACCGCTACATAGAGGGGACATCCATGCTGGCAGTCAAATACCCACCCTCGTAAACGGTCATGGCTGCACGATCAGGTCGCTTTTGAAGAACAAGTTAAAAAACCAACTATGCACATGATGTAAGTCTAACCCTCCTTGAACGCATCTCTTTCGGCAAATGATTTGCTAGCGAAAGTTTTGGAAACTATCCGTCACCACCCCTGCCGTCCTCCCCCCCCCGCCGCATCAATCCTTATTTCGTTAGGCCGCACCAGACACACGTGCGCTAAGCGTGCGCGAGATGAGAGAATGAACCGTTACAAAGCCCCTCACTGTATTATACCCCTTAGGCTAATCATATTGCTGGCGCTATCGGTCGCTGCCTGTAACATCCCGCGGATGGCGCTTGCCACTCCCCTTCCGACGATGCCACCCCAGCCAACTGACACCTCGACACCCGTACCAACTCCCAAGCCCGCGATAACTGTCACACCTGTACCAACTCCAGTGCCATCTGACTTAACTTGGTTTGGGCCCAATATGGGTTCTCGCGACTATCCTGAACTCTTTACAAATCCAGAGCAGTGGTCGAAGGCCCGGTCGCGGATTGATATCTTCAAATTCCATACGCAGAATGTTCTCGATTACTCTTGTTCGATCTGCGGTGACAATACGCTTGACGCCTTTGTCGAAGTCCAGGCATTTCAAAAGCTGGCAGACTGGGGCATTGCAATCGGTATCGACGTCGGCGCGGTAAAAGAGTGGGGTTGTACCGGCGTGGAAGAATTCCGCGTGGCCAGAACTGCGATTGAGAATATTCAGGCCAACGGCGGGACCGTCTCCTTCCTGGTCATGGACGAACCTTTCATGGGGGGTGAATGGGCGCCAAACGGTAGCAAGGCTTGTGGGTATAGTATGGAACAAAGCGCTGCTGTCACAGCGCAGTTCATGAAGCAAGTGAGGACCACATACCCGAACATCATATTGGGTGACACAGAGCCCTACCCCTATTTCTCAGTTCCTGAGTTGGAGCAATGGATTGAGGCGCTCGAGGAGAGAGAGGCGGCTCCCGCGTTCTTTCACCTGGATGTCGACATGGTGAGAGTGCGGATCGAGAAACAAGACATTATTACTGACCTCCAAACCCTAAGTCAATTCTTCCATGAGCACCAAATCCCGTTTGGCATAATATTCACATCGAACTCGAACTGGAACGCGGGTTCGAACCGCGCCTACTTCGATTCCACCATGGAGTGGATACGCACCGTCAAGAACGCCATAGGAACGCCTCAGCATTTGATATTCAATAGCTGGCTGGGCCCCGCCGCGAATGGCGTCCATGAGTTACCCATCAATCTACCAGAGAACGACCCCTCTGAATACAGCCATACCCGGCTGATCGATGAAGGACTTGATATGTTTGGCCGGTGATGAATCCATCGGCTCATTCACTTGCCGAAGCCATCGACCGTGCGGCCTAACAACGGCTCACCCGATAGAACCGGGGCAGGCAGCGGACCCCGCAAAGTGCGCGGGATAGGCAGCCAGCTCCGCCGCTCGCGAATCAGGCGCGTTTTGTCAGAAAAAGTATGATAATGGAGTGGAGTCTCGCCGGTCACGTCGCTTGTACTGCCTGCCCTGGCGGGCTAGGCCAGGGAGCGTAGTCGAAGTGCTGCCGTCCTGTCCCCCGCCGAAGGTCCCCTTCGTACCCCTACGGGGTACGAAGGGAGCAGTGGGGTGAGCCAAATTGTTGTTCGGCTGCACACACTCTCACCCATGCAATAATAGAACTATTGTGCTATAAATAAAAATGTCAAAAGAATCCTGCCAAACAGCCCAACCGGATATTGGCATTACTCTTTTTATAACTAATCGCTTACCCCTCCCGTTCATCCCGCCTCTATGGCTATTCGTTCCTCTTCGTTCCTCGATTTTTTTTACTCAAAAATCCTATGAACCTCTCCGACGAACAATGGCGCCTGATTGAGCCGGTCCTTCCCCCGCCCCACCGCCGTTAACGCAAACCGGTAGCTTGCTCAATTCTGCATAGCTCACCGCGTAAGTTTCCTAATGACCCATACCCTCTCGAGCATCCGCATAAACGAGCAGCGCTTCAAAACGAACTTCGAAGCCTTGAGCCGCATCGGGGCTACGGACGCGGGCGGCGCCCACCGGCCAGCCCTCAGCGCAGCGGATCTGGGGGCCAGGGCCTGGTTCCGTGAGCGGGTCGAGGCGGCCGGGCTGGAATACGCCTGCGACGCAGAGGGAAATCAATCCGCCCTTCTGCGCGGCGATTGCGAAGGTGCGCCCCCCTTCCTTCTTGGTTCTCATCTGGACACCGTGCCGGACGGCGGCAGGTTCGACGGTGCGCTGGGCGTGTTGGCTGCCCTGGAAGTCTTGCAGACGATCAAGGAATCTGGATACTCCCCCTCTGTCAATCTTGAGGCCATCAACTTTACCGACGAAGAGGGGACGCACGTCGGCCTGCTTGGCAGCCGGGCGCTGACCGGCAAGCTGACCAGCTTAGACCTTGGAGGTCCCAACCAGGGCGTAGAGGTGTTCGAATCAGGATTGTCCCGCCTCGGCCTGACCAGGGATGGGATCCTCGGCTCATCTCGCGATCCAAAAATGATTGCCGGTTACCTTGAACTTCACATCGAGCAAGGTTCTACCCTGGCAGAGTGCGGGGAAGAAATCGGCATCGTCACCGCCATCGTCGGTATTCTCCGTCTCAGGCTGCGCTTCATTGGCAGGGCTGACCACGCCGGCACCACGCCGGTCCAACGCCGCCGCGACGCAGGCCGGGTGGCATGTACGTTTGCCGCACACACCTGGGAGACGGTTTTACGCGATTTTACGGATTGCGTCATCAACGTGGGGAACATGCGCTTCGAGCCAGGCATCTTCAACGTCGTGCCCGCAGCCGTCACGCTGGATTTGGAACTGCGCGCTTCCAGCAATCCGCGGCTGACGGCTCTCCACGATGCGCTTGTCCACCTTGCCCGGCAAGAGGCGAAAGAAGCGGAAGTCGAGCTAGAGATCACCCTTGCTGAGGATATTGCGCCTGCAACGATGGACCTTACCGTGCAACAGGCGCTCATCGAATGTGCCCAGGCAGCCGGTCAGAAATACCGGTCAATGCCCTCGGGCGCAGGTCACGACGCGCAGAGCTTTGCCGATATCTGCCCGACGGGCATGATCTTCATCCCTTCCGTCGCGGGGGTTTCTCACTCTCCCAAAGAATTTTCGCATTGGCAGGATTGTGTAAATGGTGCTAATCTTCTCTTGCAAACGGCGTTAAAATTAACGCATGTCCCAACCTAAAGGCTACGTCAACTCCGATTACCTCCAAATGGCAGCCAGCCTGCTCCAGGGGAGCAAGCAGCGCACTTATGAATTGATGCGCATCCGGCCCGGCCAGCGACTGCTGGACGTGGGCTGCGGCCCCGGCACGGACACCATTCCGCTAGCCGAGCTGGTCGGCGTGGATGGCGAGGTCTTCGGGGTGGATAACGACGCGGCGATGATCGCCGAGGCGGCGCGGCACACGGAAGCAGCCGGGGTCAGCGCCTTGGTCGAACACCAGCAAGTGGATGTCACGACCGGCCTGCCCTTCCCGGATAACACCTTCGACGCTTGCCGCAGCGAGCGGCTGTTCCAGCACCTATTCCACCCGGAGCAAGCCCTGGCTGAAATGGCGCGCGTCACCAAACCCGGCGGCTGGATCGTCGTCCTGGATACCGACCACGGCACTAAGTCCATTGACACACCCGAAGTGGACATCGAGCGCAGGCTGGCGCGCGTCGCAACCGAACGCTGCCTGAACAATGGTTATGCCGGTCGCCAGCTTTACCGGCTCTTCAAACAGGCCGGCCTCGTCGAAATTTCTGTCGAGACGATCTCCATCCCATTCACCGACTATGCCCTCTGCCGCCAGGCGAACTTCCTGGATCGTGTGGAGGCGGAGGCGCTCTCGGCCAGGGTCATCACTCCGACCGAGCTCCAGCGCTGGCGCTCAAGCCTGGAACGCGCCGCTGCAGAAGGTGTCTTTTTTGCCAGCGGGACAGGGGCCATCCTGGCCGGAAGAAAACCAAAATCCACGAGAATGTAGTGACGACTTTAGTCGTTCGCCGAAAAGGCGATTGAAGTCGCCACTACGAAGCCTCTTGTGAACACTATCCGCGTCGCACGGCTCCTCCAGGCCATTTTCTTCTTCTCCCTGTTTTGTTTCGGCCTGTTAGCCTATCTCCACCCAGGCGTGGATTTGCGCGCCTACTATGGCGCGGCGCTACTGGCGCGGCGCGGCGGGAATCCCTACGATTACGCCCAACTGGCCCCGGTTCTGAAAGAGATCAGCGGCTTCTGGGGCAACAGTCCTTACTTCTACCCGCCCTGGTATTGCATTTTCTTCATTCCTATAACATTTCTGCCTTTCGAAATTGCCCGCGTGCTGTGGATCATCCTGAACCTTGGCTTGTTCTACGTCAGCCTGGAGTGGTTGTGGGAAGCGATAGACTGGCCGGTCGAACGCTGGTTCCGCTGGGCAACCTTCACCTTCGCCAGCATCCTGTTTGGCTATGCCTGCCTTGTCAGCGAGAACGCTGGCTTCGTGCTGCTCTTCGGCCTGGCGCTGACCCTGCACGGCATCCGGCGAAACCAGCCGATCTTGACCGGGCTGGGGCTGATCCTGGCGTTGACCAAGCCGCAGGCGACCCTCTTCATGGTGCTCAGCCTGGTAGCCTGGCTGATCCGCCGCAAACCAGCGGCGGTCGGTTGGGGCGCGGCCTGGGGAGCCGGGCTGCTCGGCGCGGCGACGGTTGCCATCCCTCGCTGGTGGCGATTCGACTACTCCGGCTTTGGCCAGAGATTGACGTACGCTTTGAATGGGCCGGGGACGATTGCAGGCATACGCGTCGCCGCGACGATCTACGATTGGCTGACGTACACATTCGGTATCGGTGGGGTTACCAAATTTGTCATTGTAGCCATTTTCTGGCTTTTGGGAATCCCTATGGTCTTTCTTGTTTGGAAACGCTATGCCAATCCAGTCTATCTCGCTGCCGCATCTCTCATCCTGACCCTGTTGCTGACGCCTTACGCGCTGCAATACGATTACGTCCCGCTGAGTCTGGCTTTCCTGCTGACGCTCAAGCACCTGCCCGATCTCAAACCGTTGCCTCGCGCCGCTGCCATCCTGCCGCTGGTGTTGAGCGTGCTTGTATTATTCCTAGCGAAGATGCAATACTAGGCCACCTGGATTTTGCTGTTTGTATCCGTCTCGTTTGCCGTGGCAGTGCTGGCGAAAAAACCTCCTTTTTTGCTCAAAGCGGCATCCTCGCCGCCGGGAACGGCGGTGAGATCCTAAGAAGTAGATAAAGGCAGTATAATCCCCGCTCGTGAACGAATCCACAGCGACAACGAATGCTACGCTCAACGCCAACCGCCAGATCGCCCGTGCCGCCGGGACTGTGATGCTAGCGCTCGTCATCGGCCAGGTTATCGGGCTGGTGCGCAGCATCCTGGTCGCCAGGGCTTTTGGCGCCGGACCGGAGCTGGACGCCTTCTTTGCTGCCAATCGCGTCCCCGATACCATCTTCGCCCTCCTGGCGGGCGGCGCACTCAGCTCGGCCTTCATCCCCACATTCACCGCATTTCTCTCCAAAGACGACAAGCGCAGCGCATGGCGATTGGCCTCCGCTGTAGCCAACCTGCTGGTGCTCATTCTGACCCTGCTGGCGGGATTGGCAGCCATCTTCGCCCCACAGATCGTCCGTTACGCCCTCGCCTCGGGCTTTTCCAGCAAAGATCCCGCCCTTGTCACGCTGACAGTGAACTTGCTGCGCATCCAATTGGTGGCGGCGGTATTCTTCGGCCTGGGCGGATTGGCGATGGGCATCCTGAACTCGCACCAGATCTTCCTCATCCCGGCGCTAACGCCTTCGATGTACCAATTGGGCCTGATCTTCGGCATCCTGGTTCTGTCGCCCAGGATGGGCATCTACGGGCTGGCTTATGGCGTGGTGATCGGCGCAGCGTTGTACCTGCTGCTGCAAATCCCCACCCTGCTGAAACAAAGGGGCAGCTACACGCTTACGTTGGGGTTGAATAACCCTGCCGTCGGCGAGGTTATCCAGTTGATGGGTCCGCGCTTGTTGGGCGTGGCGGTCGTGTATTTGAATTTCTGGGTCAACACCTGGCTGGCTTCCTTCATGCCCGAAGGCAGCGTGACCGGCATCAGCTTCGGATTCGCCCTGATGCTCATGGGTCAGGTCACCATTGCTCAATCCATTGCCACGGCAGCCATGCCGACCTTCGCGACCCAGTATGCCCTCGGTAAAATGGACGAAATCCGCCTCTCGCTGGCTGCCACCTTGCGTGGCGTGTTGCTGCTTTCGTTGCCCGCCTCCCTCGGCTTGATCCTACTGCGTACGCCCATCATCACCGCCATCTACCAGCACGGCAACTTCGACGCCAGCTCGACTCAACTGGTGGCTTGGGCGCTGCTCTGGTACGCGGTCGGCCTGGTCGGGCACTCGCTGCTGGAGGTGCTGGCGCGGGCATTCTACGCCATGCACGATACAAAAACCCCGGTGCTGGTCGGCGCGGCGGCGATGAGCTTGAACGTGGCGCTTAGTTTTACCTTCTCGGAAATGTTCACCCGCTTGGGCTGGATGCCGCACGGCGGCCTGGCGCTGGCCAATTCCCTGGCCACCGCGCTGGAAGCCGCGACGCTATTAGTTCTGATGCGCAAACGCTTGAAAGGGATCGAGGGGAGGCAGGTTGCGCGAGGCTTCGGCCTGTTCGCGCTTATGACGCTCGTAATGAGCCTGGCCCTAGGTGCCTGGATGCAATTCGCCGGTCCATACCCTGCGTGGCTGACGTCGCTGGGCGGCGTGGCAGTCGGCGGCGTAGTATATGGCCTCGGCATTTGGGCCTTACGAGTCCCCGAGGTCCACAGCCTCACGCAAACCATACGAAGAAAGTTTATTAGACCCCATTCAGGATGAGTGCAGCTTTCCTTTGCATCGGATTTTTACGAATAATCCTGGTGAATTCGCTCCATTCGGGTCATTCGATATGAGAATTTAATTACCGCCACAAAAACCATAAAAACTGTGTCACCACCAATCCCAAAACGAAACCTCCCAGCGCCTCCAGTGGCGTATGCCCCAGTACTTCGCGCAATTGATACTCCGAGACCGGATGACCTTTGAGCAGTTGATCCACTAAGACATTGATCGTCTGGGCATGGATGCCCGCCTGGCGGCGGATGCCAGTGGCATCATAGATCACGACCATGCAGATCACCACCCCCAACCCGAATAACGGCGTTCCGAAGCCCTCATACAACCCGATGGCATGAGTCGCCGCGACCACCAAGGCCGCGTGGGAGGAGGGCATACCCCCTACGCTGAGCAGCAAAGCCCAATTCCAGCGCTGTGAATGGAAGTAATCCAATGGGATCTTCAGCCCTTGCGCTAACCCCCAAGCAGCCAGCGCGCTGAGAAGCACATGATTTTGGAAAACAGCCAACATACTCATACTATTCTTCCACGAAATCTTCGATCTCTTCATCGGTCAATTGGCGTACTTTGATCTCCGCCTTGTCAAGCAATCCGGCGCAGCGCTTCACCAGCGCCTGCCCGCGCTCGAAAAGCCCCATCGCCTCCTCCAGCGGTCGCTGCTCCGATTCGAGTGTGGAGACGATGCCTTCCAATTCAGCAAAAGCCTGCTCGTAAGCCAATTCATCAACAGGTTGGGGGTCAACGCTTTTGCTCATGATCGCACCTCCTTGCTCATTGAGTAACCCGCACGTCGAACTCGCCATCCGAGACGCGCACACTCAGATCATCATCGACTTTTACCGATGATTTGCTGGAGACGATTCTATCCTCTCGTTTATGCGTGACGACCGCGTAGCCGCGACCCAAGACGGCCAGTGGATTCAGCGCCCTCAAACGGTGTTCCAGGCCCTCGAGCTGGCTCCGTTCGAGCGCGAGACGGTGGACCTGCGCCGCGTTCCCGCGGCGGGACAGCTCATCCAGGCGCTGATGCTCGGTCTGCACCCGGCGCAGAGGCGAGAAGAAGCGCAGGTTTCCCTGCAAGCTATCCAAAAGGCCGCGCTGCCGCTCGAAGAGCGCGGACATGGCAACCTCGAGGCGGGCGGCGGTTTCGCTCAAGCCCGCCTGCAGATCTAGTATCGTGATGGGCGTCGCCAGTTCGGCCGCCGCGGTCGGCGTGGGGGCGCGCAAATCGGCTGCGAAATCAGCCAGGGTGAAATCGGTCTCGTGGCCTACTCCGGTGATGACCGGTGCCTCAGAAGCGACGACGGCGCGCACCACGCTCTCGTCGTTGAACGCCCACAGGTCCTCGATCGAGCCGCCGCCGCGCGCCAGCAAGATCACGTCCGGATGGACGACCCGGTTGAGGGTCTGGAGCGCAGCCACCAGTCCGGGCGGGGCTTCGTCGCCTTGCACAGGTGAAGGAGCCAGGATCACACCCGCCAGTGGATAGCGTCGCCGCAGGGTGTTCAGCATGTCCCGCAGCGCCGCGCCAGTGGGTGAGGTCACTATGCCAATGAGACGGGGCATTTCAGGGATGGGGCGCTTGCGCGCCGGGTCGAAAAGGCCTTCGTCCTCCAGCAAAGCCTTCAAGCGCAGGAATTCCTGGTAGAGCGCGCCCTCCCCCAGCGGGCGGATGATGTCCGCCTGAAGCTGGTACTGCCCCTGGGGTTCGTAGACGCGGATGCCGCCGTGCACCTCCACCGCCATGCCATCCTGCAAAGCCAGCCGCATACGGGCTGCATCGTTGCGCCACATCACGCAGCGCAGAGAGGCGGTGGAATCTTTAAGCGTGAAGTACAGGTGGCCGGAAGCAGGACGCGTCAGGTTGAAGATCTCCCCCTGCACCCAGATCGCCTGGAGCTTATCGTCGGATTCAAGCAACTGGCGCAGGTAGCGTGTCAGGTCGGTAACGGTCCAGCGGGTGGGGATATTGAAAAGCGGCAATTGATCCATATTTTGTTGAGCATACCCTCGTTCCAGAAGACTGTCAACTATTCCTCATATCCCGATTCTTTGCTACAATACAACCGACAAAGGAATCTGAATTCGCACGAGTTCGGGATGTACTCCAGTGCGAAATCAGCCTGCCCTGGCGGGCTAGGCCAGGGGAGATTTCGCACTCCAATAACGATGAAACACATCTGGTCCCCCTGGCGCATGACATATATCCAAAACCATGACGATGAAGGTTGTGTATTTTGCAATGTGCAGGTGCTAGCTGACAGCTCGGAAAACCTGATCGTCTTTCGCGGCAAGCGGGCTTTTGTCATCCTGAACCGCTACCCCTACACCAGCGGCCATCTGATGGTCGTGCCCACCGCCCACCAGCCATCCTTCGAGGACTTAGACACCGAGACGCGCGCCGAAGTAATGGAATTGACCACCAGGTGCATCCAGGTGCTGCGAAAGGTTTATCAACCCGAAGCCTTCAACCTGGGAGCGAATATCGGCGCCCTCGCCGGGGCGGGTGTCGCCGAGCATGTCCATATGCACATCGTCCCGCGCTGGGGCGGTGACACCAATTTCATGTCCACACTGGGGCAGACGCGCGTCCTGCCCGAAGAGTTGGAAGAGACATATCGCCGCGTCCGTGAAGGCTGGGGCAACGAATAATACTTACGAACGTGATCGTCCTGTTTGCCGAGCACACCACCCTTGCGCCGACGATCATTGACATCAGCCTGCAACCGGGTAATCTTGGATTTGCGTACATGTTCCGGGACCGACAGGTTCACAAAATATTTTGGAGCACAATAGGCGGAAAATACGAGCAAGCAACTCAACTACAACGCCCGATTCGCTTCGTGGAGGTCAACGGGAATCCGTTTCCGCCCAAACCAGGGCACACCTGGATAAATGTCATGACAATCGGTTCTACCGTTTCAGAAAAGGAAGCAGGCAAATGGCTGGCACGCTTCTACGCGCCGCTAGGAGCGAAGTAATACGTGAACCCACGCAACACAAATTCCTAATACACTAAGGAGAAATCGAACATATGGCATCACCAAACGAAGCAGTCATTTTATCCGCCGTCCGCACACCGAGCGGAAAGTTCCAGGGCAGCCTGTCCGGTTTCAGCGCGCCGAAGCTGGGGGCAATGGTCATCAAGGCCGCCGTGGAGCGCGCCGGCATCAATCCGGCTGACATTGACGAGGCCTTCATGGGCAATGTCGTCTCTGCCGGGCTGGGACAGGCACCCGCCAGGCAGGCCGTTATTCACGCTGGGTTGCCCTCCTCGGTCGGCGCGACCACGCTGAACAAGGTGTGCGGCTCAGGGTTGAAGGCTGCCATGCTGGCCGCCACCGCAATCAAGGCTGGGGAGGGACAATTGTTCGTCGCGGGCGGATTCGAGTCGATGAGCGGCGTCCCGTTCCTGGTCAGGGGTCGCTCCGGCGAGTTACGCTTCGGCCACGTTCAATTGACCGACGCCCTGCTCTACGACGGGTTGTGGTGCTCGCTAGCCAACTGGGGAATGGGCGACGCCGCTGAGTTCATCGCCAAAGAGTACAACGTCAGCCGCGAGGCGATGGATAAGTTCTCGTACGAGAGCCACCAAAAAGCCCTCGCCGCCAGCGACAGCGGCAAGTTCAAAGACGAGATCATGCCGGTGGAACTGGTTGGTAAGAAAGGGACAACCATCTTCGATACTGACGAGTCTCCGCGCCGCGACAACACTCTCGAAGGTCTGGCCGGACTTCGGCCTGCTTTCCAAAAAGACGGCAAAGTCACCGCCGGTAACGCGCCCGGTTTGAATGACGGTGCCGCAGCAGTCGTTATTGCCAGCCGCGAATACACCGAAAAGAATGGCTCGAAGCCTCTAGCGCGGATTGTTGGCTATGCGCAAGTCGCGGATGAGCCGAAATACCTCTTCCGCGCCCCGGCTCTGGCCATCCCGAAACTGCTGAAAAAGATCGGCTGGACGTTTAAGAATGTTGACCTAATCGAACTCAACGAAGCTTTCGCTGCCCAGGTCTTGGCCGACGGCTACGCCCTCGAAAAAGATGGCTGGGATTGGGACAAGGTCAACGTGCACGGCGGAGCGGTTGCGCTCGGACATCCCATCGGCGCAAGCGGCGCGCGCATCCTGACCACGCTCATATATGCTCTAAAGGATCGCGGCCTGAAGCGCGGCATTGCCTCTCTATGTCTCGGCGGCGCGGAAGCAGTTGCTATGGCCGTCGAGATCGAATCTTAAGATCAATGACCGACCTGGACTACTCCTACAAGGCTTCCATCGGCCTTACCAAACGCATCCCAAGCGGATATTTCCAAATGGGCAGCCGGTTTCACCTGCGTGAACATCCGATGCGCCCGGTATATGTGGCTGAATTCGAAATAGCCCATGCGGCCGTCACAGTCAGCCAGTACAAGGTGTTTCTGGAAAGCAAGGCCAATCGCATGGAACGCTGGTGGAGTCAGGAGGGTTGGGCCTGGGTAAACGGTGAATTGGATGGCTGGGGGCGCGAGAATCGCTGGCTTCCCGATGGCTGGGAAATCCAGAGCCAGCGCCCCTTCCATCCCGTCACGGGCACCACTTCGTTCGAGGCTGAAGCTTATTGCGCCTGGCTGTCTGCACAAAGAAAGAAAGTTGTACGCCTGCCCACCGAGGACGAATGGGAATACGCCGCCCGCGGCGATGATGGGCGGCCTTTCCCATGGGGTGAATTATTCGATGCCAGTCTCACCAATACAATTGAAAGCGGCCGGTTCGAGACAGTGGAGGCCGCCAGCATCGCCGGCGACTGCAGCCCCTTTTGTGTGATGGATATGGCTGGCAACGTGCAGGAATGGACCTCCAGCCAGTACGCGCCCATGCCCGGCGAGGAGACTCCGTCCGGCCCGTTACTTGTGGCGAGGGGTGGTTCCTTCAACGACACGATCTATGGAGCGCGCACATCCTACCGCCGCGCCTACCCACCCGGCTATTTCTTCTCCTTCCTGGGTTTTCGGGCGGTAGAATTAGATCGTTGATGTGTTATTATAAGGTGGGGCGCACCTTCATAGCGGCGCCCTACCTTAAGGAGAAGAGGCCGCCATGTATTCTGAAAAACCGAAAATCCCCTGGGGTGCGCTGGTCGTCGCTGCCGCAGTGCTCGTGTTCGCCTGCATCATCCTTGCCACGCTGGTCATCCCCCGGCTGATTCAAGGCGCACAACAAACCACAGAGAATCCTGCTTCCACGCCGCAGCCGCCCAAAGGCTCCATCGTCGTAGACATCGCCTCCTCGAACACCAAAGAAGATTGGATGAACGCTGTGGTGGCGCAATTCAACGGTGAGAACCACACGTTGGCTTCCGGAGAAGCAATTTTCTTGCAGGTATCCCACGTCACCTCTGGCGGTTCGCAAAAATCCATTCTGGATGGAAAAATCCAACCGGTGGTATGGAGTCCCGGCGACCAATCCTGGGTGGATGGTGCCAATCAAACCTGGCGTGACCGCACTGGCAGCCTGCTTGTACCGGATGCTTGCACACCCACCGTCTTTGCGCCCATCGGCTTCGCGATGTGGCAGCCGATGGCAGAGGCGCTGGGCTGGCCTGACACGCCCATCAGTTGGGAAGACATCGTCCAGCTTTCCTCCGATCCGAACGGCTGGGAGACTCTCGGACACGCCGAATGGGGTCAGTTCAAATTCGGCCACACCCATCCTGATTTTTCCAACACCGGTCTGCTAATGATGACAGCCCTGGCTTATTCCATCGAGGGCAAGACAAGCGGGTTGACCACCAACGAGGTTTATGCCGCTGAAGTCATGGAGGCATTCCGCGGTCTGGAACAGAATACGTACCACTATGGGATCCAGAATCGCCCCCTGATGCAGCTCCTGGCGCAGCGCGGTCCCGGCTACTTGCACGCTATCACCAGCAGTGAAGCCGAAGTGCTCAAGGCCAACGCCGAGTTCGCCGATACCCTGCGCTACCCGCTGGTGTTCATCTTTCCGGCCAAAGGCACATATTGGAGCGAGCAGCCTTATTGTATCCTGGATGGCGATTGGGTCTCGGAGCAGCAGAAAGAGGGCGCCGGGATTTTCCGGGATTATCTGCTCGCCCCCGCTCAGCAGGAACTGGCAATCACCTACTACCTGCGCCCGGTGGATGAAAGCATTGCGCTGCATGCCCCCCTGGCGCTGGACAACGGCACCGATCCGCGCGTGACCCGCTCCACGGTTCCCACCCTCGAAAGCCCATCCGCCGAAGTAGCCGCGGCAGTGAAGGATGTCTTCCACCAAATAAAGAAGAAAGCCACGATCATCATGGCGATTGACACTTCAGGCAGCATGGAAGGCGAGAAGATAAGCAGCGCAGTGACCAGCGCGATGAGTTTCGTCGAACGCCTCGACGTGAACGACGAGATCTATGTTCTGGCCTTCGGCGGCGATGGGACGGTCTACCTGCTCGGCGGAGGCCGCGCTGGCGATGTCAGCGAGACTCTGTCCCGCACCCTGGGCGGTTTGTATGCCAACGGCAACACCCCGCTCTATGACGCCGTATGCCAGGCTGTTGACCTTTCCAACCAACTCCAGAGTGAAGATCTAGCCAACGATGAAAGCCGATTGTACGGGATCATCCTGCTCTCGGATGGGATGGACACGGCCAGCCAGCACACGCAAAATCAAATGTTCAATTGCCTGCCCAGCGGAGAAAGCGTGGAAGGTGTAAAAATCTTTACCATCGCCTACGGTGAAGACGCGGACGCCGACCTGATGCTGCGCATCGCTAACCGCACCAATGGCAAGAATTTCACTGGCGATCCGGAGAGCATTGAATCTATCTATAATGCCATATCGGCGGAGCAGTAGCAATGCAAAAACCCCGTCCTTTCTGGTTCTTGTTGAACATTTACGGCTGGGTGGTCTTGCTGATGAGCATCGTTACGGCCATTGTCATCCGCCAGGCGTGGATCGTGCTGCTCGGCGTTATTGGATTTCTGCTGGCCCTGCTGGTGGATATCCTGGGCGGTCACAGCTTGGGCCGCAGCGGCTCGATCCGCCTGGCGCGCGCCGAACAGGAAAATCGCGAATTGCGCGCGGAACAGGCGCGATTATTAGGAGCGATCCGCGAGCGAGACGAGAAGTTGGCCTCGGCTCAAAGGCTGACAGCTGAAGCGGACTTACAACCTAAACCGTAAGCCATCTCCAATCACGTTTTTCACATCACGTTTTATGATTTTTATGCACACCATCTTCATAGGAGGACTCCATGACCATTAAATACATCTTAGTTCTCGGCGCAGGGACAATGGGCAACGGCATCGCCCAGGTCGCGGCGACATCAGGCTACACCGTCACCTGTATGGACATTATCCCGGCCGTGCTGGAGAAGGCGAAGTCAACTATCGGCAAATCGGCGACAAAACTGCTGGAGAAAGGCGCGCTCACCGCCGAGCAGAAATCCGCCGCTGAGGAAATCAGATTCGTGAGTAATTTGGATGATGTGCCGCAGGCTGATCTGGTCATCGAAGCTGCTAGTGAAAATCCAGAACTGAAATTCAAGGTTTTCCGTGATCTGGATGCGACGGCGCGGCCGGAAGTAATTCTGGCCTCGAACACCTCGTCCATCAGCATCACCAAGATCGCCTCGGTGACCAAACGTCCCAACAAGGTGATCGGGATGCACTTCATGAATCCCGTCCCGCTGATGAAACTGGTGGAGGTCATTCGCGGCTTGGCTACCTCGGACGAAACCACCCAAACCACGCTCGAGGTCTGCAAGGTGATGGGCAAGGAGCCGGTGGAAGCTAATGATTCACCCGGCTTCATCTCCAACCGCATACTTTGCCCGATGGTCAACGAAGCCATCTTCGCTCTGCAGGAGGGTATCGGCACGAAAGAAGCTATTGACGCGGTCATGCGACTGGGTATGAACCACCCGATGGGCCCATTGACGCTCGCCGACCTGGTCGGGTTGGACGTGGTGTTATCCGTGATGGAAATCTTGCAGCGCGACCTCGGCGACGACAAGTACCGCCCCGCACCGCTGCTGCGCAAGATGGTGGACGCTGGCTGGCTGGGGAGAAAAACGGGAAGAGGGTTCTATAGTTACCAGTAATTAGTTACCAGTTTTCAGTGAAACATGAATCTGATCCGCGCAGGAAGCATTGAATAAAGGAGGCACCATGAAAGTCGAACTTCGGGAAATGAACATTGACGATTACGAAGCGGTCTACGCGCTCTGGCAAGAGAGCGAGGGATTGGCGCTCAAGAGTGAAGATACCTCGCGTAAGAGCATCATCCGGTTCCTCGAACGTAATCCCAGGTTGAGCTTTGTCGCCTTGGACAACAGCCAGATCGTCGGCGCGGCATTGTGCGGTCACGATGGACGTCACGGCTATATCCACAACTTGGCGGTGCGTAAGTCACATCGCAAACAAGGGATTGGGCGGTCGCTGGTCGGTCGGTGCATGTATGCGTTATTGAGCATTGACATCCATCGCTGCCACCTCCACGTTTTGGGAGACAACAAGGCTGGGATTGAATTTTGGCGGAAACTCGGTTGGGAGCAGCACGTGGAATTGATCACGATGTCTCAGCCATTATCGGAGTGAATTACATCATAAACTAAATTACAAGGAGAGCATGTGAGTACGCAAATATATGACTTCGTCATCATCGGCTCTGGCTTCGGCGGGAGCGTGGCCGCCATGCGGCTGACCGAGAAGGGTTACTCCGTGCTTGTGCTGGAGCGCGGCAAACGTTTCGAGGACAAGGATTTTCCAAAAAGGAATTGGAATATCTGGAAATACCTCTGGATGCCCGTTTTTCGCTGTTTCGGCATCATGGAACTCAGCGTTTTCAAGAACCTGTTCGTCTTCCGCGGCGACGGCGTGGGCGGCGGCAGCCTAGTCTACGCGGCAGTGCTGATGGAGCCGGAGGACAGTTTCTTCGCGGCCTCTACCTGGCCGCATCCAGATAACTGGAAGGAGATCCTTTGCCCGCATTATGATATGGCGCGCAAGATGCTAGGCGTTACCCCCAACACGAAACTGACCCCCGCCGACGAGGCAATTAAAGCCATCTCCGCCCAGTTGGGCTACGCCGAAACATTCCGCCCTACCGAAGTAGGCATCTTCTTCGGCGAGGAGGAAAAGGAAGTGCCTGATCCGTACTTCGGCGGCAAGGGGCCGGCGCGAACAGGCTGCAACCACTGCGGTGGCTGCATGGTCGGATGCCGCTTTAACTCCAAGAATACCCTGCCGAAGAATTACCTCTACTTTGCTGAAAAAAAAGGCGCAAAGATATTGCCCGAATCCAAGGCGGTGGATGTCTGCCCGCTCCCCTCGGGAGGAGCTGACGACGCCCGCTATGAAGTGGTCTATCGGTCCTCGACAGCCTGGCTACCGCATCCCCCGCGTAAGGTGCGAGCAAGGAATGTGGTGTTCTCGGCAGGCGTCATCGAGACGCTGAAACTGCTCCTGCGCTGCCGCGAGGCGACTAGATCCCTTCCCAACCTTTCTACACGCCTGGGCGAGACCGTCCGAACGAACAGCGAGGCCTTTGTCGGTGCATTCACCAAACGACTTGGCGTGGACCACTCGAAGGGCATTGCCATCTCCTCGATCATCCAGGCCGGTAAGGGGACGCAAGTGGAACCTGTGCGCTTCTCCGCTGGCTCGTCGTTGATCTTCTGGCTGCTCTCTTCGCCGATGATCGAGGGGGGAGGTGGACTGCTGAAACGCCTCGGCAAGACCATCCTCGCTATTCTGAAACGCCCTCTGGAATTCATCCGTTTGAAGTTCGTTCCCGGCCTGGTGGACCGTGGCGTTGCATTAATGATCATGCAGACCGAGGATAACCTGATGCGGCTACGCCTAGGACGCAGTCTTTTCACCGGCTTCTGTCGAGGTCTTGTCCCCGAGCACGATCCGACCCGCACCATACCAGTAGATATCGAACTTGGTTACAAGGTCGTCCGCTCGTTCGCGAAAGAGATTGGAGGCGGCGCGACCGGCACTATACCCGAGAGCCTGCTCAACCTGCCGATGACCGCCCACATGCTCGGCGGCTGCCTGATGGGAAAGGATGCCTCGACAGGGGTTTTGGATGAAAATTTTCAGATTCACAATTACCCCGGCCTGTACGTGGTGGATGGCTCGGTCGTGCCTGCCAATCCCGGCGTCAATCCCTCGTTGACCATCACCGCGCTGGCAGAATATGCGATGAGCAAGATACCTGCAAAGTAAGCCACAGATAAAAGGATTAAAGGGATGGGCTGGATAAGCGCCCATCCTTTTTCAACTCAATATCACCGTTCATCTCTGTGCATCTCCGGTGAAATATGAACTTCAACCCATCTCGCGATTTCGCCTGTATACTCGACACGCAAGATGAACTTGCTTCCTTCCGCTCACAATTCGTCATCACCAACCCCGACCTGATCTACCTGGATGGCAACTCGCTCGGACGGCTGCCAAAGGCCGCTGCTGAACGGGTAAGCGCGGCCGTCGCCGAATGGGGAAGCGACTTGATCCGCGGCTGGAACAAGGGCTGGTGGGATGCGCCTGCACGCCTCGGCGAGAAGATCGCCCGGCTGGTGGGTGCAGATCCAGGTCAAGTGATCGTCAGCGACTCGACCTCGATAAACCTGTACAAGCTGGTCATGGCCGCGCTGGCCCTCCATCCGCAACGTAGACGAATCGTCACCGATACGCTCAACTTCCCCTCCGACCTGTATGTCCTTCAGGGTTGCATCCACCTGCTCGGCGGGCGGTACGAGATCGTCCGCATCGAATCGCAGGATGGCGATGTTTCCCCCGACCTCGACGCCCTTGCTTCCGCTATTGACGAAAACACGTCACTCGTCACTCTTTCACACGTCACGTTTAAGTCTGGCTATCTCTATGAAATGGCCGCCGTCACTGAAATGGCGCATCGCAAGGGCGCGCTGGTGCTGTGGGACTTGTGCCACTCGGTTGGGGTGCTGCCCATCCAACTCGATCGCTGCAACACTGACTTCGCCATTGGCTGCACCTACAAGTACCTCAACGGCGGCCCTGGCTCGCCCGCTTTTCTGTATGTGCGCCGCAACTTACAGGAGGAAGCCCTGTCACCCATTTGGGGCTGGTGGGGACAGAAGTCGCCCTTTGCCTTCGGCCTGGATTACACCCCCGCGCCGGGCGTCAACCGCTTCCTGGTTGGTTCGCAACCTATCCTTTCCATGCTGGCGTTGGAAGCGGCTCTCGACCCGCTGCTGGAGGCTGGCACGGAACGCATCCGTAGAAAATCTGTTTTGCTGACTGAGTACCTGATCTATCTGACGGATAC
>Ga0315289_10003225_pt1 | contig 24757 bp, 18 predicted proteins | sample YL17G11_40_MG_FD_203452 | JGI IMG/M metagenome (GOLD analysis project Ga0315289, IMG submission 203452) | Sediment microbial communities from Yellowstone Lake, YNP, Wyoming, USA - YL17G11_40 | ecosystem: Environmental > Aquatic > Freshwater > Lake > Sediment | place: USA: Wyoming | collected...
TACGGGGCTCAGGGTGGGAGTAACGACGATGAGGGCGTTTTCAATTGTGTTAAATAAACCGATAATAGGCGTTCCGACTATGAATGCCATCGCGTATAATGCTTTGGGGTCAGACCCTGACCATCGGAGTTTACATAATGAGGGTCTGACCCCACTAATCTGTCCGATTCTGGATGCGAAGAAAAGTCAGGTCTACGCTTGTATTTATGGCACGGATGGTGATAAACTTGTAAGAAAGAGCGATTATCTGCTTGAGCCGGTAGAAAAGCTGGTGGAGCGCCTGACCGGCCGCGTTCTTTTCCTCGGCGACGCTATCCCTATTTATAGAGAGAAGTTGTCAGCAAAGAAGGCGCTTAAAGCCGAATTTATCGACGACAAAAGATGGTTTCCCAAGGCAAGCGTGATTGCCAAATTGGGGCTTTTGATGTTTAGCGGCGGCAAGCATGATGACCCTTATGATTTAGAGCCGATGTATCTCTATGCAAGAGATTGTAATGTTAGGGTCAGACCCTGACCATCGTAGTTTACATAATGAGGGTCTGACCCTAAAAGCGTGATAAGTATGGTAAACAATGAAATGACGCACAGAGCAACTTGGGCGGAAGTGGACCTCGGCGCCATAAGGTATAACTATAAGCAGATCAAGAAATTGGTAGGAAACCAATCGTTGATTCTTGTCATCGTAAAAGGGAACGCATACGGCCATGGCATGTTCGAGGTCGCGAAGACGCTCTCCAAGGCCGGCGCGGACTTTTTCGGCGTGGCGACAGTCGACGAGGCGTTGTATCTTAGACAGAAGAGGATAAAAACGCCCATACTCGTTTTGGGCTCGGTTCTTCCCAAAGAAGTAGAGCCGGCGCTTAAAAACGACGTGACGCTTACGCTTTGCGGCACGGAACTTGCCAGGGTTATCGATAGAGCCGCGTCCAAATTGAAGAAAAAAGCTAATGTCCACATAAAAATAGATACCGGCATGGGCAGGATCGGCGTATGGCACGAAGGCGCTTTCGATTTTGTCAAAGACGTTATTTTTAATTTTAAAAATATTTTCGTCGAAGGCATCTACACCCATTTTTCCGTCGCGGGGAGAGATGAGTTTTTTACCACATATCAGCTCGATTCGTTTAATGCCCTTTTGGAGGAGCTCTTGCATCTCGGCATAGAAATCCCTTATCGCCATGCGGCTAATAGCATAGCCACCATCGCATTGAAAAGAGCGCATTTGAATCTGGTCCGGCCCGGAATAGTCATGTATGGGATGTACCCCAAAAGGTCTTTTTCGAATAAGGTGCATCTTAAACCGGCCATGTCGCTTAAAACCAGAATAGTATTTCTTAAAAGGACGCCGCCCGGCATGTCTATCAGTTACGGCAGGACGTACATTACTCAGAAACCCACAGTCATAGCGACGCTTCCGATAGGGTACGCCGACGGCTACGGCCGCATTTTGTCCAACAAGGCGAAAGTCCTTGTTAAGGGCGAGAGGGCGCCTGTTGTCGGCAAGGTAACTATGGACCAGACCATGATCGATGTCGGCCACATAGAGGGCGTTAAGCTGGGGGATGAGGTAGTACTAATCGGCAAACAAGGCGGCAATGAGATAAGGTGCGAAGAACTTGCGCGCTTGGCAGGCACGATACCCTACGAAATAGTGTGTTCCATAACTAACCGTGTACCAAGGATATACAAGAACTGATATCAGGGTCAGACCCTTGACGGCGTATTAAATAATAGTTAGGGTCTGACCCTAAACATTTATTGACAATCCTCCCCTTTATGGTATAATAATAAACCTATTATGTGCTGATTACCAAAATGGGGACAGGTGGTGAACTATGCGTAGCGACAAGATAAAGAGAGGCATAGAAAGAGCCGGTAACAGGGCCCTTCTTTACGCGACAGGCCTTGGAAAAAAAGATATGGCCAAGCCGTTCATAGGCGTATTTTCGAGCAATTCCGACATAATCCCCGGTCATATCGGGATGAGGCGCTTTGAGCGTTTTATAGAGCGCGGTATAGTTTCTGCCGGCGGCGTGCCGTTTATATTTGGCATTCCGGGAATATGCGACGGTATAGCGATGGGCCATTCCGGCATGAAATATTCGCTTCCCAGCCGCGAGCTTATCGCCGATATGGTAGAGACTATTATGGAGGCGCACTCTTTAGACGGGCTTGTCTGCCTGACAAACTGCGACAAGATAACGCCCGGCATGCTTATGGCCGTGGCAAGATTGAACCTGCCTGCCGTTGTGGTTACGGCAGGGGCTATGTTATCCGGCAGGTACGGCGGCAGAAGGCTGTCTTTAGTCAAAGATACTTTTGAGGCAGTCGGCCGTTTCAAGAAAGGCGAAATATCTCAGGAAGAATTAAGCTGCCTTGAGATGGAGGCGTGCCCCGGTTTCGGTTCGTGCCAGGGCTTATACACCGCTAACTCGATGTCCTGCCTTGTGGAAGCCATGGGGATGAGCATGCCCGGCTGCGCAACGGCTCTTGCGGTTTCGGCGAAAAAGGACAGGATCTCGTTTGACTCAGGCGAAAGAATTGTGGCATTGGTCAGAAGAAATATCTTACCTCGGACGATAATGCGCAAAGAGGCGATTCGTAATGCGATCATAGTCGATATGGCCATGGGCGGATCGAGCAATACCGTTCTGCATATTAAAGCGCTGGCGAACGAATTGGGCATGGATTTGCCGCTCAAAGAATTCGACAGGATAAGCCGCCAGACGCCGCATATCGTCAATCTCTTGCCCTGCGGAGAACATTTTATGGAAGACCTTGATATCGCGGGCGGCATTCCGGCCGTTCTCAAGAGGCTTCAGAACAGGTTGAATGACGTCGATACCGTGAGCGGGGATAAGATATCCAAAATAGCGCGCGAGGCGAAGATTTATTCCGAAGAAGTGATAAGGCCGCTTAATGATCCGCATCGCAAAGAAGGCGGCATGGCGATACTTTACGGCAATTTGGCGCCGGACGGAGCGGTCGTGAAACAGGGCGCTGTCCATAATAAAATGATGAGATTCAAGGGGCGGGCACGCGTATTTGATTCGGAAGAAACATCTATGCAGGCTATTTTAGGCGGAAAGATAAATAAAGGTGATGTGGTCGTCATAAGATACGAAGGCCCTAAAGGCGGGCCCGGCATGAGGGAGATGCTTTCGCCGACATCCAGCATGGTAGGTATGGGGTTGGCAAATGATGTTGCCCTGATAACCGACGGAAGATTTTCCGGCGGTACCAAGGGTCCGTGTGTCGGCCATATTTCTCCCGAAGCAGCCGTCGGAGGGCCGATTGCGGCGATAAAAGAAGGCGACGCAATCTCTATAGATATACCGGGCCGAAAACTGGAGCTCGAAGTAACTGCCGCCGAGATCAAGAAGAGAATGGCAAAATGGGTAGCGCCTAAGCCGTCGATTAACGAGGGCTACCTTAAACGATACGCGGAATCGGTCACGCAGGCAAGCGAAGGGGCTGTGCTTAAATGAGCACATAACTTACGCGACTGGAAGAAGCGTAAGTTATAAGTGCGAATTTATCCCGAGCGAAGTCGAGGGAGCGAAAAATGAAACTCACGGGATCCAACATATTGATCGAATCACTTAAGAAAGAAGGGGTCGAAGTAATATTCGGATATCCCGGCGGGCAGGTCCTGCCGATTTTTGACGCGCTTTACGACGCGTCGCTTAAGTTTATACTTACGCGCCACGAGCAGGCCGCGGCTCACGCCGCAGACGGATATTCAAGGGCAACCGGCAAAGTCGGAGTGTGCCTGGCAACTTCAGGCCCGGGCGCCACCAATCTTACGACGGGCATAGCCACCGCATATATGGACTCTATTCCTATGATAGCGATTACGGGACAGGTAAAGTCATTTTTGATCGGGAACGACGCATTTCAGGAAGCGGATGTCACGGGAATAACAAGGCCTATCACAAAGCACAATTACTTGGTTAAAGATGTGAAGGAACTTGCGCGCATTGTGCGGGAAGCTTTCTATATTGCTTCGACGGGAAGGCCGGGGCCGGTGCTTATTGATATACCGTCGGATATTCAGTTGGCGGAGGAGGAATTTGTCTGGCCGGAAAAGATCGATATCCGCAGCTACAAGCCGACTTATTTCGGCCATCCGGGCCAAATAAAGAAAGCGGCGAAGGCCATAAGTTTAGCGACGAGACCCATAATTTACGCCGGCGGCGGAGTCATTACGTCCGGCGCGGAGGGTGAACTTAAAGAGCTGGCTGAAAAGATCAAAGCTCCTGTCACCTGGACGCTTATGGGAATAGGCGGATTTCCTCCGACGCATGAACTGGCTTTAGGGATGCTCGGCATGCACGGTACCGCCTACGCAAATCACTCGATCATGGAATCTGACCTTATCGTCGCGGTAGGCGCGCGTTTTGACGACAGGGTGACGGGCAGGCTTGACGCGTTTGCTCCTCACGCTAAGATAATACACATTGATATAGACCCGTCTTCCATAAGCAAAAACGTGGGAGTCGAGATCCCCATCGTCGGCGACGCGAAGAATATTTTAAAAGAACTGATCAAGGGCATTAAAAAATTACCCGATACTCACGAATGGCTTAAGACGGTTGAGGCGTGGAAGAAGAAATACCCGATGCGGTATAAACAGGACGGCGCCCTTAAGCCGCAGTATGTCGTGGAAGAGATATATGAAGCGACAAAAGGCAAGGCGGTCATTGCCACAGAGGTGGGCCAGAACCAGATGTGGGCTGCGCAGTGGTACAATTGCTCAGAGCCGCGCTCATTCATATCTTCCGGCGGGCTGGGTACTATGGGATTCGGGTTTCCAGCGGCCATGGGCGCCAAAGTCGGGCGGCCGGATAAAATCGTGTTTGATATTGCCGGAGACGGATCTATCCAGATGAACATACAGGAACTCGCCACCTGCGTTTGTAATAAAATAAACGTGAAAGTGGCGATACTGAATAACGGTTATCTCGGAATGGTGCGCCAATGGCAGGAACTTTTTTACAAAAGGCGCTATTCGCAAGTTTGTATCAGCGGGCCCGATTTTGTGAAACTGGCGGAAAGTTACGGTGCCGTCGGCATACGTGTGGACAAAAAAGAGGATGTGCGGCCGGCGCTAGAGAAGGCCATCGCGACAGATAACACCGTTTTTATCGACTTTAGAATCGAGCCGGAGGAAAATGTCTATCCGATGGTGCCGGCGGGAAAAGCGATAAATGAGATTATAGGTGGCTTAGCATGAAGCGCACAATCTCATTACTAGTTGAAAACAAATTCGGCGTATTAGCGCGCATAGCGGGACTTTTCAGCGCGCGCGGATACAATATCGCCTCTCTTGCGGTTTCTGAGACGCTTGATCCCGCAATCTCCTATATGACGATAGTAGTCGAGGCGCAGGACGAGAAGGTGCTGGAACAGATAAAGAAACAGCTTAATAAACTTATCGACGTCATAACGGTCACAGATTTTACGAAGAAGGAGCATATTGACAGAGAAATGGTCCTTGTCAAAATCAATTATTCGCTGTCGGTGAAAGCGAAGATCGAAAGCCTGCTCCATAAATATGTAGGAAAGATCATTTACTCAAAAGGAGATGACGCGATTATTGAAGCAGTCGGCGACCAGGCGCAGATAAAGGCGCTCTTGGAAGCGCTTGACAAGTTCGGAGTCAAAGATCTGATCAGGACCGGCAAGGTTGCAGTCGGTTATTGATGGATAGCGGAATAGCCATTGAAGCCGAAACCATAAGCGAAAGGTTACAAATACAACCAACGGCGGGACATTTTTAACAGGATAGTTTCGCAGAAGCATAAAAGTGTCCCGCGGCAAGTAACGGGGTAAAGACGAGAGGGGGACATTTTCCGTTCTATAGCGAGGCCATTTCAAAGGAAAGTGTCCCCAGCAAGCACAGCAAGTTATAAAAGGAGACGAACATACTATGGATAATAGAAAAACCACGCTAGTAAATGTTATAGCAATTATTGGTGCATTATTGATTGTGGGTATATCCATTGCTCAAATATGTTTTGGAACTGACAAATATGTCATGACAATTTTGTACCGCTTGATGGCATTTCTATTTTTGACGCTTATCATTGGTATTATAATTGCCATAGTATTACGATACGGAAAATATGGAGTGCACACAAAAGATCGAAAGGAAGAGTTTATTGGTATTGCAAAGTCAATCGGATTTGTTTATAAAGATAGGTTACCAACCGTGTTTATTCAATCGCTTGAACCACTGTTTATGCAATTTAGATTAGCACTACTATGGCGATTCGATAGATACGGATATAATGTTATAGAAGGCAGTAGAAAAGATATAAATTGGACTATTTTTGACTACTCATTTAAAATCTACGCAAACTATATAAAAGCCGTACCTCATTTTAAGACGGTATTTTATGCTGAGACTACAAATTTACAGTTCCCTTACTTCCGTACAGACTGTAAGGGTAAAAATGCTGTAAACTTAGGGATATTGGATAGGCCTGTATCAAGGGATTTTATAGATTTCAATAACTACCCAGTGTTTTCAAAAAGATTTTATGTTTATGGCAAAGATAAGGCAGCAGTAAAAACATTATTTTCACCTTCACTTGTTGCGTTTTTAGAGAAAATGGAAAAAGATATATCGATAGAAGCCATGGGAAGTAAAATTATCTTTTCTATGCCAATACTAGCTGTTGATGACTTGCCCAGTATTCTTGAAAAAGCTGAACAAATTATAGGATTTTTGAAAGAGTCATTACCGAATGTAAAACAGAGAGCAAATGTTAGTAGTTCTATGCCGAGATATTGTCCTAACTGCGGAAAGAGTTATGATGATTCTTGGAGAATATGCATACACTGCAATAAGCAATTAATTGAAAATCCCAATTTTCAAGGTAAGGGAGCAACTTAAATAAGGAGAAAAGTATGTTAAAAATTTATTACGACAAAGATGCGGACATATCGATATTAAAAGATAAAAAAATAGCCATAATCGGCTATGGGATACAGGGGCGCGGGCAGGCCCTTAATCTCCGCGATAGCGGGCTTAACGTCATCGTAAGCGAAATAAAAGAGAGCCCCAATTACGAGACCGCAAAGGCCGACGGCTTTAACCCGGTTGCCGCGGACGAGGCCGCAAAAGAGGCCGATATCATACAGATATTGACTCAGGACCACGTGCAGGCAAAGGTCTACAAAGAAAATATCAGGCCTAATTTGAAAAAAGGAAAGGCGCTCTGTTTTTCGCATGGCTTCAATATACGTTTTAAACAGATAAAACCCCCGAAAAACGTGGATGTATTCATGGTGGCGCCGAAAGGGCCGGGAGCTTTGGTAAGAAAGATGTACGAAGAAGCGAAGGGCGTGCCCTGCCTTGTGGCTATACATCAGGACGCGACGGGTAACGCGATGAAACTGGCGCTTGCTTACGCGAAGGGCATCGGCGGAACGAGAGCGGGCGTTATCGAAACGACATTTGCCGAAGAGACAGAAACGGACCTATTCGGAGAGCAGGCCGTCCTCTGCGGCGGAGTCAGCGAATTGATCAGAGCAGGATTTGACACGCTGGTCGAAGCGGGATATCAGCCGGAGATAGCTTATTTTGAAGTTTTGCACGAATTAAAACTGATCACGGACCTGATTCAGGAGGCCGGCATCAGCGGGATGCGGCGCAAGGTTTCGCATACGGCTTGCTACGGAGATTTATCGCGCGGCCCGATGGTCATAACCGCAAAGACCCGAAGAACGATGAAAAAGATGTTGAAAGATATCTGCTCCGGCAAATTCGCCCGCGAATGGATAAAGGAGAACGAAACGGGCAGGCCCAATTTTGACAGATTATTAAAGGCGGGAGATTCTCATTCCATAGAAGAAGTAGGGAAGAAACTTCGCGCGATGATGCCTTGGATGAGGAAATAGCGCAAAATTGTTATTTCACTCGCTCAGAACAAAATTTTTAACGCCTTTCGCTGGCGCCAAAAATCGGGGGCGATTGAACTCGGCTGACGCTGCCGCGTCGCCTCAGACAGCAATCGCCCTTTTAGAAACCGATTTTTGGCTTGCTCAAGGCTAAATTTTGTATTCGCTCGTAGAAATAACAATTTTGCTTCTTAAGGAAGGTTATATATGGATACGAACAAAATAATAATATTCGATACGACGCTACGGGACGGAGAACAATCGCCGGGCGCGTCATTGATGCCAAAGGGCAAACTTGAAATAGCCGAACAGCTTGCCCGGCTCAAGGTGGATGTCATCGAGGCGGGTTTCCCGATATCGAGCCGCGGCGATTTTGAAGCCGTAAAAGCGGTGGCCAAACAGATAAAGGGCCCTGTTATTTGCGGCCTGGCGCGGTGCCTGAAAAACGATATAGATGCGGCATATCAGGCGGTAAAGTATGCAAAACGCCATAGAATACACGTATTTTTGGCCACGTCAAAGATCCATATGAAGTATAAACTCAGAAAGGCCGAAGACGAGATATTGCGCCTTGCGGTATGGGCGGTGAAATACGCCAAGAGATTCGCCGATTATATAGAATTTTCTCCGGAAGATGCGTCCAGGACCGATAAGGAGTTTCTCTATCAGGTAGTCAGGGCGGTAATAGACGCCGGCGCAACAACTGTCAATATTCCGGATACGGTAGGTTACGCCATACCGTATGAGTTCGGGCGTTTGATAAAAGGCATAAAGGAAAATGTCGACAATGTGGATAAATGCGTCTTGAGCGTCCATTGCCATGACGATCTGGGATTGGCGGTGGCCAATTCCGTCGCCGCGCTTCAGAACGGCGCGCGCCAGATAGAATGCACGATAAACGGCTTGGGCGAAAGAGCCGGCAACGCGTCTATGGAAGAGATAGTGATGGCTGTTAATACGAGAAAAGACTTTTTTGAACTTACGAGCGGTATAAAAACGCAGGAACTGTATAAAACAAGCCAACTCGTAAGCAGATTGACGGGCATAATGGTCCAGCCTAATAAAGCCATTGTCGGCGCAAATGCTTTCTCCCACGAATCAGGCATTCATCAGGACGGCGTGCTGAAGCGCAGGACGACGTACGAGATAATGAAGCCGTCTGATGTGGGCGTGGAAATGACGCGGCTTGTCTTGGGTAAGCATTCGGGGAGGCACGCGTTCAGCGAAAGACTCAAGAAACTGGGATTCAACTTGAACGAAAAGGAGATAAACAGGGCGTTCGAAAATTTCAAAAAACTTGCCGATAAGAAAAAAGAGATTTTCGACGAAGATCTTATAGCGATTGTGGAGGATAGCACAAGGAGTATTGCGGAAAAGTATCATTTGGAATCTATACAGGTCACAAGCGGGAACAAGATCGTCCCTAACGCTGCCATTAAACTGAAATACGGCAAGAAGGCCGTCGAAGCAAGCTCGACGGGGGACGGCCCGGTCGATGCTTGTTATAAAGCTATCGACAAAGCTACGGGTTTGAAGGGTAGATTGCTCAATTATTCTCTTCGCGCCATCACCGGCGGCAAAGACGCAGTAGGCGATGTAACGGTAAGGATAAAGGTCAAGGGCGAAGTTATAATGGGCCGCGGCTCAAGCACCGATATTATTGAAGCGAGCGCTAAGGCGTATTTGAACGCCATAAACAGGATAACATATAGGCGGCACATAAAGACGGCATTGAAAGCACGACTGTAAAGATACACCACAGCGATTGCAATGGACCAAAAGACTAAAGAAATCGGCAAAGACGAGAGGGGGACACCCTCCGTTGGCGATACAGGTGATTTTTGGTTCGACTGCGCTCACCATTCCCTCGAACCATCCCGAGCGAAGTCGAGGGATTAAGGAGGGTGTCCCCGAAATGACAAGGCTATGCACATTAACGGAAAAACAGAGATATACGGCCTCATAGGGTATCCCGTGAGGCATACTTTTTCTCCGCTTATGCACAATGCGGCATTTGAAACATTGGGCATAAATGCGGTCTATCTGCCATTTGAGATAAAGCCGGATGATTTGGAATCGGTGATGCGCTCGGCAGGGGCGTTAGGCATACGCGGTTTAAACGTTACCGTACCCCATAAAGAAAAAGTGCTCAAATATCTGGATGAGATCGATAAAGAGGCCTCTCTTATAGAAGCGGTAAATACGATCGTCGTTAAAGACGGTAAATTGAAAGGGTTCAACACGGACGGCAAAGGTTTCGTGAAATCCCTGCAGGACGAATTTGGCGTGCAGCCCAAAGGAAAAAGGTTCTTCATAATGGGGGCCGGCGGCGCTGCAAAGGCCATATCGTTTTCGCTGGCGCTTCAGGGTGCCGGCCGAATGGTCATAGTCGATGACGTGGCCGGTAAGGCCGCCGATTTGGCAAGATCTTTGGCCGGGCATACCGTCTGCGATGCCATCGCGCTTAAAAAAGATACTAAAGCGATGAAAGAGATGATACTCAACTCGGATGTATTCATAAACGCCACTCCATGCGGCATGAAACCGCATGATCCGAAAATCATAGACCCGAATCTTTTGCATAAGAATCTGCTTGTATACGATATTATATACAATCCCAGGACTACCGCGCTTCTGCGCGACGCCAGAAATAAAGGCGCTAAGACGGCGAATGGCATAGGCATGCTGCTCAATCAGGGCGTATTATCTTTCAGCCTTTGGACAGGCAGAAAAGCGCCGGCTCATGTAATGAAGAAGGCCCTTGTCGGGGTATTATAACAATGCAGGTTTTAGGTGTTAGGTGTTAGGTTTTAGGGATTAGGTTGGACCCCCTAAAACCTAGAACCTAAAACCTAGAACCTAAAACCTAATAATAAATGCTACTTATTAATATTTTTATATTCATCCTCGGCTCCGTAGTGGGAAGCTTCTTAAATGTATGCATCTACCGGCTTCCGCGCGGAGAATCGCTTGTATTTCCGTCTTCGCACTGCGTCCATTGCAATAACAGCATATATTGGTTTGACAACATACCGTTTTTCAGTTATCTGGTGTTGCGGGGGAAATGCCGTTTTTGCGCCAGGCCTATTTCGCCGAGATATTTTTTGGTCGAATTTATCGCGGCGCTGTTGTGGTTTTCGCTTTTTATGAGTTTTGGGTTCGACCCGAGGTTCTTTTTTATGGGCGCGCTCTGCTCGGCGCTTATCGTATCGACCTTTATAGATTTTGAATTTCAGATAATACCGGACGAGGTAACGATTTCCGGTATATTCGTCGCCTTGATCGCCGCTTTCTCGTATCCGTCTATTTTGGCTGAACCGACACGCATGGCCGCGTTATTAGATTCATTTCTGGGCGTGATAACCGGCGGAGGCAGCATTTACCTGGTCGGAGTCTTAGGGAAAATGGCGTTTAAGAAAGACGCGATGGGCGGCGGAGACATCAAGCTTATGGCGATGATAGGCGCGTTTCTCGGCTGGAAATTTGCGCTGCTCGTATTTTTTATCGCGCCTTTTTTTGGCGCTTTTATCGGCCTAATACTTAAATTACGGAAAAAAATAGACGTGATTCCCTACGGCCCGTATATTTCTTTGGCCACTATTATAGTGATCTTTTGGGGAAAGAAGATACTCAATCACCTTTTTGTCTACTAAAACGGAGGATCGAAGATGTTAAGATACTTAACGGCCGGTGAATCGCATGGTAAAGCATTGCTTGCCATACTCGAAGGCATGCCCGCAGGTCTTAAAATCTCAGTCGACTTCATAAATGAGGAACTTAAAAAGCGGCAATCCGGCTACGGCCGCGGCGACAGGGTGAAGATAGAGTCGGATATTGCGGAAATACTGTCCGGGCTGAGGAATAATGAGACGATAGGAAGCCCCCTTTCCATATTAATAAAGAATGCCGACACGAGGATTGATGAGCTTCCCAAAATACATTCGCCCAGGCCCGGCCACGCGGACCTTGCCGGAGCGATGAAATACGGAAGGCGTGATATGCGCGATATCCTTGAGCGCTCAAGCGCAAGAGAAACCGCCGCACGGGTAGCGGTCGGCGCGATATGTAAAATATTACTTGCCGAATTTGGTATAGACCTATTTTCCCACGTGATACACATAGGCGGCATAGATGCCCACACTTCAAGCCTTTCTCTCGCCGATATTAAAAAAATATCAGCCGCATCTTCTATCAGATGCGCCGATAAGGCGGCGGAAAAGTTGATATGCGAAGAGATAGACAAGGCCTCCGGCGAAGGCGATACTCTCGGAGGGATATTCGAAGTGATAATAACCGGCCAGCCCGCCGGCCTTGGTTCGCACGTCCAATGGGACAGAAAGCTTGACGCGCGCCTTGCTATGGGCGTGATGTCCATACAGGCGATCAAAGGCGTAGAAATAGGCGCGGGGTTCGCTGCGGCGAGGAGAATGGGGTCAAAGACGCACGACGGGATAGTTTACAAAGACGGCAGATTTGCGAGGCCTACCAATAACGCCGGCGGCATCGAAGGCGGCATTACTAACGGGGAGCCGATAATACTTAGAGCGGCCATGAAGCCGATATCTACTTTGCGCAAACCGCTTGAAAGCGTCGATATAATCACGAAAGAGGCCACAAACGCCGCAGTGGAAAGATCCGATATCTGCGCCGTTCCTTCAGCCGCCGTTGTCGCGGAAGGAGTCTCGGCATTTGAGATCGCGGGCGCCGTTTTGGAAAAATTCGGTTCCGATTCGCTCGCGGAAATCAGCAGAAATTACCAGAATTACCTTAAGATGCTGGAGAAATTCTAAAAGCAGGTTTTAGGTGTTAGGTTTTAGGTGTTAGGTCTTGGTGTTAGGCTGATCTTCCTAGAACCTAGAACCTAGAACCTAGAACCTAGAACCTAGAACCTAGAACCTAGAACCTAGAACCTAGAACCTAGAACCTAACGATGAAAAATATAGTACTAGTCGGATTTATGGGGACGGGGAAGACGGCCGTCGGCAAGCAAATAGCGCGCGATTTAGGCATGCAATTCGTCAGTACTGACGAATTGATAGAGAAAAAAGCGAACATGCCTATAAACGATATATTTTCGAAAAAAGGCGAATCTTATTTCAGGCAGCTTGAAAGAGAAGCCATGATGGAAGTATCGGCCAACGACTTCTCCGTAATAGATACGGGCGGCGGCGCCGTTATCAATGAGCTTAATGTAAAAGACCTGAAGATAGAAGGCGCGCTCTTCTGCCTGAATGCGACTGCCGAGGAGATATTAAAAAGGATCAGCGGCCAGAAACACCGGCCGCTTTTAAGCGTCAACGATCCTCTTGGCGAGATAAATTATCTTTTGAAAAAGAGAGAGCCTTATTATAAGAGGGCTGACTACCAAATAGATACTACCGGTAAAAGCGTCAAGAGAGTCGCGGAAGAGATCATCAGTATCTATAGAAAAATCGCTAAATAGGATATGGCCCATTTATTAGAAGATTATATATTGTTGAACATGGTGGAGAATCTCGGTTTCAAGAAAATGGTATGCCTGTTGAGATCTTATGACGGGCCATCAAATATATTAAAGGCGCCGTCGCGTGAATTAGCGGCAATAGAGGGGATAGGAGATTCTATTGCCGGAAAAATCGCGGCCCTGAAGAAGGAAACGCTCGACAAGGAATTGCGCTTAATGGAGAAAAGGGGCGTATGTGCCGTAAGCGTATTTGATTCGAACTATCCTCAAAACCTTAAAAATAGTTATTCGCCGCCGATCATACTTTATGTCAAAGGCGAAATGAAGGCCGAGGACGCGGACGCGGTAGCTATCGTCGGCTCAAGGATGCCGTCTTATTACGGAGTATCTAATTGCGAAAAACTAAGCGCGGACCTGGCGTCGCGGGGGATAACAGTGGTGAGCGGAATGGCGCGCGGGATAGATACTGCCGCTCATAAGGGCGCTCTTAAATCAGGCAGGACGATAGCGGTATTAGGCAGCGGCCTAAATCAAATATATCCGCCCGAAAACCGGTCACTCGCCGACGAAATAAGCAAGAAGGGCGCTGTGATCTCCGAGTTTCCCATGGACACGCCTCCTAATAAGTTGAATTTTCCGAGGCGCAACAGGATTATAAGCGGCCTTTCGTTAGGCGTGGTGGTTGTTGAAGCCGGCGAGAATAGCGGCGCGCTTATAACGGCGAATTTCGCGCTGGAGGAGAATAGGGAAGTCTTTGCCGTGCCCGGAAGGATAGACTCAAAGGTGAGCATCGGCACGAATAAATTGATAAAAGAAGGCGCTAAACTTATCGAGACCGCTGACGATATTATTGAGGAGATCCAAAGCGGCCTGAAATATTATAGCGCGCGCCGTAAAAAGACGGATGTCTCGGCGGGCGGAGGCGAGGATAGAGACTTGTTGACATCGGAAGAGAAGATGATGAAGGGCTTTTTAAGTTACGATCCTATTTATATAGACGAGTTGGCGGAAAAGACCAATATGAGCGTTGATAAGGTCGCCGCACTCCTCGTAAAGCTTGAGATAAAGAACATAGTCATAGAACTGCCCGGCAAGAATTTCATTTTAAAGTAAGTGAGGCCATAACTTACGGAGCTATATCTTTAACGTGTATGCGACGTAAGTTATAAGGCCGAACTTACCCTTGACATTTTGCTTTATCAAAGGACGTAATACTTTTTGTGCATTGACAAAATGTCAAGGGTTAAATTCGCCCTAACTACTAAAAAGAAAGGAAGACAACTTACGTCAGCCTTTGGCTTCCGTAAGTTGTGGGCTCATTTAATGGCAAAACATCTGGTAGTGGTGGAATCACCGACTAAATCTAAAACGATAAACAAGTTTTTAGGCGATAACTATATCGTACTTTCTTCGATGGGGCACGTGGTGGACCTTCCGAAGAGCGAGATGGGCGTCGACTTGGAAAATAATTTTAAGCCGAGGTACATAGTAATGGCGAAACGCCGCAAAGTCCTTGCCGACCTTAAAAAAGGCGCCAAAGAGACCGAAGATGTCTATCTGGCGATGGACCCGGATAGAGAAGGCGAAGCGATAGCGTACCACCTCAAAGAACAGCTTACGGACTTGAGCAATAATATTCACCGCGTTACCTTTCATGAAATAACGGAAAAAGCGATCAAAGAGGCCTTTAAGAATCCCCACCTTTTGGACATCAACAAAGTCAACGCGCAACAGGCGAGAAGGATACTCGATAGGATCGTGGGATATAGTCTTAGCCCTCTTTTATGGAAAAAAGTCGGCAGCGGATTGAGCGCCGGCAGGGTGCAGTCAGTTGCCCTCAGATTGATCATTGAGCGTGAACATAAGATAAAGGCATTTATCCCTGAGGAATACTGGGAAGTGGAGGCGCTCTTAAAAAAACGCGGCGCCCTTATGGATTCGGCCGCAGACCAGTCATCGAAAGAAAAATATAAGCCATTCAAGTCAAAGTTGATATTGGTAGACGGCGTTGAACCGAAATTAAAGGCCGGAAAAGAAGCGGAAGAGATTATAGCAAACCTCAAAAATGAAAATTTCATCGTAAAGAGCATTAAAGAGATCAAAAAACGGAGATCTCCATATCCCCCTTACACCACCAGCAAGATACAGCAGGACGCGTTCAACAAACTCGGCTTCTCCGTCAGCAAGACGATGAAGGTAGCGCAGGAACTTTATGAAGGCATAGAACTCGGCAATACGGAAGCGACGGGCCTTATAACTTATATGAGGACGGACTCCGTCAGCGTGTCGAAAGACGCGATTGATGCAGTGCGCCAATATATAATGAAAAGGTTTGGCAAACAATACTGCCCGCTCCTGCCGCATCAATATAAGGCCAGAAAGAGCGCTCAGGAAGCTCACGAGGCGATAAGGCCTACCCTGCCTTTGCACGAGCCGGATGCCGTAAAACAATATTTGACACCCGCCCAGCATAAATTGTACGAACTTATATGGAATAGATTTATCGCCAGCCAGATGGAGGCCGCTCAAAATCTCCTCGTAAGCGTGGATATAGAAGCCGGCAAATGCATATTCAGGGCCAGCGGGACAAAGGTACTTTTCGACGGGTTCACCGCTTTATATCAAGAGGCAAATAAAGAGTCGAATGAACTCCCGCCTCTTAAAGAGAAAGAATTGCTGTCGCTCGTTAAATTAGAACCCTCCCGGCATTTTACGAATCCGCCGCCGAGATTCTCAGACGCTTCTTTAGTCAAGGAGCTGGAAGAAAAGGGTATAGGCCGCCCCAGCACATACGCGCCCACGATCTCAACGATTATATTGCGGAATTATGTCAAAAGGGAAAAGGGATATTTCTATCCTACCGAACTGGGGATGATAGTTACCGAACTTTTGACGAAGCATTTTCCCGGAGTGCTGGATATAAAATTCACGGCCTACCTTGAAGAAGAGCTGGACGAAGTGGAGGAGGGCAAGATGGATTGGCTGAAGGTGCTGAAAGATTTCTATTCCCCCTTTAAGACCGCCTGCGATAAGGCCCAAAAAGACATGAAGAACTTCAAGAACGTCAATACCCCCACTAACGAAGTCTGCGAAAAATGCGGGAAGCCGATGGTAATAAAATGGGGAAGGAAAGGCAAGTTCTTGAGTTGTTCCGATTTTCCTCGCTGCAAGAACGCAAAGTCGATAACTACCGGCGTGAAATGCCCCCTCACCGACTGCGGAGGCGAACTTGTGGAACGGCGCTCCTCGAGAGGCTCGTTTTACGGCTGCACGAATTACCCCAAATGCCGTTTCGTCTCCCGTACCTTGCCCAGTGACGATAAAACTACGACAGAAACTAAAGATGAAAATGGGGACAGCGCCCATTTTTAACAAAGCGGAAACCTTATAAAAATGGGCGCTGTCCCCATTTTCCGGGTACGGGAATACGGGAATCCATATGCTACGCTACATCGACAAATTCATAAATTATCTAAAAATAGAGAAAAATGCTTCCGGGCACACGGTACTTAACTACTCCGTCGACCTGAAAGATTTTGCAAGCTTTTTGGGGTCATCGAGCGCGGAGTCCGTAAGTTATCTTTTTTTGCGCAAGTATCTCGCGCATATGAAGGAGAAGAACTACTCAAAGCGGACTGTCGCAAGAAAACTCGCTTCCTTAAGGTCATTTTTTAAATTTTTGTATAGAGAAGGCTACATCAAGACAAACCCTTCGTCGGGGATTTTAACGCCTAAATTGGATAAGAAGCTCCCCATATTTTTGGATCAGGACGAGGTATCGAAGCTTATAGAAGCACCCGACGAAAAAGACCTGTCGGGACTGCGCGACAGGGCGCTAATGGAGACGCTTTACTCTACCGGAATACGCGTGAGCGAACTCGTGGGCATGAATCTTAGCGAAATAGATTTCATAAGCGGCGTCATAAAGGTCTTCGGCAAGGGCAGGAAGGAACGCCTTGCGCCCATAGGCGATAAGGCGCTTCGCGCCATCAGGAATTATCTTGATAAAAGAGGTATCGGAAAACTTAATGATACATTCGACGGCCCCGCTTCGACGGGGCCGCTCAGTATCACCCCGAGCAAACGAAGTGCGTCGAGGGGTGATAAAAAAGCCGTTTTTTTAAACAAAAACGGCGGCAGGCTGACTGATAGGAGCGTGAGACGAATCATAGAAAAATATATAAAGAGAGTGTCTCTCAGAGAAGGAGTATCTCCGCATACGTTAAGGCACTCTTTCGCGACGCATCTTTTGAATAGGGGCGCGGATCTTCGGAGCGTACAGGAACTTCTGGGGCACATGAATCTTTCGACGACTCAGATCTACACGCATGTCACGACTCAGCGGTTGAAAGAGGTATACGATAAAGCACATCCACGGGCATAAGGAGGCAAATGCAGATACTATACAACATATTCTTCATAATCTTCGCGATAGCGTATCTCCCTTACTTTTTAATAAAAAGAAAGGGTCATAAGGGTTTTTTGCAGCGTTTCGGCGTATTCGGCAAAGATACCCTTCATGGTATCGCGGCTAACAGGCCCATCTGGATACACGCGGTAAGCGTCGGAGAAATGAAAACGGCGGAGGGGCTCATAAACAGAATCCGCACCCTGTTTCCGTCGAAGCGGCTGGTTATATCAAACATTACCGAGACGGGGCACGGCGTAGCCCTCTCTATAGCCGGTAAAGACGATGTAGTCATATATTTACCGCTGGATTTAAGTTTTATCGTAAGAAAAGTCATAAATCTGATCCGTCCGTCTCTCTTTATAATCATCGAGACCGAAATATGGCCCAATCTCATCACGGAACTTCGCGCCAAAAAGATCCCCGTAGTCCTTATGAACGGCAGAATATCGCCGAAGTCGTTCAGAAATTACAGTGTTATAAAACCTATTATGAGAAGTATTCTCGGGGAGATAACGCTTTTCGCCATGCGGACAAAGGACGATGCCGAGAGGATAATAGAATTGGGCGCGCCTCAAGACAAGGTGAAGACCACCGGCAATATGAAGTTTGATATGATATATAAATCGGCCGAGGGAGGCCAGAAGCAATGGCTTCTTATTGAGCGGCGGGGCCTCTGGCTAGACGATTCCGCGAAACTTATAATAGCGGGCAGCACTCATCGCGGAGAAGACGCCAAAGTGCTCAAGTCCTTTAAGGCGGTAAGGAAAGAGTTTGCGGAAACGCGCCTTTTGATAGCGCCGCGCCACATAGAAAGAGCAAATGAAATAGGATCGTTAGTCGAGAAATTCGGATTTAAGCCGGTGAAGATGTCCGAGATAATAAACGGGAGCGACGTTCATTCCGACGGAAATTGCGTATTTATACTCGATTCCATAGGATACCTTAAATCGCTTTACCAGCTTGCCACCGTCGTATTCATGGGAGGAAGCCTTATCCCGCACGGGGGCCACAACTTTGTCGAAGCCGCTGCCTACGCCAAGCCGATCGTGACAGGGCCGTTTGTCCATAACTTTAAGGACATGTCGGAACTTTTCATGAAAGAGCATGCTTTGGAGATGGTAAGAGACGAAGATGCCCTTGAGCAATCTTTGAGGCGGTTGATCTTTGACGAAAAAAGGCGCAAGGCCATGGGGGAAAGCGCGAGGAAGGTCGTTCTCGATAATGTAGGCTCGACCGAGCGGAACTGCCTGCTGATAATGGATCTGGTCTATCATGGTTAGCTTCAAATTGTACATGCTTTCGGTGATGAATGACAAGAGGAAGACGATAGACGGTTATGTCGTCGGAGCCCTTCTTTTGGCAGTTTCCTTTATATATCTTATTATTCTAAAATGCGTATATCTTTTATACGGCCGAAACATATTACGCCCGGCTGAAGTTCCCGCCAAGGTGATCAGCGTAGGAAATATAACGTTAGGCGGGACGGGAAAGACGCCTTTTGTCATTGTGCTCGCCGAAAAAGCGAGATCGATGGGGAGAAAAGTCGCGGTCCTGACTAGAGGCTACGGCGACGACGAAACGCATTTACTTAAAGCTCGGCTCTGCGGGATTCCTGTCATAGCGGGAGCGAACAGGGCCGCGAGTGCGCGGCGGGCCATAAATGAGTCAGGATGCGACTGCATAATCCTTGACGACGGATTTCAGCATCACCGGCTTAAGCGCGATTTAAATATAGTTTTGATCGACGCAACATCCCCGTTCGGTAATATGAAAATATTCCCAAGGGGCATATTGAGGGAACCGCTCGGCAGGTTGAAAAATGCGGATATCGTCGTATTTACTAAATCCGATATGGGCTCATCCAATAGGCCGGCCATATATGCGCGATTGAAAGATATAAAAAACGATATTAAAGTCTCGGAATCATTTTATGAGGCGGCCGACCTTAAGAAAGTATTTAAAGATGCCGCCGCGCCGCTTTCTTATATAAAAGGTAAACGCGTCGCGCTTTTGGCCGGCATAGCGAATCCGCAGTATTTCGAATGGATGGTTAAAAATTTAGGCGCGGATATAGCGGAGCGTTTTTATTATGCTGACCATCATTTATATAATAAAAAGGATGTGGACGAGATAGCAAAAAAGTGCGGCGCAGCCGGCCTCAATATAATAATCACTACCGAAAAAGACGCCATGAGGTCAAAAAGCGGCGATTCCGATAGGCTTGCGGATTTGTTTGGCGCGTCTTTTGAGGCGAAACAAAAAAAGATCGAACTGCTTACCATGAGCATAGATTTCACAATCAGCAAAAACGAGGAGGGTATAGTTGCTGGATTACGCTCTCTCTTTAATCGCTAGGTTTTTCAACTTGGTACTGACCGCGCTCCCCATAGGAATCGCTTTGGGTATCGGCCGTTTCTTCGGCACATTGGCTTATTTCGTTAATTACAGGCGGGCGAAAGTGGCTTATGCCAATATGCGCGCGGCGTTCGGCGGCGAGAAAGAACCGGCCGAGATACGGAATATTGTCAAAGACCTCTACAGAAATTTCGGCCAGATGCTAGTCGAAGTTGTGAGGATGCCGAGCATAGATAAGCCCTACATGGACAAATATGTAGAAGTTCCCGGCTGGGATAACTTTACCGATGCTATAAGTGAGGGCCGCGGCGTCATATATCTTACGGGCCATTTCGGAAACTGGGAGCTTTGTAGCATTGTGAGCGCCCTGCGCGGTTTTCCTCTCTTTGTCTTGGCGCGGGAGCAGAAGATGAGGCGGCTGAATGATCTTTTGAACATGGCCAGAGAGAGCAAGGGATGCAAAGTAATCAAAAAAGGCATGGCAACCAGGGAGATATACGAGCATCTCGAGAAAAACGGCGTCGTCGGGATACTATCCGACCAGGACGCCGGCAAAAGAGGCGTATTTATAAATTTCTTCGGCAGGCCGACTTCGAGCCCGAGAGGCGCTTTCGCCCTGGCCAGAAAGACGCAGTCTGTTATCATTCCGGCGTTTGCGGCGAGAACGGGCGGCCCGTATCACAAAATATTTCTGGAATCTCCGATAGAAATCAGCAATGAAGGCGACGGCTATTCGAACGAACTTGAAGCGATGCAGAAATTCGCGTCGGTTCTGGAGTCGTATATAAGAAAATACCCCTCGCAATGGCTCTGGCTTCATAAGAGATGGAAATCGACTTCGCTGAGAAAGGTGATCATCTTAAGCGACGGCAAAAAAGGCCATCTTAATCAATCACTTTCCGTATGCGAGAAGATAAAGGAGTCAAGGCGCGAGTTTGGCTATAGTGACATCGATACGGAAGAACGGATAATAGAAGTAAGTTATAAAAGCGGCTCAAAAAGGGCATTGATGGCTTTTTTAGCGCCGATTATTTCTCCTTTCTGCCTATTGAGGATGAAATTGTTAAAATATTGCCTTGACCTTGAGTCCTATGACCAGATCAAAAAGACATACGCGGATATAGTCATCTCTTGCGGCTCTGAGATGACGCCGGTAAACGTTTTATTCAGTAGAGAGAACTGCGCAAAAAGCGCGATAATTATGAAGCCGTCTTTAGTGTCTCTCGGCAGTTTTGACATTGCGATAATACCGGAGCATGACCGGCCGCCGCGTCGGGAAAACGTAGTCAGGACGATGGGGATGCCTAATCTGGTATCGCCTAAGAAGATAGAAAGCGACCTCAGGGCGCTTGAGAGAATGGTAGAGCTGGACGGCAAGAGAAACATCGGCTTATTCATAGGCGGCGATAATAAGAATTATTCAATAGACGCCTCTCTTATAGAGGAAATTTTGAAAAACGTAGTCGGTGCGGCGCATGAATTAGGCGCCAATATCTTAGTCACAACGTCAAGAAGGACGAGCAATGAAATCAGCAATCTGTTAAAGGCGAAACTGGGCGCGAAGGGCCTCGCCAAACTCTTAATAATAGCCAGTGAGCGCAATCCTGAATGGGCCGTAGGAGGCATATTAGGCGCTTCCTCCGTCGTCGTAGTTTCGGGAGAGTCGACCTCGATGCTTTCTGAGGCGGCGAGTTCCGGCAGGCACGTCATCGCGTTCAGGCCGCGCAGAAAACCCCGGATGCGCGGCAATGATAAACATGAAATTTTCCTTAAGAAATTATCCGCCGCCGGTTTCATCCATCTTTCGGAAACCAAAGACCTTAAGGATGATATTGTCGCGTTGATGGAATCGGATGATGAACCCAAGAGACTGAACGACAACGAGAAGATATATGAGGCAGTGAAAAGACTGGTATGAATATACTCCAGATATTACCTGAATTGGAAGTGGGGGGCGTAGAGCGCGGAGCGGTCGATTTGGCGAGGTATCTCGCCGCAAACGGCCATAAATCCGTCGTCGTCTCCGGAAGCGGCAGGCTGGTACGCCGGCTTGAGGAAGCGGGCGCAAAACATTACAAGCTGCCGGTGGGGAAAAAGTCCCCGCTCATCATCTTTTTAATGATAAGGGAAGTCCGCAGGATAATAATTAAAGAAGATATCCAAATAATCCACGCCAGAAGCAGGGTTCCCGCCATTATAGGATTTATCGCCGCCAAACTTACCGGCAGGATATTTATAACAACAGCGCACGGTTATTATAATACCGCCCTCACAAGCCGCCCTATGAGCTGGGGCAGGTTTGTTATAGTAGCGAGCCATGATATGGCGAAACATATGATGGACGACTTCGGGACGCCTTACGACAAGATAAGGTTAATACCGCGAGGAGTAGACCTCGATGAGTTTAAGTTTATCGAAAGAGAAGAAAAGCCCGCGGAAGATAAGTTCGCGAAGAAACTGACGAAGCAAAAGGATTTTGTCGTCGGAATAATATCGAGAATAACGCCTCTTAAAGGGCACGCAGATTTTCTGCGGGCTATGGCGATAATCTTTAGAACGATGCCTAACATTAAGGTATTAGTTGTGGGCGACGCGCTTCCTAATAAGCCCAGATATAAAGAAGAGCTGGAGGTCCTTACGAGGCAGCTTGGCATAGGCACCATAGTGGATTTTATGGGTTCAAGAGAGGACATACCCGAGATATTATCAAAGCTTGATGTCCTCGTATTGCCGACGAGGACTCCGGAAGCGTTCGGAAGAGTGATAATAGAAGCCCAGGCAGTCGGGGTACCCGTTGTCGCGACCAAAGTAGGCGGCATAACGGATATAATACGCGACGGCGAAAACGGCTTATTGGTATTTCCGGAGGATCCTCACTCCATAGCCGAAGCGGTGCTGCGGCTTTTCAAAGACCGCGAACTCGGCCGTTCGCTGATCCTAAAAGCCAGGCGCGAAGTGGAAGGAAAATATTCCCTTCGGCCTATGGCTAAAAAGACAGTCAAGGTCTACGAAGAAGCGCTGGCGCTTAAGAAGATATTAGTCATAAAGATAAGCGCTTTGGGCGACGTCATTTTATCTATACCGTCTCTTAAGGCGATACGCAAAAAATTTCCGACCGCGATAATAAAAGTATTGGTAGGCCCGGCTTCAAGCAGCGTATTAAAAGGATGCCCTTATATAAATGAAAGGATCATATATGAGCCGAAAAAGCTCGAAGGCCGCATTAAGGGGCTTATGAGATTCGGCGCCAGCTTGAGAAGAGAAGATTTTGACATAGTGGTAGATTTACAAAATAACAGGACAAGCCACACCCTCGCTTTTTTGACGATGGCGAATTTAAGATGCGGCTATGATAACGGAAAATGGAGTTTTCTTCTGAATAAACGCGTGAAGGATGCGGGAATGCCGATGGACCCCGTCGAGCATCAGTTTAGGACGCTGGATCTATTGGGCATCAAAAATGCGGGCGAGACACTTGAACTCTGGCCGTCTCGGGATGACGAAGAATGGGCCGACAATTTTTTGAAAGAAAACTGGATAGACGAAAGGCGCATGTTAGTCGGCGTAAATATCGCCGCGAGCTCAAGGTGGCAGTCTAAGAGATGGAGTGTTGACCGCATAGCGGAACTTTGCGACGAACTCGCCAGAAAACACGATACGCGGGCGGTACTTACCGGCGTTGCCGAGGATATGGAAACCGCGAAGGAAGTTACGAAGTTATCGCGGAGTAGGCCGATAATCGCGGCAGGCAAGACCGATATTATGCGCCTTGCTGCGCTTATAAGCCGCTTTAGGGTATATGTTACGACTGACAGCGCGCCGCTGCACATAGCAGCCAGCATGAAAGTGCCGGTAGTCGCGCTTTTCGGCCCGACGGATCCTATTAGACATATGCCCAAGGCCGCGGACTCCGCCGTTCTCCGGAGCAATATGAAATGCAGCCCTTGTTATAGGCCTTTTTGCGGAAAAGAGAACACGTGCATGAGCCGCATAAAAGTCGAAGATGTTTTGGCGGCAGCAGAAAAGTATTTGGGGTCAGACCCTCATTATGTAAACTACACTATGCATGGTAGCAATAGCCGTAGTTAACATAATGAGGGTCTGACCCTGAGGTGGGTATGAGGATATTACAGCTAACCACACATATAAATATAGGCGGCATAGGGATATATGTCACGAATCTTGCCGAAGTTTTGAAAGATAGAGGCCATGCCCTTTTTGTCGCCTCCGCCGGCGGCAATCTGGAAAATGCGCTTGCCGGATGCGGCATACCGCATTTTAAATTAGACATAAAGACAAAATCTGAATTCAGCCCCAAAGTCTTTAAATCATTCATCGCGCTTACAAAGATAATAAGGGATGAAAAGATAAACCTGATACACGCGCATACGCGTGTAACGGCAGTAAGTGCTGCAATGGTTTCGCACGCCACAGGTGTTCCGTATGTGACAACGTGCCACGGTTTTTTTAAAAGGCGCCTCGGCAGGTTATTGTGCGGATGCTGGGGGGATAAAGTAGTCGCGATAAGCGAAGCGGTAAAGCAGCACCTCAGGGATGATTTCAGGGTTCCCGAAGAGAAGATAGCGCTTATATATACGGGAGTGGAGACGGATAAATTTTCAAAGGACCCATCAGAAGAA
>Ga0315289_10003226_pt1 | contig 24757 bp, 37 predicted proteins | sample YL17G11_40_MG_FD_203452 | JGI IMG/M metagenome (GOLD analysis project Ga0315289, IMG submission 203452) | Sediment microbial communities from Yellowstone Lake, YNP, Wyoming, USA - YL17G11_40 | ecosystem: Environmental > Aquatic > Freshwater > Lake > Sediment | place: USA: Wyoming | collected...
CCAGAAGTTCTTCTGCGACGTCATCCTGGACGTCGTAGAGAAAGCAGCACACCGCGCGCACATCCTCAATAGACTCCACTACCCACGCGCCCTAGAACCCGGAGCCCCCAGCGGCCTCCAACTCAACTACACCGTCTCCGCCCTCAGAGAGCAAGACAGCTTCCAGGTAGCACGCGCAGCCTCAACCATCGTTGGCTACCTCCGCCAGCTCAAAGACCTCGGCTGGATCACCGACCGCAAAGCCATCGAGCTTGCCTACAAGTTCGCAGGTGAGATCATCGACGTAGAGGCCATGCTCCGAGACCTCAAACAAGCCGGCGTACAGCCCACCGACACACCCACCGGCGACGGGGATGGCGACAGCACCCCGCCGGATCGGGATCCGCTCGAGAAGAAACTGTCACCATAGCGAGATGCATCCTGAGTGCATCGAAGGAGGAGGCTAACCATGCCAGACTGCACCATCTGCGGAAAGCCCTACAAGAGCCGAAGCGGACTCGCCGCGCACCGCAAGACACACGACGCCGAACCCGACGGGCCACCCCTCGACTTCGCGCCCACCGCCCACGACGCCGATCTCCTCAAGAGCCTCGACCCCACCCGCAACAAGTACCAGGACGCCAAGGCCCTCGATGACGCCTGCGCAGCACTAGGCATCCACCCCGACGACATCCTCAGCTTCAAGGTCTACGACGACAAGGTGGTAATCGTCGCGGGGCCCACCGGGAAAAAGCTCTTCTGGACCCGCGAGGTATAGCATGACCCAGCCACAACAACTCGAGGAAACCATCAGACTCACCCTCGCCTCCAATCTCACCGACAGGCCACGCTACGCCGTCACCCTTATCAAGGCCGGGCCCACCACCCATCGCTGGAACTTCCCGCCATCTGTACTGCAGGCAGCAGCCGCCCGCTTCCAGGGCGCCGCCTGCTTCGTGGACCATACCAGCGGCTTCCTCAACGACAACGCCAGCATCAAAGACCTGGCCGGAGTCATCACCGACGTAGCATGGGACGCCGCCGTCACCCCGTCGGGCGCACTCACCGCCCGCCTGTCACTCAACCGCACACCAGCCGCCGACTGGCTTGAGCTATTGCTCGACCAGATCATCTCAGACCGAGAGGAGGGCTTGCCTATACCAAACGTGGGACTCTCTGCGGACCTGTTCACCGGCTACTACCTGGACGGTGACACCAGAATCGCGACGGAGATCCGCAGAGTCCAGTCCGTTGACGTTGTGTTCGACCCCGCCGCAGGCGGGGCGTTCGATCGCGTCCTCAACTCCATGAAAGGGGGAATCACCATGAAGGACGACGCCACCAAGAATCCAGGGGCACAGCCGCCAGACTCGCCGCCCGCCTCGACGCCCCCCAGGGCCGAGGAGACACGAGTCACGCAGGACATCCAGCTCGGACACTCCGCGCAAGCCGACTCCACCAGCGCGGCAATCAACACCGCAGCCGCCATGGACGCAGCGGCACAGCAGGCCCAAGACCTGCTGCGCTCCCAATGTCAGACCGTGCTAGAGGGCGCTCTCACTTGGTGCGATCTGCCGCAGCCCATGAAGGACGCGATCAGGGCCCAGTTTGCAGGCCGCGCCTTCGCACCGGACACCCTCGACGCCGAGATCAAGCGCTACCGAACCATGCTCGCCGGCATGCTAGAGGACAAGGTCATCACCGGCGCAGGCCAGGCCATCGACGGCGCGCGCACCTCCGGCATGCTCACCAGCCTCGACCGCGTGCAGTTTGCCTTCGACCGCCTCATGGGCCTGCCCGTACCCGAGGCCCAGTCCGACATCCCCAGGCTGTCGGGCATCCGCGAGCTCTACCTGATGATGACGGGCGATCACGACTTCTACGGGCGCTTCTACCCCGAGAGAGTCAAGCTCGCCAACGTCACCACGGCATCGATGACCTCCGTGGTCAAGAACGCCCTCAACAAAGTCTTGTTGCAGGCGTACAACGTCCGCCCCAGGTGGTGGGCACCCATCGCCCACGAGGAGGACTTCGGCAACCTCAACACCATCACGTGGATGAAGAGCGGAGGCATCGGAGCCTTGCCCACCGTGACAGAGGGAGGAGCCTACACCGAGCTGGACTGGTCAGACAACGAGGAGACAGGGACGTTCCTCAAGAAGGGCGGCTATATCGGCATCACCTTGGAGATGATGGACCGCGACGACGTAGGCTCGGTCAAGCGCATCCCGAGGGAGCTCGGCAACGCTGCCTGGCGCACACTCTCAGCCCTGGTCTCGGCGCTCTTCACCGACGACTCAGACGTGGGGCCCCACATGAGCGGCGACGGCCTCAACGTGTTTTCCGTGGCCACCCACGTCAACCTGCTCACCACGGCCCTGAGCGCCGCCGCATGGGACGTGGTAGTCCAGGCCGTGTACCAGCAGACGGAGCCGACGTCCAGCGCTCCCCTTGCCATCCGCCCGCAGTTCTGCCTGGTCCCCATCGAGCTTGAGAGGACGGCCCTCAGCATCTTCGAGCAGCCGTGGTCAGTGGAAGCTACCTACCACTACCTCGAGCCGAGGGCAGGCAGCGCACGAGTCGTCGTCGTGCCGGAGTGGACCGACCCCAACAACTGGGCCGCGGCCTGCGACCCCAACGACTGCCCGGGCATCTGCATCGGCTACAGGTACGGCCGAGAGCCCGAGCTGTTCCTCGCCGACGATCAGACCGTCGGCTCCATGTTCACCAACGACGAGATGCGGATCAAGTGCCGCTTCTTCGTCGCCGTAGGTGTCGCGGACTACCGTCCGCTGCACAAGAACAACGTCGCCTAGTGGTGACACAGGTCCCGCCAGCTCGCGCGGCCCCAGTCACCAAACCCGTAGCCTAGCCCCTAGTGGGCGGGAGGTACACATGGTCACAGCAGCATGGATCGTCGCCACGATCACAGCCTTGCTCGCGCTCGCCCTCGAGCTCGTGCCAGGCCTCCGCAAGCGCTGGGACGCCCTCAGCTGGGAGCAAAAGCGCTTCGCCTGGCTGGTAGGATGCCTGATCCTCGGAGCGGCCCCGTGGATCGTCGGCTGCGCAGGCCGCATCTTCAACGCCTCAATCACCTTCGTGTCGTGGGCCGGCTCCTGCGAGATCAACACACTAGCAACAGGCTTGCAGCTCGGCTTCGTGGCCTACTTCGCATCGCAAGCCACCCACGGAGCCGCCCACGCCGTCAAGACCGTCACCGGGAAAGGAGAGTGACACCATGGCTAGCGAAGTCATGCGCACCATCGGCCTCCACCACGAGGCCATAGTCGCCACCAACGGCATCATCTGCTTCTCCGCCCTAGAGGAGATGACCGTCGTTGGTGTCAGCCTCTGCGCCAGCCTCTTCTCGGGCTCGCCCACCGGCTGCACCATCGACATCCAGGACGACACCGCCGACGTCATCACCGCCATCACCGCCAACACGGCACTGACGCCGGGGACCTGGAAGTCAGTCCACATGGGAGGCACCAACGCCGCCGTCGTCATCGCCGCCGGCAGCGTCGTCGAGATCGACCTCAACCTGGCCGCCGGTTCCACGCCGACAGCCGTCATCGACGTGGTCATCTGGTATCTCGCCGGAGACCAGGGCTAGTCTGAGACCTCTGCGCGGGCCTCACCACCCCGCGCACTGGCTATGAGCGGGGAGAGAGAGCGGCTTCGGGGGAACGCGCTCTCCCCGCTCCCTAAGATTCATCCTGAGTAGTCCTGAGCTTGTCGAAGGACGTATCGAAGGACACCATGGAGTTTCACCGAGGCCTAGTCAGAGCGTACGACCCCGCCACACACACCGCCGCCGTCCTACTGGCAGGCTCCATGTCCAGGACCATCCTCGGCGTTCCCGTCGCGCAAGAGATACCAGCCGCGCACATGCTCGCAGGCACTCCCTGCACCGTCGCCTTCTTCGCAGAAGGCTCACAATCCGTCGTACTCTCCACCTTCGGCGTCCCACCACCCCCCGCGACCACCCTCTACACCTACGAGGACACCGGCACCGACCTCACCCTCAGCACCAGCTGGCAGACCGTGCCCAACCTGAGCATCACCATCACCCCACCCACCCCCCACCCCTGGACCGTCATCCTCATGGCACAAATAGTCCTGCGCAGTCTCAGCGCAACCGCTGAGTACGCCGAACACTACGCGCAATTCGCCAGAGACGGCTCCCTCGTGGGCACCATGGCTCAAGCCATGATCACCACCGCCTACGAGGGCTGCACGATACCTTTGCTCTTCAAAGATACCGTCACATACGCCGCACCCCGCACCTACACCATACAGGCCAAGAAAAGTGGAGGCAGCCAGACCAAGGCCGCCGCCTGGTCACGCATGACCATCATCGCCCTTCGCACCGCCTAGAACCGAAAGGAGCACTCACATGCCCGAGACCTACCAGTACAGCTACCTCGCAGCCAGCGCCCTCATCAAGATCGGCCCTGGCGTCATCCACACCGTCACCCTCACCGGCGGCTCCAACGCTGCGACCGTCGTGCTCGGAGATGAAGTCGCCACTGCAGGCGACGGCATCATCGGCCTCTCCGCAGCCGCCGGAGTCACCGTCCACGCCCGCCTCAACGTAGCCTTTGGCGTGGGCCTCTACGCCACCATCACCGGCACCGCACCCCAGGTCACGGTAGCCTACCGATGAGCGAGCTGGCAGCACTCAGAGACCTGGTAGAAGGCGATCTCGACGACTCCGCAAACGACACGTGGACCACCGCCGAGATTGACCGCGCCATCCAACGCGCCCTGTCAGACTACAGCCACGTGAGACCCCAACAGACCATCGCCAATCTCACCCTCACAGCAGCCGGCCGAGACGTGGACATATCCTCCCTCACCAGCCTGATTCAAGTCCTCCGCATCTACCACCCCTACACCGTCCTCGACCCCGAGGACCCGCCCAACTGGCGCCGCTTCGAGCAGTTCGCCACCTACTGCACCATCCTCGACGGCAATGTCCCCGCCATCGGCGACGTGGTCCACGTCTACTACACCAAGCCGCAGACCATCCACGACCTGGCAGGCTCCACCGCCGTCACCAGCGTCGCACCCGAGCACGAAGAGCTAATCGTCCTGGGCGGAGGCGCCTACGCAGCCATGGAGAAAGCCCGCTCCGCAGTAGTCCAGGCCGGCATCTCCACCGACACCCCCAAGCACTGGCTATCCTGGGGCAAAGACCGCATGGCCCAGTTCGTCGACGCCCTCCGCAAGATCAAAGCCACCGAGACCCTCAAGCTAGACAAGCGCGTCCCCATCACAGGCACCGGATGGGTGCGCACCGACACCAGGGAGGAGATATAGTGGTGACAATCACTGCCGGCTGCCAGTGATCATCTTGTCACCAAAGCCACGCCATGGTGCTCACGCGACCCGTACACCACCTAGCAACCCGCATCCTCTCAAATATCCGATGGTTCTCCCGACTGGTAGTCAAGCGCCCCCTCCGCAACTACCAGCTCGCACCCGCAGACGCCATCCTCGACAGTGTCCTGCATGGCAAAGGTCTTTCCTTCGCCATCGTCTTTTCCAGACAGGCCGGCAAGAACGAGCTCAGCGCCCAACTTGAGGCCTACTTGCTCAACATCTTCCAACGCAAGGGGGGGCAGATCGTCAAGGCCGCCCCCACCTATAAGCCACAGCTCATCAACTCCAAGATGCGCCTGCAAGACGTGCTGGACAACCCATGGAACAAGGGACACGTCAAGACCCGCGAGGGCTACATCACCCAGCTCGGCAAAGCCTGCGTGATCTTCCTCAGCGCCGACCCTGCATCCCAGGTTGTAGGAGCCACCGCGTCACTCCTGCTAGAGTGCGACGAGGCCCAGGACGTCAACGAGGAGAAATGGGAAGTAGACTTCACCCCCATGACCGCATCCACCAACGCCACCAAGGTCTACTATGGCACGGTCTGGACGTCCCGCACCATGCTCGCCAAGATCAGCAGGAACCTACTCGCCCTTGAAGCCACCGACGGCCAGCAGCGGGTGTTCTACGTCCCCTGGCAAGACGTGGCCGCCGAAGTACCAGCCTACGGAGAGCACGTCACCGCAGAGATCACCCGCAAGGGACGCCACCACCCCATGATCAAAACGCAATACTTCCTTGAGGAGATCGACTCCGAGGGCCGCATGTTCGACGACCGCAGACAGGCCCTCATGCAGGGCACGCACCCACGCCAGGCCACACCCACCGAAGGCGCCATCTACGCAGCCACCCTGGACGTTGCCGGCTCAGACGAGGAGATGACCGGTGACGAGCTCAGAGAGGCCAAGCCCACCAAGGACTTGACCGTCGCCTCCATCTTCCGCATCGACCTCGCCACCGTCAGGGATCCTCTACTTGCCGCCCCGTCCTACCACCTGGTGGACGTCTTCTCCGACGTCGGCACCAAGCACACCAGACTCTACGGACAACTCCGCGCCTACTTCGAGCTCTGGAACCCACGACATATAGTCGCCGACGCCTCGGGCGTAGGCGCTGGCCTGGTAGCGTTCCTCGGCGCAAAGCACGCCTTCGGCAGCCGAGTCACCCCCTTCCAGTTCTCGCCACCCAAGAGGAAGTCAGACCTCGGGTGGGACTTCCTCAGCGTGGTGGAGACAGGACGCTTCAAGCACTACCGAGACGACGGCTCCCAGGACTGGCGCGAGTTCTGGGCCCAGGTCGAGCAGTGCAGGTACGAAGTCACCGAGGGCGAAGAGAAGCGCATGAGCTGGGGCGTACCCAGCGCGACCATCCACGACGACCGCTTGCTCTCAGCGGCCCTAGTCGCCGAGCTCGACAAGGTGCAGTGGGCCGTCCCCCTCCCGTCCCTCATCATCCACGCTCCCGACCCGTTAGACGCCATCGACCAGGCGAAGTTCTGAGGAGGCACACATGGAGACGTGGTACATCGCCCTACTAGCCTTGACAATCCTGATGGAAGCCCGCAGCCAGCCCGCCCTCGGCCAGGCCATGGTAGCACAAGTGGCGATCAACCGAGGCGGTCCGGACCTAGTAGAGCAAACCCTCTTCCAACCAAACCAGTTCGTACCATGGAACCCGGACATCTTCGCGCCAGCCCACGGCTTCAGACTGTGCGTCCTCGAGTGCGAATCGATAGGCGCCTTCCCCAACGACCCGGACTGCATCGACCGCTGCCTCGATGCCCGCTACCCCAACTGGACCCGCCGCCTCCGCATCCACGACCCCCACGCATGGGCCAACCTATGGACCATCGCGGCCGCCGTCTACTATGGCGACTGGACACCGCCGGCGCAGCTCGCCAACTGTACCCACTACGACAACCCCGCCTTCTGGCCCGACGGACTTCCCCCTTGGCTCACCAACTGCAAGAAAGTAGGAGATCATGTGTTCTGCGACTAACACCACCTACCCCCAAGACTGGCCCCAAATCGCCTACGCCATCAAGGAGCGCGCCGGCTGGAGGTGCATCGTCTGCCACCACGCCCACGATCGCCAGGCCGGCTACACCCTCACCGTCCACCACCGCGACGGCAACCCCATGAACAACGCCCCCTCAAACACCCTGGCCCTCTGCCAGCGCTGCCATATGATCGCCGCCGGCATCCAGGCCCGCTATGGCCCGAGACACGCCGAGCAGCCAACCCTATTCGACCAGGAAGGAGACACACCATGAGCAACACCAGGCACTGTGTCGTCTGCAACAAGGAGATCCCCCCGCAAGAGCAACAGGGGGTCACCACCCTCACCGCACGCCCCAGCGGCAGGACCGTCACCTTCTGCTCCGCCAAGTGCTGGGACACCACCATGAGGCGACTCACATCCCTCGCCCCCACCGCACCCCCTAAGCCCCGCCGAAGGAGGTCAGCATGAGCGACCAAGCGTGGAAAGGCTTCGCCACCGGCATCTGCATCGGCCTCGTCATCACCCTGGCCGTCGGACTCGCTACCGTGATCGTCGGCCAGCTCTGCATCGTGCACGGCATCGCACCCTGGTGCCCGTGATGGTGACACCGGGCGACAGCGGATCCACTCATCGTCCGCTGGCTTGTCACCACTGCATCGTGAGCCCGTCGAAGGACGCGCGGCGGGCCAAAGATCAACAATAATACACGGCCCGCCGCGCTCGCAGGCTCACCAATGGCGACAGAGGTCCCAGCCACGTAGCCGGATCCCGACGCCAACCAACACAGGAGGTTGACCACCGTGCTCACAACCACAGCCGTCCTTGCCCCACTGATCGGAGACCTAGACGCAGCAGCACCCGGAACCTACCAGTTCTCCCTCGACGCCCTACGCGCCGCTGCCCAGGCCATCATCGAAGCCGCCGAAGACGACGCCCACGCCCGCTTGACCCATCAAGAGAGGCACTGGCGCACCCTCGAGGCCAGTTGGCTACAGGAGAGAGACAGGCTTCTCACCCACAAGGAGGGACCATGAAAGACCTCATCGACTACGCCAAGCGACACAGCCACCTCTGGCGCCACCAAGGCGACCACTACTGGCTCGCCCGCCTACACCAGGAGGTGGCCGAGCTCACCCTCACCCTCGACCACCAGCACCAAGGCCCCAGAAACCACGAGCTCCTCCAAATAGCCACCATCTGCATCAACTGGCTGCACAAAGAACACGCCCTTCAATACCCTGAGGAGGACACATGCTGAGACCAGGACTCCACTTCCACAACGGGTGCCCGATCACACCCGCAGACCTCGACATGATCCGCAGGTGGTCGCCCCTTAGCTTGCTGCTCGCCATGGAGCAGGTCGTAGAGTCACAGACAGAGACCCTACGCGACGCATGGGAGCTCGCAGGGCGACCACCCCTCGTGCTCCGCCGCTACTACTCCCCGCCCAAGGCAGGCGGAGGCACCACAGCGTGGAGCACCCACGCCGACCAGACCGTCGCCCTCGCCCGCCGCTGCATCGACGCCGGCATCCCCGCCAAGTACCTCATGCTCAAACCCTTCAACGAACCCAACATGCCATCCTGGGCCCAGTGGGAAGGCTTCGGCGACACCGAGGACGACATCAAACGCTACAACGAGGCATTGCTCCTGTTCATCTCCATCGCCAGGCGAGACCTCCCAGGCGTCAGGATCGGCGGGCCCCACCTTACCGTCGGCAACCGAGACGTCCGCTACCCGAACGACCCCGAGGCGGTCTACTACTACCACGGACGCGACGGCAAATTCGCCAGCTCACCCTGCGCCGCAGCCCTCAGTGCACTCGACGTCCACTTCGTCCACACCTACGGCATGGCACCAGGCCAGTACAAAGACCCCGCCCACGGTCTGCGGTTCCTCGAGTACATGAAGTACCTCCAACGCAAGCCCGTCTACATCGTCGAGGGCAGCTACGGGATCGGCTCCGGACAGGCCGCAGACCAGAACACGGTCCGCGGCCAGGAGACCGTCGCCTACCTCCGGCTCCTCGGCGATCTGTACCCCCAGGTGAAGGGCATCGCCCTCTGGATCGGCGGAGACCCAGGCACCGGCTGGTTCGCCTTCTGCCACGCCAACGGTCCCAACCCCGAGAGTCACAGGCCCGTCGTGTACGCAGTCGAGGCCGCCTGCATCGCGGACGGCTCCCAGCCTCAGCCGGCACCCGTCCCTGTCCCCACACCCACACCCGCACCGACCACCCCAACCTTCGTCGACTGGCACGGACTCACCGGCCCCATGATCGCCGCCGTCACCATCACACCCGCCCCCAAACCCACAGAGCCACGCTGGGCCATCACCAAGATCGAAGTCCAGCCCGACGCCGACAAGATGGTCCTCTACGCCGTCCTCCCGCCAGGTGCAGCCGTCCAGGCCCGCTTCTCCTGGTCCACCGGTGACACCTTCAGCGCACCCAAAGCAGACCCCTACGAGCCAGACGGCGCGCGCCAGTGGGCAGCATCGATGCCCATGTTTGCACCGTGGGGCGCCTACTCCGTGGAGATCGTGGGCAACAGCGAGAAGGTCAGCGGGCTCGGGCTCTACGGGTCGGACCTGGACGAACGCTTCAAGGGCCATCATCCGGTACTCGTCTACTTCCAGCGCGTCACTGGACAGCCAGCCCCGCAGCCGCAGCCAGCGCCGGAGCCCGAGCCCGCTCCGACACCGACGCCCACGCCCACACCAACGCCCGCTCCCACACCAGCTAGGCCCTACGATCTAGCACACGCGTTCTACCCCCATGGCATCACCGACATGGTAGACCTCCGCAACGAGATAGAGTCGTTCTCCAACATGCCCGAGCTCGCCAAGCTCTGGCGCCCGTTCACTCTCATTCGCCTCGTGATACTGCACCACTCAGGATCAGACCTCGCCACGCAGACACCCCTCAGCATCGCCCGCTACCACGTCAGCAAGGGCGCCGCCACCATCCCCTACCACTTCTGCATCGGCTTCGACGGCCGGCTCTTCTGGACAGGCCGCCTCATGTGGAGACTCCCACACAGCGGCAAGGAATCCACCAACGCCGAGGGAGTAGGCGTCTGCGTCCTCGGACACTACGACAAGCAGCACCCCACCCCCGCGCAGCTGATCACCCTCAGACGCCTGATCTGGCGCGTGCTCCCTGAGTTCTGCGCCGGAGCATGGGACCAGTACCGCCCCCTCTACGTCATCCCGCACGGCCGCCTGGTCTACACCCTCTGCCCAGGAGCAAACCTGCTCGACGCCTTCATCTACGCCGGGCCAGGACCCGCCCTGATGCCCCCCTTTCCCTTCGACGAGACTAACGAGTGAGGCACTAGACCCGTGGGAAGCCACCGCCCTACAGACCCGCCTCCACACAGACCTTGGCTTCCACGCCGACCTCGAGCAGTGGTGACGACAACGCCGCCCCGGCGACGTCTGCCTGTCGCCACGCCATCGATGGCGTCCGCAGCGAAGAAGCTGCTGCTGCACTCTGTCACCAATCGATGTACCCTTATCTCTACTTCTTCATTGTCTTTATTCGTTGTACTTATTAGTGGTGCCCCCAGCACCAGTGGTGGTGCCCAGGGCACCAGTGGTGGTGCCCACAGCACCACACCTCAACAGACCTTGGTGGATATGTGGATAACTCTGTCACCACAGGATACATCCTGAGCACCGTCGAAGGAGGCCCAGCCATGCAGGACATCGGTGCAGCCCTTCTAGCCGCCCAAAAGAAAGCCAGGACCAACCCCATCTTCCAGGTGCTCCTCAGCGACAAACTAGGGCCCCACCAACGGCTCACCTGGACCGCGCTCTACACCGACGCCACCGCCGACTACCCCCACGCCATGCACATCTGCTCCGACAACTCCATCGTCAGAGTCAGGAGCAACGCCGGCACCGCTGAGTACCAGCGCGTCACTTCACCCACCACCCCCGCCCAGTGGACCGCCTGGACCGCCGGCATGGGCACCTGCTCCACCACCAATCAGATGGCCCTCTGCAGCTCCGGAGCCAAGGTCTGGTGGTTCTACATCAACAACGCCAACACTCTCCTCTACTGCCGCGAGAGCGCCAACTACGGAGCCACCTGGGGCGCCACCACCACCGTGCACACCTGCGCCGGCGCCTACCAACTCGAGAGCATCGCCGCCGCCCACCGCACAGGCACAGACGCCATCGTGTTCTACTCCACCAAAGACACCGCCACCCCCAACACCTGCAACCTCTTCTACCGCAAACAGACCGCCGGCGCCTGGGGCGCTGCCACCACCTGGGGCAAGACAGCCTGCCAGCAGATCAGGGGCCTCACCTGCCACAAGACCGGCGACTATAACATGCTCTACGGAGCCTACGTCGACGCGTACACCTTTTTCGGCATCGGTCCCAGCGCCGGCGTCGCCTGGGTGTGGGCCCTCTACGCCATCGCCTTCGGCACCGGAGTAGACGTCACCCTCGACACCTGGGCTAACCCCGTCCTCCTCGAAAGGACAGACACCGGCACCGCCTTCGCCACCGCCTGGCCGTCCCTTACCTACGTCGATATGTTCCGCGCCGTCTTCTCCGCCTACCTCGAGGGCGAGGAGTATTCCAGGCTCCTCCGCATGCAAGGCATCTACGGCGCCACGTTCCTAGAAACCACGTGGACCGACCCCTGGCCCTTCCTCGCACTCGCAGGCACCTACGGATCAGTCATCGACTACCGCGTCGGGGGAGACGGCTACGTCTACGCCTCCCACTCCAACCGAGCCTACCGAGCCAAGGCCGCAGGCGACGGCACCGTCGACCTCGGAGCCAGGCTCCTCAAGTACAGGATCCTCGACAGGTGGTCCGGCTGGAAGGGAGCCGGCGTATCCGAGGACTACGGACAGAACGTCACCGCCGAGATGGAAGGCGAGATATGGCTGGACAACCAAGACGGCGCCCTCAACACCCTCGGCTCCGGAACCTACATCGCCGTCAAGCGCGGCTCCATGCTCGAGCTCCGCCGAGGCTACCACACCACCACCGGCAACCAATACGCAGACTGGCCCACCTTCTGGATCGAGGACTGGGAGTACGTCGCAGACTTCGAGGGCAAATCCTACCTGGTACTCTACGTCATCGGTGGCTGGGGCCTACTCGCATCGATGGCCGCTCAGAGGCAGTACCTATGGCTCGACAACGTAGACACCGTGTGGACCATCGCAGAACGTTTGTTCGCACTCGCCGGCTTCAACCTCAGCAGCGCAGGCGAGGCCTCCGCCGTCATCGGCACCCTCAAGCCAGCCATCAACATCCTCCCAGGCGAGGACCTCCGAGGCGCAATCCTCAAGGTCCTCTCCAAGGTCCCGGACTTCGTGTACTGGGAGGGACACACCCCCTACGTCAAGCAACTCGCCGCAGCCGAGGCTAGCGACTACACCTATGGTGGCGCAGGCAACCACGTCATCATCGCCGGCAGGTACGGAGTCCGCACCCCAGGCTTCAACCACATCGAAGTGTTCTCCACCATGGACGCCTACGCCATCCCCGTCTTTGGAGACGAAGTAGACTACACCGAGATCAACCTGGTCGGACACCGCCTCCAGAAAATCTTCGACTACGCCTACGACACCAACGCAGAGTGTGACGCCCGAGCCGTGGCTCAGCTGCGCAAGCACGACGCCACCAAGACCAGGGGCCAGATCGAGACGCTACCAAACCTCGGCTTGCAGCTACTCGACGCAGTGACCATCACCGACGCCAGGGCCGGCGTGACGTCACAGGTCTACCGCGTGAGAGGCATTGAAGAAACCTTCGACACCACCAAGCCGCAACTGGTATTCCGTCAGCGAGTGCAGCTCTCCGCCAGGTAGCCGCCAAGATCGTTCCCTCCGGTCCATGGCACAGGTGGTCTGACCTCACCCAACCCCGGCGCCAAGATCGTTCCCTCCGGTCCATGGCACAGGTGGCGCCTACACACCGTGCGGCGGGCCAATAACCAACAATAATACACAGCCCGCCGCACTCGCCGGTGCCAAGATCGTTCCCCTCCGGTCCACCCAAAACCCTGCCGATTCGGCTGCCGACGATGTTCACACTATGACTTTTATGTCGAGTGGCGACACGGACCCCACGAGCTGCACCTGCAGCTGTCACCACACCATCAGTGGCGACAACGATCGACGTGGCCACCATCGATGCCGACACCACTGGCGACCCGCAACCGACATCTCCGCGGGATCCCGTCACCAACGCCCGTCGGCTGCTACGGCTCGCGTCGGCTCTTCGCACTAACGCTATTAGTGCGAAAAGGCCGACCGGCTTCCCTCCGCGAGCCTCAACATAAACTCTTTATGTTGAGCAGCCGACAAAGACAACACCCACCACCGGCCCTCTCCATAGGCCGCACTGCGGGCGCGCTGGCTGCACTACGCGCAGCCAGATCAGCAGGCGACAAAGCCGCCTGCTTCGCGCCCGCAGCCAGTCACCCGCCACTTGTTCTCCAAAAAAGAAACCGAGAGCGCCCACACACGCCAAGGCCGCTCACCCCACAGCCAGGCCACTTCGTCCCACATCTCAAGCGCGGCTCCATCACCAAGGGCTCTCCGTCCCTCGACAACGGCGCCCTTTGTCTAACCATCTCAGTCCCGGCTCCATCACCAAGCGCTCTTCGTCTCCCACCAACGGTGCGGTTTGCCTAACGATCTTACGATGCCGGCTTCCACCAGCAAAGCCCGATCAGCGTACACCCAACGCCACTTCGTCTCACATCTCTAGCTATGGAGCGGGCCTACGGCCCGCAACATCTTATGCCCCCTGGCCGCTGGGTCCCAATCCCAACGGCCAGGGGGATCAGCGGGGGCAATCAAGGAAGGGCCTAAAAAGCGGCCCCTCAATGCCCCCGCACCCCCAAAATACAGGGCCGCAGGCCCCCCAAAAAAAACGGTCCGCCCCAAGGATGCGCCCCGCCGCGCCGCGCGCAAGGGTTTTCAACCCCCTAAAAAGCGGGGGCTAAAAAACGCCCTTGCGCGTCCGCAAAGGCCGGCGCTCAGTGGCGGGTCGCTTAAAGGGGGCGTTCCCGTTTTGGGGGGGCCTGCGGTGGTGTGGTGGGCCTCGGCCCTGGGGGCGCTGTCTCGCTCTCCTCTTCTGGTCAAATTGCGGTGGCTCGTCGGGGGGCGCGGCTCTCGGTGGCCCCGGTGCCCTGTGGGGGGTGGCTCGCGGTGGCCTTTGCCGCTTTCAACACTCGGGGGGTTCCGTCCGTGGCTGCTCTGCCTCTTCCGTCCGGTGTCGTGGCTCTTGTCGGCTCTCGCTCTCTCCCTGGCGCTCTGGGCGCTCGCGTTGGCCCTGTGGTGCGGTCCCTGCTGGGGTCCGGTCTCGCCGTTGCCGTCGGCTGCTCCGTTGGCGCTGATCAGGCGGTGTTGTCGGCGGCGCTGGCCTGGCTCTCCGGTCGGCCCGCCGCCGCTGTCTTCCTCTTGCTGCGCGTGTTCGCTGTGTTCGGTCCTGGCGGTGCGGGCGCGGTCCCGCCTGTCTCTGCCGTCTCGCCTGTGCTCTCTGCCGCCGCCGCCGGTGCCGCCGTCGTGTGGTCGGCGGGGGGTCCGCCGTCCGTCCCGGCTCGCGCGCGCCTTGCCCGCCGGTCGGCGTGCCTTGTGTCCGCGGTGGCGTCCGGTTGCGGTCTCGGTGGGCGCGGCTCTCTGGTGTGCTTCCTGGCGTCGCCGCTCTCGGCGGGGTCTCTCCTGTCGTGCCGCCTGGCCGCCGGTTTCGGTCTGCCCGTGCTCGTGCTGGCCGCCTTTGCCGGTGCGCCGCCTCTGCTGGCCCCCGGTGGCTCCTGGTCGCCCTGCTCCTGCTGTGGCCTGTGGTCGCCCTCGTGGCGTTGGGTTCCCGCTCCTCCGCTCCAGGCGCGTCTCTTCTAGCGCCGTCGCTCGCGTGCCCAGTGGGCCCGCTCGCTTTCGTGGTCTCTTATGGCCCTGGTCATCTGCGCCCATGGTGGCGCCAACAAAGAAAGGTGGTTCGCAATGCTAAGCAGGTTCGATCCGTGGACGACAGGTACAGCGGCGGCCCTCGCGCCCCTGGTGGCAAGGGCAGCCCGCCGCGATGGTGGCACCGGCGCAGCGATCCGCGCGGCCGTCAGGATAGCGCGCCCCTACGATTGGCACCTGGCAGCCCTGGCCGTGGCAGCTCAACCGCCGAGGCGCAGGCACAACAACGAAGAGGAGACAAGAAATGACTAGCCCGCAGACCATCGCAGCCCTGGTACAGGAAGGCAGCGCTCGGAAACCAGCCCTGACATCCAGGCTAGAACGCGCCGCCGACATCCTGCGAACCGACCCGCCGTACAAGGTCAACCGAGACAGCCGCCTGTGGCACGTGCCGTCGTGCCAGCGAGAGCGCGTCCTCTACCTGGTAGACAGGCTCAACGGCACCTGCACGTGCCCAGACTACAGGCAGCACGCAAATTGGAGAGCCAATGGCACCGACAGGCCCGCACGTGGCGCACCCGGTGGCATGTGCAAACACCGCCTCGCCGTCGAGATGATCTGCCGCCTGTGCTGCGAACCCGACCCGCAGCCAGCGCCGGATCCACGCGCGGCCCCTGGCCTGGACTGGCATCGCCAATCGCTCAGCATCGACGTCGCACAGTGCCCGTATCTCGCCCTTATGTGGTGAAGGAGAGACCAAACAATGACCATCACAGAGAGCATGTACCAAGCCCACCTGCAGGCGATACGAGAGCAGGAGAAAGCAGACGCCGGCAAAACCCACCCCGCCGCCGAAACCCACCGCCTGTGGGCCGCCTACGTCGACGCCCACCCGCGATGGTGGGAACGCGAGGAACCAGCCCCCAACACCGACAGCGAGAGGAGATAGCAAATGCCAAGCAGACAATTGACCATAGAAACCTACTGGACAGCCGACACCCGCCGACACCACAGCCAGAAATCCCTGCTGAGACTCAAAGGCCGCTGGCTCCGCGAGGCCGGTTTCACGCCCAACACGACCGCCGCCGTCACAGTGCGCCCCCACTGTCTAACCATCACCACAGGAGGAAACCAAACCATGGCACAGCACCCGCCCACCCTCGACGACCTCATAGCGCAGGTCCACGCCGCAGTCGCCGCCGAACTCGACGCCCACCCGGAAGGCATCGACCCAAACACGCTGGCCACCACGCTTGCCCAAACCATAGCCCCCGCCGACCCCCAGGCCCTGCTAACCCTGGCAGCCCTCGACGACCCGGAACTCGGACAGCGCCGCCCCTGGCATCAACCACTAGACGACGCCCCCCAGATCATCCGGGCCAATCTTATCGACAGGCTGTGGGAAGCCGCAGCCTACGCTATCCTGGACTAGCAACCACAGACAGGCGGGTGCAGGACCCAACCTGCACCCGCTGGAAAGGAGAGACACCATGAACACAGCCGCAGCAGCAACAAGCCAACTAGCCCAGGCCCACGCCGAGACCGCCGAAGGAGGCGCCCAGGTGCGAACCCTGGCAGCCCAAGCAGCGGCCCCCATCGACCGAATCACCCTGCTACTGGCCGCGAACTTCTGCGGCACCGCAGCCCGCCACCTGGCCGAGGCGTACGCCATCGTCCGCGACTACGACGCCGACAACCTTGACGCCCCCGAGAAAGGAGCACCAGCATGACCACAGCATGGCAAGCCTACCAAGAACCCGTCGACCAACTCAACCGCGACTACCCCGACGACGACCACTCCTGGGACCGCGACATCGACCGCCTCCACGCCCAAGACGAACACGCCCACCCCACGCGCCGCCCCCCAGGCACCACCGCCGCCCAATCCCCCATAGCGCACGCCCGCTACCTCGCCTACCTCGCCCGCACCGGACGCCCCTACCCCACGCACGCAGACACAAAAGGAGAACACGACCATGACAGCCACCTATAAGCCGAGACAGTTCCGCATCTACCGCCTAGTGACAAAGACGAGGATACTCACGGTCGAGGACGCTCTCAAGCTCGGGAAAGTCGCCTTCTCGCTCACCGAGTACAAGAAAGGAGCAGGCGCCGCCGTCTCAGTCACACACTACATGGACCACCAGCGAACGGCGCTGCTGGCCTTCGACATCCTGCACCGCCCCGTCGCCAACCCGTGGTGGAACGGCGCCACCGAGTACAAGGGCACAAAAAAGGGCGCGGACCTCGAGGCCCGCACCATGACCCTTGAGCTCGTCGAGGGCACCGAGAACCCCGTCCGGCTTACCATCACCAACGGGCCCGGCGAACCCGCAGGCACAGCCGGCGCCATCAAACCCAAGACCGGCACCGCCCAGGCGAAGGTAGTCACCCTCCTATCGTGGGAGCACGCGCGCGCGATGAGCCTGGCGATCCTGATGCACGTCCAGGCATGGCAAACGATGACGTACTACAGCCGCATCCAGGAGGCCACGTGGCAGCCGCCAGACAACGGCGGGCCCCTACTGGTAGACCCCGAGACCGGCGAAGTCCTGGACTCGGCATAGCCCAACACATGCGGGCGCCGGAGAGCCCTCCAACAGGTCAGGATCCCGGCGCCCGCAAACCCCAAGGAGGCCCAATCATGACACGACGCCTCGGACTCAGCCCCCCGCTCCGGCTCAAAGGCAACGTGGCCGCCAACGCCGCAGACATCCAGACCGCCCTCGATGAAGGCTGTGTCGTCATCCTCAAACACGCCGACGGCGCACTCACTATGCAGCTCGCAAACCCGAGAAAGGAGGCCACCCATGGCAAACCAGACCAGCACCGACAAACAGCGCGACGCCGTCAACGCATCCCTGGCCGCCGCAGCTGAGCGTCTCGACACCCTGTGTGTCGAGATCGACAACCTAGACGCCGCAGCCCAGGACCTGAGCCAGCAGGGCACCACCCCCGCCAGCGCCTACTACCGCAAAGGCCGCTACCTCTACCTGATCCACCCCACCTGGCAGGGCACCCGAAAGCGCGAGTACATCGGCAGCGACCCCGACAACGTCGCGGCAGCACTCGCCAGCATCGAACGCCACACGCGGCGCGAAGAGATCACGGCCCAGGCCAAGAAACTCCGGCTTGAGCTCGACCAACTAGAGGAGACCGCCGCCGCTCTCACAGACTCCGCTCGCATCTCTGGCCTGTACTACCACCACCAAGAGCGCCAGCGCAGGTGGTAGCAGCACATGTTCACAGTAATTGATATAATGGGCACAGGCCCAAGAAAGGAGAGTGAGATGGACTACACGCAGTTCGTTCACGAGTACATAAACGAGAAGGGCCAGCAACACTACGTCGTCGCTCAATGGAACCCGAACAGTGGCCAATATACGCGCCCACTGGACCGCACAGAGCGGCGGCTCACCGGATGCTCCGCGGAGTTCGGACCCCTGAGCTACCATCAGTCGTTTCCAACAAGGCGCCAGGCACTCCGGCGAGCACGCTACCTATTCAGCCCTGACCCCGAGGAACACCGCTAGACCACAGGCGGGAGGAGGCAGCGCCGCCACCTCCCGGAAAAGGGGGGACAAATCCGCCCCTTGAACCCCCCCCTCGCACGCCCCGCGACGCCCCACTCAGCCGGCGAGCCCCCCGCCGGAAAGATTTTTTTTCGCACCTCCACTCGCGCCCGCAATAATCAAAAATGAAAAATGCGGGCGCTCGCTTCGGTGCGCGCAGGCATGGCTAGCCCGCCATGCCTGCGATGTGGTGTCTACTGCAGCTCGGCCGGCCGTCAAACCTGTCGCCAAACCTGTCACCAACCCCTGGCGACAAAGGTCCCCCACCAGGTGGCGGATCCTGTCACCAACCGAAGAAAGAACCCGCAGACACCCGGCCCACCACTCGGGCCAGCAAAGATCAACAATAATGCTGCTGGCCCTCGCTACCCCATCACCGCCCGCAGCCTTGGCACGCTCTCCGCGCCCGGACCCCTCCAGGCGCGCTCGACGCACCAAACCTCGGCCAGGTCCCGAAACAGCACCCGGAACCATGGCCGAGGGACCACCCTCGCCACCCCTCCGCTTACCACGCTCAACTCAACCCTCTCGAAAACCGACCGCAGCACCCTCCGCTGCTGAGCGGGATCCCCCGCGCGCACCACTCCCCCGACGTCCGCCAACCGCTGCAGCGCCGCCTCAGCATCGTACACAGCGGCCCCTAGCCGGCCCTCCATCGACGACGTCACCGCCGCCAGCTCCGCCTTGCGCAAGTGGTACTCTTCACGCCCGATCTCCCCCTCTATCCGCAGCTCCCTCAATCGCACCAGCTTCTGCCGCTCCCGCTCCAACCCCTCCACCAACTCCGCGTTTCCAGGCTCCGCCTCCGCCCGCTGCCTCACCCGCTCCCTCACCATCCCCTCGATCTCCCTGGGCAGACTCAACCCGTCCAGCAAACCCAGAGCCTCCGCTTCCACGCCCACAGCATCCCAACTGCCCTTGCGCGACCGACAACTCCCTTCCGAGTGGCGATAGAAGTACCGCCCCCGCCTGCCCCTACCCATGCCCCACAGCCGGCCCCCGCACTCGTAGCAGTAACCCAGACCCGTCAGCAGATAGACCCGCGCCAACCCGCTGCCCTGGCGCCTCCTGGACCGCCTCGCCGCCAACACCCGTTCCGCTAGCGCCGCCCCGATCACTGCCTCGTGCGCACCGTCGTACAGCTGGCCATGCCCGTAACCACGCTCGCGACCCACCGGCAGCCGCCCGGCGTACAGCGAGGCATTCTGCAACACGCTACGCACCGACACCTCCGAAAAACGCTTTCCACCGTACCGATCACGGAACCGATACCCCCTCCTGTTCAAGTCCGCCGCCACCTCCACGTAGCTATACTCGCCCGTGGCGTACATCTCCGCCATCAACTCCACCACCCCCGCATCCCCGTTCCGCACCAGCAGCCCGCCCTCGCGATCGTACCCGAAAGGCGCGATCCCCACGTGCACCCCCCGCTCGCGCCGGTGCCGGACGCTATCCATCACCCGCTCACTCGCCAGGTCAGACTCCAACGACGCCACCACCATCAGGATCGCCAGGAACGCCTTCCCAATCGCATTGGTCGTGTCGAACTGCTCATGCACACTCACCAGTTCGACGTTGTGCTTCTGCAGCGAGTCCAGAAAGACAAAAAAGTCCCTGGGAGACCGTGACGCCCTATCCAGGGAGTTGACCACCACCGCTACCACGCCACCACGACCCAACTGCGCCTTCAGCTGGTGCCAACCCGGGCGATGCCTCTCCGACCGCCCCGACCGGTGTCCCTCCGCGTCCTCGTAGACCTCGTAGGACCACCCCTTCTCTTCGCACACCGCCACACAGTTCGCCAGCTGCCGCTCCGGACTCGCGCGGTCCTCCTCGTAGCGCACCATCGACCGGCGGACGTAGATCAAGGCCAGGGCCACAGCCCAACCGCCTCCAGCAGAAACCTAACCACCAACCCTATCCCGATCAGCACCATCAACCACCGAAAGGCGTCCTCATGCTCCTCCAGGAACCTCTCCGTGTAGCTACCCCTCCACTTCGCCACGCGACTCCTCCATCATCCGCCGCTCACGGCGCAATAGCACCATCTCGCCGTACTGCAGCCACTCCCTCAGCTCTCCCTCGTCCATGCTCGCCACCAGCACCCGCACAGCCTCCCCCAACCCCTCTAGTTGCTCCCACCTTACAACAGACGTTGGCAGACCAGCCAGCCTCAGGATGTCGCTCTCGGGCACGCCGAAGTACCGCCCCAACCGATACGCCGACGCACTAGACGGCCTCCGAACCCCCTCCACATAGCTGTTCATCGTGTTCCTCGACAGACCAGCCTCCACGCTGGCCCGGGTCACCCCCTTCCCCTTCAGCGCACACGCCTTCGTCAAGAACTCCGAGAGATCGTGACAATCCTGAGCGAGCCGGCTGATCTCCTCTTGCACGGTCATCCCCTCACCCCCCTTCTTCCAGCAAAGCGACGCCGGCCGCTCCAACGCCACCGACTCTACACCACATATCAACATTTGACAACATCCACGATTGGTGTTATAATACCAACCGGTGTTGGCATGATCGCGAAAACCAGCCATATCAGAACACAGCAAACCGACCACCTCTACCAGTTCGTGACGGTGCTCGCCGAGATCCTACTAGACCAGGAGAGGACCACACCATGCCACCAGCAAACCCGTGTCCCCCGCAAACCGCCTTCCGCCACTGGCTCCAAAGCAGAGGACTCAAGCATGCCTGGGTAGCGACCCAGCTCGGCTACACCGCCGAATACTTCTCCCGCGTCCTCAGGGGCACGACCCCCCTGACCGCCGAGTTCCGCCAGAGATGCCGACACCGCCTCTCAATACCCGACGCCGCGTGGGACAAGGAATGACAGGCCAACCACTTGAAGACATCGACTGTCAGGAAGTCACCCTCGAACCCACCCTGCACGGCTACCACGTCGCCTGGAACTACGGCCAACACTACTGGCTCCCCATCCTCGGCCCCGTCCCCTGGTGCACCTGGCAAACCCTGATCACCTTTTGCTTCGGACGCCGCGACTCCTGCTGGCCCTCCATCTCCCTCCTGGCCGACATCGCCGCCAAGGGAAACCGCAACCTCATCAAAGGCCGCTGGGCACAGAACCCCGAGCACCGCTTCAGGAGAAAGGGAGCCGTCGAGATCCTCGAAGACCACGGCCTGATCAGCATCGAACCGCGCGGCCCGGACGACAAAAGGTATACGTTCCACGTCCTCAAGGAGCCACCGCTGCTCACCCCCGAGCAGGTGCAGACCCTACCGCCCAGGCTTCAAACCATGCACGCCGCCCTGCTTCACAAGTGCGGCATCAACCCCGACGACCACGCAGCCAAAGCCCAACGCGTCACCCCTGGTGCCCCCAGCACCACCCCCGACTACGCAGACCTCCGCCAACTCGAGGAGGACTGGCGAACCATCCTCACCGACTGCCAAGCACAGATGACACCGGCGAACTACCGCACCTACTTCACCGGCACCACTCCCACCGCCTACGACCCCACAACGCGCACGCTCACCGTGGAGGCGCCCAACCCCCTGATCGCCACCTGCCTAGAACGCCAGTTCTCCCAACTGGTGACACGCGCCGCCGCCGAGCTTGACATCCGCATCGACGGTTCCCCCATCCAGGCCGTCACCTACACCGCCAGGAGACTCAGCAAATGAACCGCTCCCAACCACACCTACCAAGCCTCGATCCCACCGACACCCCCCGACAATACCGATGGTACGACTGGCACATCGGACTACTAGAGCGAGGCTCACGCGCCAAGCTCGCCACCCCACAGATGATCGAGGACCTCACCACCCTCGCCGCCGACTGCGCCACCACCTACCAAGCCGCCACCGGCAAACCACCCTGCTACATCATCCTCCAAACCCCCGGCCGCATCCTCGGCCCACACTACCCGGGCCGACTCGCCGGCATGGACGTGCTCACCGACACCCGCCTCCCATTCGGCACCTTTGGCCTTGCACACGAGATGCTCCCCTCCGAACCCGTCCCAACAGCGCACCACAGGTGGCTCAGTGATACCTAGCCCGCGCAAAACCACAACTTTCATACCACCACACGCCTTTGCCACCATAAGCCCGTCGGCGGCCTCTACGACCGCCCTGGGAGCCTAGGAGCGCACCATGCACAATGCGTCCAGTGCTATGATCATCGCCTCCATGACCACCATCACCGCCCTCAGTGCAGCCGCCTCCTGGTACTTCGCAACGCAGATTCACCGAGCCACGCCAGCCCGCACCGCCCTTTGTCTCTTGACGGCCTTCGTGTCCGTCCTCAACGCACTGTGGGCCACCGTGTACGTCCTCTCACCCCCCGACAACCTGGTGCACCGCCTCTCACTCGCCGTCTTGATCGTGTCCCTTCTCGGCCTAGCAGCCACCGGCCTTATAGCAGCCCTCATACTCCGAAGGGAGGTCCGCCGTGACCACTGACACCGCAGACTGCCGCCGCATGCCCTCCATCCTCGCAACGCTCTACTACTGGGCATTCCGCATCCTGGTTGCCGCCATCCCCAACCCTTACGAGATCGACACCATGGTGGACATCCTCGATGGCAAAGACCAAGACGCCTAAGACCACCGGCGCCCAACCCCTCAACACCAACGCCCTGCAGGGAGGCTTCTACTCGCGCACCTTCACCGACGAAGAAGTGCTCGAGATCGGGCGACTCGCGATCTCGGAGCTCTCCCTCAACGAGGAGATCGGCATGCTCCGCGTCCTGATCCGCCGCGTCCTACAATCCGAGCTGAAACCCGAGGACATCATCCAACTCTGCGGCAGGGCCACAGGCCAACTCCGCCGGCTCCTAGAGACCAGAGCCAAGTTGCTCCGCGAAGGTGCACCAGACAACGCCATCGATGAGGCCATGTCACAAGCCCTCGACGAACTAGCCGAAGAACTGGGGATCGACCTATGACCATCAGAGACCGCATCGCAGACACACTCTTCGGCTCACTCATCGAGCAGCGCGTCCAGAACGCCGTCAAGGTGATCGACGACAAGTGGTGGCGCCAAGTCGGCGGAGCCGCCGGGCCCCAGGACAAAAAATGGTGGGAGCTCAAGACTGACCTCGACGACGCACTTGAGGCCTGGCGCACCAACCCCCTGGCCTTCCGCATCGTCTCGCTCACCACCGACTACGTGGTGGGCGCCGGCATCCAGGTCACATCCAAGGCCCCCGCCGTGGACCACTTCGTCTCCGAACTCTGGACCCACCGCCTCAACAGGCTACACCTCCGCCTCTACACCTGGTGCGAGGAATTGACCCGCGCCGGAGACCTCTTCATCATCCTCTACACCAACCCCGCCGACGGCATGAGCTACTTCCGAGCCATCAACGCCGTCAAGATAGACCGGATCGAGACGGACCCCGAGGACCTGGAGAAAGAACTCCGCTACCACGAGCTCAGGGACGACAACCCCGTCGAGGGCAAGTGGTGGGACGCCTGGGAGACCGTCAAGGACGACCCCTCCAAACCCGCCCTCCTACACTACGCCGTCAACAGACCCGTCGGCTGCATCCGAGGCCAGTCAGACTTGACGCCCCTCCTCCCCTGGCTCCGCAGATACCGCGAATGGCTGGAGGACCGCGTACGAGTCAACCGCTACAAGAACGCTTTTCTCTGGCACGTCAAACTCACAGGGGCACAGACCGCAGACATCCAGGGCAAGCAGGCCCAGTACACCGAACCCCCATCCCCAGGCTCCGTCATCGTGACCGACGAGAACGAAGACTGGACCCCCGTCCAGCCCGAGATCCACGCCGAGGACGTAGAGGCCGACGGCAAGGCACTCAGGCTAATGATCGCCGCCGGCGCAGGCGTCCCCCTCCACTACCTGGCAGAGGCCGAGAGCACCACCAGAGCCACCGCCGCCGAGATGACCAGCCCCACCATGCGCCACTACGAGCACCGCCAGAAGTTCTTCTGCGACGTCAT
>Ga0315289_10003227_pt1 | contig 24745 bp, 19 predicted proteins | sample YL17G11_40_MG_FD_203452 | JGI IMG/M metagenome (GOLD analysis project Ga0315289, IMG submission 203452) | Sediment microbial communities from Yellowstone Lake, YNP, Wyoming, USA - YL17G11_40 | ecosystem: Environmental > Aquatic > Freshwater > Lake > Sediment | place: USA: Wyoming | collected...
TAATAAGAATTAAATTATTTACCTTTTGAGGATTCTGTATCCTTGTAAGGACAGAACAGTGTTCTGTCCTTACTTAATCCTCTCCCCGCTGGGGAGAGGGAAGGGTGAGGGGCAATATGTAAAGGATTATAGATGAACATTCTGCTCCCTTTGGAGCGGATGAGTCCTGCTTTTATTTTTTTCTATAAACATTTCACTCCTTTCGGAGTGAGTAAGGAACGGTTTGAACTCGTTCCCTACTAAATAGTGTTTTTCAAGACCGACTGATTAAAATAGTTAGTTCAATATAATCCTTTATATAATAGTCCAGAGGGCGTAAAGAACCCAAAATAATAATAGGGTTTTAACGATAACCCCAACAACCTGACATTAAGAATAGTCAAATTGTAGGGGTCTGATAATAAATTTTTATAAATTATTGTTCATTAATTTTTTTATAGAGACAACGGATAAGACTTATAGTTCTTTCAGCCCCAAAGGAATACAGAAATAAAATCCATAATATCCTAAAGCCCCAGAGGGACGATACAATCATAGCAACGACCGGAAGGTCGTGGGGAAAAATAAGGTAACCTGTTTTTACCATAAAAGCCCCGTCGGGGCGACACAATGTAACACAGGCATCTTGCCTGCATTTGTAGGGCACAAGTATACTTGTTCTGTATGCCGACGAGACGTCGGCGCTACGATTCTGTCGCCCTGCTGGGGCTTAAGACATATATAAAGCCAAATATTTTATTCATTAAACCCCGACTTGCCAGTCGGGGCTACCGATGTATCGCCCTTACAGGGCTTGTAAGACATAGGTAGGGGCAATCCTTGTGGTTGCCCTCAATAAATGGGTAGGCATAAAGCCTACCCCGACTTAGTAGGAAATGAAAGGAATTGTCTCTTACTGTATATTTGCAGTATGAAGGACCCTTTATTATTTATGAACAATAATTCTTAAGAATTTATAATCACGCCTTGGCAAAAACACCTGACATTGTGAGAAGGCTTTAACAGACAAAGCAATCTCATCCTTTGATAATATATGAGAAATCTTTTTAATTAGTAGATTGATGAATTTCGCGGAATGGTTGGTTTGATTTGTATAATTGGAGCCTATTCTGAATTTCCTTGATTATATTTTCTTGTTTCCTTGATTGGGCTAAATCAAGGGCTTTTTGAGCGGTCTTAATGGCTTCTTCAAATCGTTTTGCCTCAGCATAAGCTGCGGCAAGAGTGTCAAGCAATATGGGGTCATTATAATTAGTACTCTTGCAGGCAAATTCAGCGAGTTTAATAGCTTCGTCAGCATTTCTTAACTTTGCATCTTCACTTGTGGCGAGAGACCAGGCGAGCTTGTTGGCAATATAATGAGAATCGGGGCTAAGTTGAAACGCCTTTCTGTAGTAACGAATGGCATCCTCTGACTTTCCCTGTAAAAACATCACATCACCAAGTTTTTGGTAAATTTGCGCATCATCAGGATTAATCCTCAGTATTTCCAAGAGATGTTTAATAGCGTCTTCTATCTTTCCGGATTTGATCAAATTTTCAGCAAGATTGCTGTGAGCCTGAACATAATCAGGATTGATTCTTATTGCCTCTGAGAAATGAGCATTGGCTTCCTTGATTCTGTTTTCCCGAGTTAAAATTGTTCCAAGATTATTGTGTGCTTCGGCAGAATCTGGATTAATTCGTATAACTTCTAAGTAATGAGTGATTGCCTCTTCTGTATTACCACATTGAGATAGATAGAAGGCGAGATTAAAGTGCGCATTAACATATTCAGGATCGAGTTGTATCGCCTTATAAAATTTCTTTATGCCCTCATTAACTTGACCTTTTTGAATCAATACTTGTCCCCAATTATTATAAGCTTCAGAATGGTCAGGATCGAGTTCAATGGTTTTAGAATAATTTGCAATTGCCTCATCGAACCTACCCTCCCGTGCAACTAAATTACCAATGTTAGTATATACCTGAGCAAATTGAGAATTATATTTTACCGCTTGATAGTAATGATCTATTGCTTCGTCATATTTCCCATTCCTGGCTAAAGCACTTCCCAGATTACTGTGGGCTTCAGCATAATCGGGCTTAAGTCGTATGGCATCTGAATAATATTTCATTGCTTCATCAATCTTTCCCTGTTTATACAAAGCAATACCCAGATTATTATACGTTTCTGGACTAAGAGGTACGATTCGCAAGGTTTCCAAATAATGTTTAATAGCCATATCCAAGTCCCCCTTTCGAACCAACGCATTCGCAAGGTTATTATGTACCCGTGCCTTATTAGGGGATTTCTTGACCGTATCTTCCCAAAGCTTAACATTATCTCGCCAGACTTCATTTCTTTTGTAGGTTAGAATAGAAAATGCTATGGCGATGATGATTAGTAGGATGAGTAATGATCCCCCAATTCTTGTAGAGACGTGATATATCACGTCTCTACAGGGGGATGACAAACCATCAATCTTTTTTGATACCGAGGATTTTGTCACCGTTTCAGGAAAGATTTGATAGAGCGCGAAGATTAATGCAATAGATAAACCAATAGAAGGAATATACATCCTGTGTTCAAATATCACATCTTTTATCGGAAGTATGCTGGAAGTTATAGAAATAGTTACGAAGAACCAGATTATACCAAAGGAAATAATCCTCTGTTTCTTGTATAATATTATGCCAATAATTAACAGACCAAAAATGATGAGAAAAGATAAGATAGTAGGATATTCGAATAAAGTCTTGGAAATAGGAAAATCATAATCCAGATTTAGTTTAATAGGGAAAAAGAATAATTGTAAATATTTTATCAAGACATTAAATTGTGTTAGTAAATATGTCGTTCGAGAATAAATAAATGTATCTCTGCTTATCTGATTCAGATTGATATTACTAAATGTCATACCTTTGACAAAGAAAATATATGCAAGAGGAATTAATAATAATGTAAACAGTATGGGTATGAACGTTTTCCATCGTGTAGGGACAGAACACTGTTCTGTCCCTACTTTAAATCCGGATATGAAATAGATGTCTATAAGGATTATCATAATCGGAGCGGTGAACATTTCTTCTTTACTGAACATTCCGAGAAAAAGGCTTAGAAGACAAAGAATATAGAATATGCCGCTTTTGAGAAATTTGGGTTTTTTTAATTGTAAATTTTCAGAGGATTTAATTTTAGGTTTTTTTCGGGATTTATCTTGAGAAGATTTCTTTGATTGTGAAGGAGATGTCTCCTCACCCGTATAATCATAGTTTGCCAAGCTGTTTCTATACCGTATATAAAATATGAGCGTAAGAAGATAAAAGAACGTCGCTAAGGGAGTAAATCTTTGATAAATGTAAGTAATAGCTTCTGTTTGCACGGGATGAACAAGAAAAAGGAGAGATGTGAAAAACGGAATTATCTTTTTGGAATTCTGAAATCTGTCAATTTTGAATGAAGGTAAATTAAGTATAAGTCTCAGAAAATAATAAATCAAAATCGCATTCAAGAGATGAATAGTCAGATTGAACAGATGATAGGAAAAAACCTTATTGCCACTGAGAGCATAATTAACGGCAAAGGTGAAGTATGCAACCCATCGCTGAGGTTTATAGCTTATAATCGATTTTATATCGTTCAGGTGCTTAATAGCAGGATTTTGTAAGATAAAGGTGCGGTCATCAAATTGAAATGGAGAATCAAAAGAATTGGAATATATGATTACTCCCCAGAGTATAATTATGGCTATTAAATCAAAGCGAGTTTCTCTTTTTAAAAAATCTTTTATCATAATTTCTTTCAGTAATAAATCATTTGGAATTATCTACTAATTATCATTTGAATTAGCAATAACTTTATGTTGTTTTAATTTAAGCCCTTAGAAATACTGGGTATTTTCAAACTACGCGATTGCTTCGTTGCATTTGGCTTCCTCGCAATGACACCTTTCGTTTCCTCTCCCCTTGTGGGAGAGGATTAAGGAGAGGGGTATGTGTCATTCCGGACTTGTTGATGCTGAAATAAGTTCAATGTAACAGTGGTCATTCCGGACTTGTTTCGGAATCTCAAGTGGGATGCTGAAACAAGTTCAGCATGACAGACGAATCAATATCGTTTTTGAAGTTTTTCGGAGGTCTCAAATAGTCACGTATTAATATTTTTACTTGCTAACTTTATGGGATAATATTTATGTGTTTAAAATCACTAATGATATTTCTCGAATTCGATTGATTTTGATGAAATCTATGTACAAAAATATTCAATATTTATTCAGTAATATCCGTGTATATATTATTCTAATTTTTATTGTTGCCATCTGGGGTGGGGCATTTATTGCGATTAAGTATCTGCTGAATTTCATTACGCCTGCTCAGATAGTTAAATTGCGTTATATCCCGACTGCTGTAATATTCATTGCGATATTGCTCTTTAAAAATAAAGATGAAATGTTTAGAATTATTAAGCAGCATCCCTTCAGAGTCGGTATTATTTCGTTCACTGGCGTGATTTGTTATAATCTTTCATTAGCCATAGGCGAGGTAAAATTATCGGCAGGAACAGCTGCCTTAATTGTCAATTTAAGTCCGATTTTTAATCTCATTTTTGCGGTCATTTTTTTAAATGAAAGATTCACCTGGGCAAATCTTGTTGGATTAATTTTGTCAATGATAGGACTCTTTATTATAGTTCGGTTTGGTTCAGAAGAGAAGTTGGAATTGGGATATTATTTGTATGCATTAATTACATTTTTAGCACCGTTATCCTGGGCAATTTATACCGTGGCAAGTCAACCGTTGAGTAAAAAATTTGATGCCGTCTCAGTGACAGGTCTTTCCATTGTTTTAGGGACATTACCACTCATATTTTTATTAAATGGAGATGATATTAGAGCTGGAATCAATTTATCGATGATGGGCTGGATTGCGTTATTATTTTTGATATTCGGATGCACGATATTTGGATTTTCAGGCTGGGTCTGGACATTAAAAAAACTCCCGACAACCCGTGTCGCATCATTCTTATATCTTGTGCCTATCTTCTCTTTGCTATTCGGTTATGTTCTATTAGGCGAGAAGCTTACTTCAGGAATCATTATTGGGTCTGTAATTCTACTCTCAGGTGTCTATGTCGTCAATAAAAGTGAGGAAAAAAAATAAAGAATATTTTTTGACGGGATGGACAGGATAAGAAATAAAATTTTAAATGTAAAACAGACAACTGACAATTGATTAATGATTTTAGATTGCAGATGTAATATTTAAGATTTAAATACTCTGAAATCTCACATCTAAAACCTGTAATTAAGTTTTAAATTGTTCATTATCTGCGGCAATCAGCGTTTATCTGCGGTTAAACAGATTTTTATTTTTCAAATAACTTTTCTTTTATCATTTTTTCCAGCTCCGAATCGCTTGTTACCACGATACACTGGCAAATATCATTCGTCAGTTTCAGTTTCAACAGACGTTTATTCTTCTCGACTTCCTTTTCTTCTAATTTCTCGTACCCAATCGAAAATACATCGTTGACCTTAAACCATTTCGGCAAATTAATTTCAACTTCACCACCGTTGAAGCCTTCGTCACCTTCAACTAAAATTATGATTGCCTTTTCACCACAAAGAAGGGTCTGAATTTTGCAATTTGATAACCCCCTAACCTCCTTTGATGAGGGAGATTGATTAACTAATTCAACAGGATAAGAAATGGTCAATAAATCAGCTATCGCTCCTATTGTCTTTCCTATTTTTTTAATTTCCTCAGCTAATTCTGGATTATCTTTCCAGCAAGCCGAACCATTCCCACCATCATATATAAAATACGCTAATCCCTTTGAACCGCTCCCAATAGCATAATAAACCATTTTCCTTTCTTCTACTGGTGTCGGATAATCTAAGATTGTTACTTTCTCTTCTTTCTTTTCCTTTACATAATGTGCCTGAATCGCCATTAGAAAGATTCGGGGCGCTCCCGCATTCCGTAATATTTTCCCAACAGTTAATATCTCCTCCAACTTCCATCTAAAAAGTTTTGCATACGGGTCTGTAGCGGGAATATCAGAAATCTGAGAATAAATATACCAGTTCGCAGGCGTATCAGTGGCATTAACCATAAGTAAAGATGGAATCTGTGAAGCATTTCTACAACGGAGATTGTACCAATCGACCATTTCTTGTGCATACCAACCGATATGTCTTTTCCAGGTCACATCCTGGCAAAAATAATCCCGAACGTCCGGTTCATCCATCAAATAATATGCAAGTAAATTGGGACAATCCTTTATACTTAAAATATCTTCTTTACTTTTACTTGAACTTATTACTCTCAATCCTGCATCTTTTAACCTATCAAGTTCTTCAATCTTCATCGAATGAAAAGAAAGATAAGTATTAAGGTTGTGTTCTACATAAGCCTTAATAGACCCTGAGCCAGTATTCCCGTAAGAACCAATCACAAATGGGAATTCAAAGATGCGAATGATACTCTCAACCTTCTCTTTTCCTTTTTCAACACTGAGCAAATGATGAGAGCCTTTGATGGGAGGAATTTCAAATTTATGGATAATCAATAATTGACTGTTTAAAAATTCACCAATGCGAGATTGCTTCGTCACTGATGCCCCCTCACCCTTCCCTCTCCCCCTTGGGGAGAGGATTAAGGAGAGGGGTGCCTGCGAAGAAGATAGGGCGTGTATGGGATAAAATTTGCACTTCTTAGTTATTTTTTTTCCATCAAAGAATACGTTATCCACATTTGTCACACCCGAAAGATAAATATATAAAGAATTATCAGCTAATAAAGTCTGGGAAATCTGGAATGGTTTTTCTGTTGGTGGAATTTCAACCTTTATTTTTCCAGTATTAAATTCTGCCTCCACTGATAATGTATCCTTCAATTCCTTTTGCAAATAGATAGTCAGTTCACCATAGCCATTCGGAAGAACCGTTTCCGGTAATAATCGCCACCATACAACCAAAGAATCTGCCTCTCTAATCGCAACTTTTTTACTATTCAGAAAAATATCCTGAGCAGAAATTGGGCATTCGGTGTTATTATGAACAAAGATATGTAAAGAAGAGCCGGGTGGATTACTTTTAAATCTTGTTCCTTGCCAACCAATCGGAGGGCGATAATGATATGATGTGACTTGAATTTGAGATTGGGAAAAAGAAAGAATCGGAATGAAAATAAAAGCAAAAATTTGCAGAAGTTTTTTCATAGGTAATCTCTGAAAAATGGTAATGCGAGATTATAAAATTTCATTGATTACTGTTTACTAATTGCTTGAAAATAAAAATCTTTGCGAAACCCTTTCAGGGTTTTAAGACATTTATAAAAACCTCGAAGAGGCGATAGCAAATAGCCATGACCTTAAGATCATTGGAAATGAAATATAAAATGTGTTTATCTTAGAAATCCCGTATTCATGTTCTTTCGTGTATTTTCGTGGCTATTTTTTATAAGAAATTTGTGCAATTCGTGGTTACAAGTAATTTATTTATATGCGCTCCAGGGCGTTGCGGAGGTGGAAATTTCAGAAATGCTTATGATAGAAAATGTGTGCTTATTTTTCTCTTCCTTCGATTCTCCTACTGTAACTCCATCAGCAATTAATAAATTGCCAATAGCATCAATAACCATCCCCTTCCCTGCGGGTGATATTATTAGTTCATTCCGATTTTTCATCCCTTCAAAATCATCTGCTTTCCGTATCTGCTCATCTTTTAATTTTAAAATCATAGAGCCTGTTTTATCGAACTTTGTGTAAATCCCACTCGTTTTGCCTTCATCAATTTTCCTCAAACCATATAAATAAATTGAGTTGTCCGATTTATCAATTGCAATTGCTACATTCTTGATTACTGATTCATCAACGCTCTTGATTTTTGTTTCATCGATGAAAGTTGATTTCGCTTTATTCTTCGACAATTTATCTATAGAAAGCGACCCTTCGGCATAAAGAATTATTAGATTTCCATCATCATCAATGGCAATGTCTGAGATAGGATGCTCCAGTGTAAAATATTTTTCCAGATTTCCATTCTCCGCATTAGCCGAGATTATAAAAATCTCATTTCCTTTTACTGTATAAATAATGTTTGGTGTACTTTTTCTATCAACACAAATTGCTGATAGCCCCTTGACCTCTGTGATCACCTTTATAATTGGCGAAATCCCACGAGAAATACTTATTATCCCATTGAATTGATTTGCTTCGCCATTGCTAACGATAATGATAGAGTCATCTTTCAACACATCGATGTCCGCAACATTTATTCCATATTTATTTGTAGCAGAATTTATCTGCTCCACTGTAGCAATCAAAGAGAATGCTGTGGAAGACGTGATAGTATCCGCAGAGATTAGATAACCAGAGAATGCCTTATCAGTTGGTATGTCGAAAAATATTAACTGATTTTGCTCATCAGTGGTCAATCCCACTGGATTGGAGGAATGCGTTGTAACTTTCGTGAAAGAACTTATTTCTTTTGAGTCAATAAAAATAGAAACACCTACCTCCTTATCCTGCGCAAATAAACTGGATGCGAATAATAAGCAAATTATTAAACTTATGTGGAATATTCTACTAATCATCTTTCGTATCGAACCTGTAGGAGCAGTTCGCGAACCATCCCTATTTTTCGCTGTTGTGGTGTGAGATTTATCTCGCATAAACTACGACATAATAAAATTTGAATAATTTCTGTCCACTAATCATTTATGCGAAACCCTTACAGGGTTTGTAACATGAGATTTATCTCGTAGATGCCTTGCGACATAAATATCACGTTACATTCTTACCCAGCGTGATTACGCTGGGCTATTGTCTGCAACCCTTTCAGGATTGGATGTTGGGGTGGTTCCTGAACCGCCCCTACTTTATCTTCTAAATGCGACTTGTTATATTTTTATCGACTATTCCGATTAACACAAATACTAATATACAAACGAAACTCACATTTCAAAGGGATTTTTTAAAATTTTTTTGATTAGTTAACCACAGAGGACACAGAGGAAGATGAAAAATCAACCACAACGACACAACGGACACAAAAAGAACTGACAATTTATATTGTGTCCAGACATCCATCATCCGTGATACAAGAGGCGAGTAACGGCAACGGGATTATGTGTCATTCTGAGCGAAGCGAAGAATCCCGTATTTTATTATAATTATCATTTGTCCGTTTTACATTTTAGATTTATTTCTTATCGTGCCAATTCTGTCTATCCTGTCTAAATTTCTTCAATTCTTTGTGCTTCTCTCTTTGGAGTGCGAAAGCTTGCTTTCGCTTTCATTGTTACCCTCTCCCCTTGTGGGAGAGGGATAGGGAGAGGAGGAGCAGAAACTTGTTTCTGCTGTAAGGGACGCATATATGCGTCCCTTACAAATAAGCGAGACCAAGGTCTCGCAATCTAAAGCGGTAGCAAGCTACCGCACACTATACAGGTCATTTGGAGGAGCTGTTAGGTAACAAATTTATTTTTTGTCGGTTTCTAATTAATCACTTATTAATTCAAATCTTAATAATTTATCCAACAATCAACATCAGGATTTTCGGAATATTTTATCGTCGCATAATCATTAGATGTCCCTGAACCCATACTAAATCCTGTTACATAGATATCATTTGAACTATCCACACATAATCCTTGTCCGTAGTCACTGTCACTGCCTCCATGATAATGTACTTCCCATTGTTTTACACCACTATTATTATACTTAATCGTTGAATAATCATTATAAAATCCCGTTCGATAACTCCAGCCTGTTACATATACATTTCCTAAACCATCTAATTCTATATCTTTACTAATGTCTTGGCTATTACCTGTTCCATTATAACGGGCGACCCATTCTTGAACGCCGGAACTATTATATTTTATAGTAGCATAATCATCGTTAGACGTAGAACTATAGCTGGAACCAGTTACATATACATTTTCAGAACCATCCACAGTTATTGCAATTGCAGAATCGTCTAAAAAACCAAAATCATATCGTGAAGCCCACTGCTGAACTCCACTACTGTTATATTTTACCGTGATATAATCCCACTGAGTTCCATCACCTATGCCAGAACCAGTAACATAGACATTCCCAGAACCATCAACAAATATTGCCCTTCCCCGGTCATAATGCGAACCGGGTGGAGTATCATAATATGCAAACCATTGCTGAGTCCCGGCACTATTATACTTTATTGTGTTGATTCTCCACTCTCCACCTGTAACATAAATATTCCCTGAATTGTCTACATCAATAGCATAAGCAACATCATCTAACGAATAGCTATATCTTATAGCCCATTCTTGAGTCCCTAAACTATTGTATTTTACAGTAACATAATCTAAATCACCAACTCCACCCAAACTTTTCCCTGTTACGTACACATTTCCCGAATCGTCCACAGCTATTGCATAAGCCTCATCATCAAGGTTTGCTGGTCCATCATATCTTGTCGCCCAAGCTTGTGCTCCATCATTTAAATATTTTATGGTCGCATAGTCAGCATTACCACTTGAGTTTATACATTTCCCTGTAACATAACAATTTCCTGATGAATCCGCAGTTATAGCATTAGCTCTATCCTCGCCATCTCCAGGTCCATTATACCGCGATACCCACTGTTGAACACCAGAGCTGTTATACATCACAGTCGCATAATCAAGATTCCAGGACATGTTGTAACTACTTCCTGTTACATATACATTTTTAGAACTATCAATAGCGATAGCAATCGCTTCATCATTACCAGCAGTTGGTCCACTATAGCGTGTTGCCCATATCTGTGTAGGCTGAGCAAGGATAGTAATCTCCATTAGAGTAATAAAAGCAAGAATAAGAAGAAAAGCCTTACAGAAAATAGTTTTTCTCATTTTCCCATCTCTCCTGTTTTATAATTTTTTATTTCTTAGAAAATAATATACAAATCACGAACATCAATAATTCATCCAGACATCATTATCAATAGAAACATTCTGGGAATATTTTATGGTTGCGAAATCATAAGAAGTTCCTGAACCCATGCTTCCCCCTGTTATATAAACATTTCCCAAATTATCTACAGCTACATCTTGAGGATTATCATAACTAATTCCTAAGACATTATAAAATGCCACCCACTTTTCCCTAACTTGTGCAAAAACCTTATCGGGCACTAAAAGAATCATAAGAAAAATAGTTAATGTTAGAGGATTAGCTTTAAGAGAATAAGTAAGGTTAGTCATAGTTACTCCCCATATTATATCCCACTTTTTTGATTTTCAAGATAAGAATTTTTAATCTAATATCGTTAGAAATGTCAATGAAGAAAAAAGAAGTATTAAGAAACCTTATATCATAATAAGAATAATATGAATTTAATTATGTTCTTAATGATTCTATGCAATTATGAGATTAAAACAAACACCGCGTTCGTTCACGATAACACCGTACAAAGTACCTTCGTGTCATTGCGAGGCTTGTCCTGAACGAAGTGAAGGAACTCGTATTTAGCGACGAAGCAATCTCGTTTTTCAGACTTGTTAAACAGTCACTTTAGAAATCCCGATTTTTGATAAAAACTAAAATCCTTGACTTTATTTGTTGATAAGAAATATAATTCGGTTTTATTAAAAATGGAAGGAGTGAATAATAAATGTTAATAAAACACAAACACTATAAAGTGTTAATTTCAGGAATAATTGTAATCATTTTATTACTTGTTTCTCTGTCCTGGGCACAAGATCAAAGCCGGGTTAAAAGAATCGTTGTCTTTAAAGAATCCTTCAAAGATATGAAAAGGCAAGAAGCGTTAATAAAACGATTTGACGGAGAAATTGTTAAATCCTTGCCTCTCGTCAATGGTACGGCTGTAACTATTCCATTATCGGCAGAACGTAAAATTCAACAGAGAAGAGAAGTTTTGAGAATAGACTATGATGCTAAAGTCTACGCCCTGAAAAAACCTGACCAATCAATAGGGAAACTAGGCAAACCAAAACCTCAACCACCACAAGTTCTCCCTTGGGGTATAAATCGTATTGATGCTGAATATGCCTGGATGAACAATCTCACGGGTGCTGGAGTAAAAGTAGCTGTTCTCGACACAGGCATTGATTACAATCACCCCGATTTAATGAATAATTGCAAAGGTGGAATAAATTTGGTTAATCCTCGAAAGGATTATAAAGATGATAATGGGCATGGATCATTCGTTGCTGGAATTATCGCAGCTGAAGACAATGACATTGGAATAGTGGGTGTGGCGCCTGAGGCTTGGCTTTATGGAGTAAAAGTGCTTGGGGCAAGTGGCTCTGGCTATATAAGCGATATTATCGATGGTATCAGTTGGAGTATTGAAAATGGGATGGACATAATCAATATGAGTCTTGGCTCAGATTATGATGTTCAGTCTTTACACGATGCTTGTGATACTGCCGCAAATGCCGGAATATATTTGGTTGCAGCAGCAGGTAATGATGGTGGAGCCGTTGATTATCCCGGTGCCTATGATTCGGTGATAGCAGTTGCAGCCACTGATATTAATGATGTTAGACCTTCCTGGAGTAGCTATGGGAATGAGGTTGATATTGCAGGACCAGGCGTAAGAGTCTATTCTGCCTGGAAAAATGGCGGGTATAAAACTGCGAGCGGAACCAGTGCTTCAGCTCCTTATGTAGCTGGGACATTAGCACTGAACTTACAAGCTGATATTTTCGGAACTGCTGATGACCTCCCGCCTACAGGTTGGGATATATATACCGGGTATGGTTTAGTCGATGCAGGAGAATCAGCAACCGGTATTTTAAACTACGGAGATGACTTGCCCTAAATTATTTGGGATGAAATTGAAATCAGAATCTTTTTATTTTATTATGTCTTTGTGATTAGTTTAATGAATGTAGAGACGTGATATGTCACGTCTCTACTATAATCTTTGTGTTATCTGCGAACTTTGCATGAAACATTCCTCTAGTTACTCGTAATTTTCCCAATTTACAATTCTGGATAATACTAAAAAGTAGGTTGCCGAGGACCATCCTTCAGTAGTTCCATATTTCCATTTCCACCAGTAATTTCCATTAGCATATATACCATTAAGTGAATTGTCTACAATTTCCCCTTCCTGCCCTTGTGGAGCTGTCGCAACGACACCATAATTCGTTCCTGGTCCCAAATATAAATTTACTGACATTATTGCTCTCACCCTTGTTCCAACATTAAAACCAATCGATTTTGCTGATTGTGTTGCAAGCACCATCATCAATCCATTTGATACAGCTCTCTCATAACCATCGGAAGGTTGATTTTTTACAACTCCATTCACGACTAATGTTGAAGACCCGCCACCATCAAGCGATAGAGCATGGTCAGCCTGTAACTCATTTAAACAGAAATTACCCAGTTCTGTAATTGTCATTCCAGCACTGATTCCTGAACGACCATCAACCACTACAAAATAAATATAGTCTTCATTAAAAGCAGCAGCAGTACGCGGGTCACGGATTATTGCTCCCGGCTTATCATCCCAATCCTCAGAAGGAACTATTCCTTCTTTCACGCACCATAAATTACACCCAATTGATGCATAAGCATTCTCCCAATCTCGAGGGAGCTGTGTCCCACCCACATAAGTATCACCATAACTTTTGACCCGCAATCGTATCAAAACAGAATCTCCAACATTGGCATTATTCAAAGGAGTTGCCATTGTTCCTTGCCCTGAAATAACTACACAATCAAAAGGAATAAAAGATGACCCCTGATTAACTCGTTTCTCAATAATGATTCCGGTTGTATCTTGCTCAACATAAAGAGGCATATTATCTACTCTAACAATCAATTCTGTCCCGGAATTATCTGTATAGGTTCTATCATCATATTGAGGTGTATAAAGAATTAATTGATTAGTTCCACGTGAAACATTTAAATTCGAAAGTTCATATTGAGTCCCATTTACAACTACATATTCTCTATTAAACCCTGTATTAACAATATCCCAGTCAACAAATACCGTTCCATCACGCTTCCAACAAAATATAGCCTGACCTGCATAATCCACATATCTATCAACGAAATTTCCGCAAATAATTTGTCCTTGAACAGGATAATTTGTTGAATAACTGAAAAAATCTCCATTTATCCCTGCAACCACATCATATAATTCACCAGAATAATTCACTGTGTTCTCATACCTGTTTGCCATATTCTTAACTGTCTCTAAACCTGTCCTAATCTTACCCATAGAAATCATACTATCAATCAGCAGATTCGATTGTGTTCTGGATGCTCGAACCACAAATACGTTATTCGGGTCAGGAAGAGTGAATTTCTGATATTCAATTCCAGTGGCAACTGTTTCCCAAGGAAAGGCAATGTTTGAAATAAAAAATGATAAAATAAAAACACTTAGAATAACGAAAAATGTGACTTGTTTCTGTTCTGAAATAATATTTTTCATCCTCATATTTGACTGTCCTTGTTTGAGACCGCTGAAATACTGACTAACGTGTCATTCCCGTGTAGACGGGAATCCAGACGCCGTCCCTGCGGAAGCAGGGAACTATACAAAAATAATCTGGATTCCGTGTCAAGCACGGAATGACAAAAAACTCCTGGATTCCTGCTTTCGCAGGAATGACACTGCCGCAGTTATTAGTTTTTCAGAAGTCTCTATTTAGATTTATTATGATAAAGGCTAATACCACTGTGACACAAGATTCATCTCGTTATTAATTGCGACAAAAATGGCGCATTATAAAATGGGGAAAAATATGATTTTTTTAATATAGATTCATCATCAATGTCAACAAAAGTATGAGTTTTTGGGTGGGATTTAGGTTTGATAATTGAAAGGAAGAACATCAATTCTATGAACCATATACAAATAACTAAATAAGCAATCCAGTCTTTTACTTCATTGTGTCATTACGAGGAACGTCTCCTCTGTATCATTACGAGCGAACGAAGTAAGCGTAGCAATCTTGTCTTTTAGATCTCATATTAATTTAGGATAAATATCCCTGATTATTATAATAGCCAGCATAAATATGCTGGCTATCAATTTGTCCTGTTTATCCCTGTTAGTTTATATCTTTTCTTTGCGAACTTTGCGTCTCTGCGTGAAATAATTTATTCTGGTAAAATCCTCAGATTAATTTCCCCTGACCAGTAGTTTTTGGTGGGTGAAGAGAAGTTGAAGTTTTCATCAATCCATTTTGCAGAATAAACTTGATTGTCAGAATCCGTGAATTCAATCGTTTTCAGGCTCCCCTGACAAATATTCATATAAAAATTCAGAAGCTCATCTTTTAAGGTTTCTGAAATGTAATTCAGTTTTATTTTCCTTATATTTTTATCTATCCCGACCTTCGTTGCATAAATCAAGCCACCGCTTGTTTCTATTGTCCTGATATTTTTTGAATGAGTAATTTCCTTCGGAGTTGATTCGCAATGATTGATAGTAACTTCATTTGTTCCTATCTTCAATTTGTATGTTATTGAACTTTTTTTCAATATTTGACTAAGGCGATATTTCAATTCAAGTTCTGCCACATTCCAACGTTCATCAAACTTATCTGATTTATAGTCACGCACACATCTTAAAACTCGATAATTTTGCGTTTCTATCTCTATTTCATTTAACAACTCATCCATTCTTAAGAAAATATCCTGTAACAAATCCCTTCTTAATCCCCACATATCAAATGTCAATATCTCATCGGACAATTCAACCTCACTTTTCGAATCTTTATTACTGTATGAAATAGACTGATAAGTAATATACGCAGGATAGTCCGAGTTTATAACGATATCCAGATTGGGATGGAAGAAATAAATGCGTCTGTCCGATTCGGAGCCCTTGAGCAATGATTGTAATGGCGGGTCATTAGCCAAAATATGATAAATTGCCTCTAATAACTCTTTCATTTTTCCTCCTATAAGCTGTAGGGGACGCATATATGCGTCCCCTACAACAAGGTGATAGCAGGGCTACTCCACTCCATATTAATGTTCACTCTTTAAAATTACTTCAACATAAAGTGTGTGCCGTTTAATATCATCAACAATGAAATAAGGGGCACTCGGAGAGGTATAATCCTGTGTGTAATAAACCTTATCAAAACGTTCTACATCCGCATAATATGGAAGAAATAATCGCCGCTCATCTGTAATTGTAACGCCTTGTTCTTCACGGTTACTCCTATTTATCAGCTGTCTCGGTTGAAGCCTACCAATAATTGAGATATTTCCGTTTTGGAGAATGATAACAAAATTATCTTGAAGTTCACCGATAGAATTAGGCGTTGGCTGATTCCGTTTTATCACAAAATTATCTTTCCAATCCGCTAAGATTACCTCTTCAAAATCATTTAACAAATCATCTTTACCTACCATCTCTTTACCTCATAAAAGAATAGAAACCACTAATCATAAAAAATAACAAATATTTAACCACGAATCGCACGAATTTACACGAATAAATAAACTTATAAGAACTTATTAACATATTAGATATTTCTATAGATTTATATTTGACCGATATTAAAAATCCGCGATAATCTGTTTTTATCCGTATCTATCCGTGGTCGTATCATTTTTTATCGTGCTTTTTCGTGTTCTTTCGTGGCTATTATTTTTATTCTCCGTAATCCGATCTATCTTTACCGAATTCATCCAACTCGTAAGCTAAGCCATCTATTGATTCTACCGAAATGCTTTCTAATTCTTTGACATACTGTTTTCTAAGATTCAGCAGGAACTTAGCATATTCGGACTTTGTAACATACTCTTCGCCAATTCGATAATCAATAACATCAGATTTTGTCAGGTCGTCAAGCTTTACGTCTATCTCTTGAATCTTTGATTGTAATTCTTCTGTTGTATATGCCATTAATGAACCTCCACGTTAAATGAAAATTGTAGGGAACGCATATATGCGTTCCCTACATTGTAAGGTATATCAACCTTACACACATAATACATTAACATTAAGCAGTATTCTTTACGACATAGACTTTGTCTTTTGCAAATACTCCACCAAAGAATCTCACCTTGAATTGTGCAACTACATCTCGCTTGAATTCATCTTCATTACCACTTTTTCTCCTCGTTACCTGAAGAGGAATCACATCTTGCCACCCAAATTGCCTCTTGAAATCACCCAGGAACCAGGTAGTCGTTGAAACACCATCAATAAATACACTTGATAGTATTTTGTATGAATCTCTGAATGGGTTTGGGCTGTGGGTTGCTCTGGAGCCACTTTCGCCTGTGGTTTCCTCAATTTCAATCGAGTTCAATATCCTTCTCGCGGTGGTTTCAATCGCAAATGGAACCAGTAATATCTTCGGTCTGATAGAAATCGGGTCACCATTCTCGTCTGTAAAATTAGCAAATTTCTTCCTTGCGGATTCAATACTCGTATAATCACTTAATGGATTACTCGTAACAAGATTCCCATTACCGGATGAATAAAGAGCTGTGGCGGTAGGAACACCATTGATAACCGGACGATAAACATTAGTATTCAAATCAACAATCCCATCGATAATGAGTTTTTCCTTGTATTGAGCCGCCTTTTCGCCAATTTCACGAGCATAATTGAGGATTTGACCTGTCTGGTCGAACATTATCGCCTCTTCAGTAATTGAGATAATCCGCCCATATTTGTCTGCCCTTGTTCCAACACCTTTATCTCCTATGGAACTTTCCTCATATTCAAGCCCTTCCGGGACAAGTTTTGGCGATTCTGTGGCTGTGAATCCGACAATAATTTCCTCCTGCCTATTACTTGGTATGTTCGTTACAAGTTGGTCGCTGATTATGTCAGCACCATTATAACTATCTATCAGTGCCTTATGAATAAGAGTTCCAGTCGTGAGACCAAAAGTTGTCGAATCTACTGCTTCAAAAAGTTCGCGTAAGCTAAAATCCTCTACGCTTATCTTATTTTCATCAAGAAGTGACTTGATTTTTTCGGAAAAGACTTTTTGTCTTGTCTCTTCATTATTTCCGCAAGACTCATAGAGTTGTCTTAAATCCTGTCCTCTCATAATAACCTCCTGTATTAGATTTTTTAACTAAAGTAACGGTGCGATTTATCGCACTTTAATCCCCGCTTTAGAGGTGTAACTGTTTGTAGTCCCCACCTTAGTGGGAACATACTTACCTGCTAAAGCAGGCACTACGAACAATGGAGTGTGTAAATAGTCGGATAAATCCGACCGCTACAATCGTAATGCTTTAAAAATTCAAATTCTGATAAGAACATTAGAGACGCTTGTCCCTGCCTGGACTACTTTTCCAACGACAGTATCGCCAGTCTGTTTTGGTTGAACTTCTTGTGCTTCAGAAAAAGCCATCTCATCGCCATATTTTACGTTACCTGCAGATGCTAATGGAAACTCGAAGACTGCTCCATAGCTTTTAGCAGCTACTCTAACCGGGTCCGTCTCGTCATTTTTAGATGCACTCATTGCTACACCCAGAAAACTATCAGTGCTCGAAGACATCCTAACAAGGTATCCGTTTGTATCCACCTTGACCAAATCGCCGATTTCTATAACTGTAGCGCTTTGAACAGGGACAACATCCTCAATGAGGGTATTTCGTCTGAATCTGTGAACGTTTGCCATAATGACTCTCCTTTCTTTGTTTTATAATGATTAATAATTCAATTAAGATTTGCGACCTCTGCGACTCCGCGAGGAATGATTTTTTCGCGCAGAGAACGCAAAGCTCACAGAGTTTTGATAGTTCAGGATAGATAATCGGAACCACCAAATAAACAATCAATAACTTATCTCTTTTTAATAATCCGTATAAAAGTCTCATCGTCTACTGTAGATTCATTAATCTTTCTTATAAGACTTTCAGGGTCTTTTTCATTTGAGATTGGATTTTTGGTAATGCTTATTAGCTTGACATATTCATTAACAAATTCCCTAATCTCTGTTAAGGTATTCAGCTTTGCAATTGTGTTAATAATCTGTGATGTAAGAAAAGTTTCGGGTAATTTTCTATCTTCTAACAACCTGCGAATAGTTTTTTTCTTTTCATCTAAATCCCTGAAGTCGTTTTGATTCTCACTAATAACAATAATATTATTGTTAATTTTTGTATCTTCATCTGGTCGTAACGGATTTTTTATTTCTTCCTGAGCTTTATCTTCTTGTTTCTCAGATTTTCCCTCAGCTTCATTCTCTATGTTTTCATTTTTAATCTCAGAATCTGTGCCTGATTTTTCTCCTTTTGATTCGAACATCGAACTTGTAGTAGCAGGGTCAGTAACAAGGTCAACTGACTTTACGGATTTAATACTTTCAACAATTTCCCTTCCGTCTTTTTTAGCAACTATGCCGAGAACATTATGAGAAAATCCGACTGTTTCAGGCATATTTTCCGCAATTTCCATCACCCATTTAGCGTTTGATAACAATTTCAGATCCGCTTTTATCTTATTATCCTCAAATTTTGGGAAAATGAATTTTCCAATGAGGTCTCTAATATCCCTGAGATTTTTCTTATTATTATTCAAAGGTGGGTGATTAGCAAATGCCTTTACGCCGTCATATAAATCCACAGCTTCCTGCATTGCATTGGGAGAATATACACGATTGTTCCTACTGATGGCTCCGAGTAAAACGACATTCTTTATAACCAAGGATTCTTTATCCAGGAATGCCTCATTAAGGCAGGATTCCTGATGCTCCAACAATTCGACCGTCATTTTTCTCTCCTTTCTCAATGAAAAAATCTTCATTATGTCTGCAGATGAATGTAATATGGGTGAGAATTAAAAATCAAAGGACAGTGATTTTGCTCTAAATTGTCCGAAAACGTCCCCGATAAAGATTTTTATTGCATTATCTGTCAATAGTGTTTGCTGTTGTTGACGGATTTTAGAGAATCCGTCAATAAAAGACCCACCAATTGACGGATATAATAAAATGTGGCAATAAAACAGAGGGTAGTGGATATTGGGATTGTTTAGGAAGTAAATGAGAAAAAAGGTAAGAGATTTTTCATAGCCCAAGAGTTAATGAGTTCATTAAGTGCAAAAAGACAGAGATAAAAGAATTTGAATTCAATTTCCCTCAGTAAGAACTAATTCCACTCTTTTTCCAAACTACAACTATCTAACTATCCAGTCTCAAGTATTCACTCAAAGTTATTATTGCCCCATCATAGTAAATGTTGATAGAATCTATTATTTATTCTTCGTGATGGGGAATAGCAATATAACCAATTTTAATAATACCCTGTGATAAAGAATTGTCACACCAACAAGAATAATCTTCGACTATAATCACTCTGACAGAAGTAATTTTCCTACATTCTATTGTGATAATTTTCCCATCTGGGTCTTTTACTCCAATAAATTGATAAATATCAAGAAATTGTCCAAGTTGTATTGCTTCTAATCTACCAGCATTTAACTTAATATATAGCCCATTTCCACGAACTTCGATGACTTCTGGGTTTGGTTTAAATGATAATGCGATTTCATTTTCTATTTTATTAATAACATTATGAATAGCAGATTCGATTACTTTTTGCTTTGTATTTAAAGAAACATCTCCTATGGCAGATTGTCCTGTAATATCCTTAGTAAAATGTGTTTTAAAGAGGAATGTATTAAGTACCTTTATCCGGAATCTAATATAAGCAATTCTACCACGATCTTGAATGATTTTATCTGAATCTGAAGAAGTAATTTTTAATCCTGTTGATTCAAAATTTATATCTTCGATTTCAATCATTATAATACCATCAAAGCTTTGTTCATTGGACAATCTTACAAGGCGGGGTTCATCAAAAAAGATTTTATTAACCTGCTCTACTTTTATTCTTGACAAAAATTCAGATTCACCAATGACTTCAAGCCATGGATATTTTTTTAACCGATCAGTCAGCGCTGAAAGAGCTTCTGAAGCACAGTTTCTATAATCTTCATTCTCATAATATGGATTAATAATAGATATTTTATATATATTTTTTTGTTTTATATTGGCTTCTATCAAGTCTTTGTCTGTAATAGGTAGGTGAGTAGGATAAAAACTCTTGCTACTTGGAATTGATGGAACATCTGAATCATAGATCGTGCAACTAACAAATAAAAAGGTAGATATTATAACTATAATAGCAATTTTATTAATGATTAATAAGCGCATAATCACTATGTCCGATTATTAATTTTATCATACACTTATTTAGATTGGTCTGGCATTTGTTTTGCATAATCAAGCAAGGGATTGCTTTGTGTTTTTTCGTTTGGCGCATCAGATAAAACTTCTATCTTATGAACTTCAATGTTTACAAAGCACGTGGAAAATGAAGAAAAAATAATAACCTTTCCAAAAACTTTAATAAGTTGATTTTGATGTAGATCAAAAAGAATATCTGCTTTTTCTTTAGGCATCAAACAAGACATTCCTAATGGTACACCCATAAAACTTGAACCAGAAGATACCGTAAATACGACCCAACCAGTTTTATACTTACCATAACCCAAGCCTTCTGAATAAGGATTAATGGTAAGAAAATTAGTATCAAACATTACATATTTATTTTTATAGTTTTCACTCATAGCAGCGTTTGAAAGTTTTTTTACATCAACCTCAATGTATTGTTCTGCTGGAATCTCTTGAGGAATGATGGTCTTTTCGGTCTTGGTTATAATGGGTTTTGGAGTAGGAGCACAACCAAAGTTAATAATTAAAACTGCTACCAAAAAAATAATAGTTAAAATTCTCATGTTTTTATCCTTTCTGTGAATCCCAATATTTATATTTTAACAAATAAAAAATCAACCTCGGATTATATGAAAATATACACTTATTCATTTTTCATTTGTTCAATGATAAATAGAATTCCAATCTATGTGCTTTGAAAAGACAAAATATTTTTAATTCTATCCGACAGTGATTGTTTAAAAAGAAAACTTCGGTCTTGGAACAAGACTTAAATGAAATTCGGACATAAGGAGATCTAATAATAAGTCCTTAAAGCAAAAGTATGATTAATCTAATAATACATTTCAAGAAATATTTTTAGATAATGGACTGAAATATTCAAATAGAACAATAGATATTTTGGTAGGCAAGAGAATATTGTGTAAATAGTTTGATGAATTCATATTATTAAAGACGGGCTGATTTATTATACTAACTCCTACAGTCTACTTCCCAAGCCACAGAAGCTGTGTCGGAATTGTTCTATTATTAGTAGCCCACAGATTATTAATCTCTTAAGAATTATTGTTCACAAATCAAGGATTCTGCATTACTACAAAGATTAAACCCCTCTCCTTAACCCTCTCCCACAAGGGGAGAGGAAAAGAAGGGTGTCATTGTGAGAAAGGCGAGGCCGACGAATCAATCTCGTTTTAAATTACAAAATAGAAATTTTTCAGAGATGTCTAATTGTAAGTGAAGTTACAAGAATTTTAAAAGGTTGTGTCAAAAAATGTAAACCGATATATCCTATTGACAGACCTATTAACCTTTTCTGTCTGTCAGGCTTAACGAGCGGGGGACCACATTGCCCCCGCTACTATTTTTATTGTTAGTGATTGTTTAAAAACGCACTTTAAGCTGATAAATACGAGATTGCTCCCCCTTCGCTACACTCAGGGCTTTGGCTCATCGTTTCGTTTGCTTGCAATGACAGGTGTTTTTGTAAAGGCATGATTTATCACGCCCGACTATTTGGGTTTGATAAATCAAACTCCTACAATTTGACATACGATAACGCTCATAAGCTTTCTGGGTGAAAATAAAAGGGAGTATTAGTGTCATTCTGAGCCGAAGTTCTGAGCGAAACGAAGGAGCCGCGAAGAATCTCGTAGTTTGTTTAGTTTTTCAGAGGTCTCTACTAAGGAGATTTATAATATAGACAAAAAAAATACCTTCATCAAAGCGATGAGGATATTCTGAATAGATATTTTTCGAATTACGATTGAGATATCAATTTGAAAGTATTAGTAGGCGAGGTCACGTGACCTCGCTTTTATAAGAATCCTGTTTTGTATTAAAGTAGGACAGACAAAATTGTATTTTATTTTGTAACTTTTTAAAACATTAGAATTATATCAGTCACACGATCATACGAATTAAATTAAGACAACTTATTTAACCACGAAGTTCATAGAGAAATACGAAAAAGATTTTAATTTATTATTCGTGGTTAATTTTCTGTTGTCTTAATTCCCATCAAATTCTGTAAGGAGCTTTTGATACCAACGCAATTGTTTCTGTCCCACTAACACACAGCTTGTGTTAAAATGCCAACTTACTTTTTCTGTAATACTTTAGCGACAATTGCGATGACTAATAGAGCAATACCTCCTATAAGCAAATACTTCTGAAAAGGCTGCATAGCTAATACGAATAAATTGGTAAACAGTGATGTCATAGGTCTACCCCCTTAAATTAATCTTTTATATTACTTTACAGACAGCAATGTCTTTTCTAACAAGTTCTTTATTATTAAAAAATTTATTTAATATTTTTCAATGATTTGCAAGCTTTAAAAAAGGGAACAATTTTTTCAGGAATAATAATGGAGGTTCTTGTTCTCGGATTTCTTCCGCTTCTTTGTCTCTTTACCTTTGTATCAAAAGTTCCGAATCCGACAATAGATACCTTTTCGCGTTTTTTCAAGGCATCTTTTATGCAATCGAGAAAAATATCAACGGTCTTCGCTGCCATTTTTTTTGATATACCTGTTTTATTAGCAACCAACTTTGCGATTTCGGCTTTTGTCATTTTAAGTCTCCAGCTATCATTATATTAATTAACAGTTTAGATTAATCTAAGTTTTCAGGTTATAATGTCAAGGTTTTTTTGAAAATCTTTAAGTTAGCCCTTATTTGGTAAAAGAGTTTTAAGGCAAAATGACATTATAAAAAAGTAACCACGAATTACACGAAAATTCAGAAATAAAAATGAATAAGCCACGAAAAAACACAAAAGAACACGAAAATTTTAAAAATATCTTTAGTGTTATTTCGTACCCTTTCGTGGCTTATTATTTATCTTCGTGTTTTATGTGGTTTCAATTTCCCATTGTCCATTGTCAGTTTTACATTTTAAATTGTCTATGTTCCATATTTTGCGATGAATGATTTTCTATCATACGATGCGGTAAGGGCTGTCTCAAAGGCGATCAATCCTTTTTCATATAAAAATCCCAGAGATTGATTCAGTGTTATCATACCATCTTCTGTTCCTGTTTGGATTGCGGAGTGAATTTGCTGGACTTTTGCTTCACGGATAAGGTTTTTCACGGCAGAGTTAGCTACGAGAACTTCTCTTGCGGCGACTCTACCCTTTTTTCCTTTCATTGGTAATAATCTTTGAGTAATAATTCCTTGAAGCGAGACAACAAGTTGCATTCTAATTTGAGTCTGTTGATACGGTGGGAATGAATCAATGATTCTATTAATTGTCTGAGCGGCATGGTCAGTATGAAGAGTTGAAAATGTGAGATGACCTGTCTCGGCGAGAGTGATTGCGGTTTGCATTGTCTCAAGGTCTCTCATCTCACCAATTAAAACGACGTCCGGATCCTGCCTGAAACTATGAACTAACGCTTCAGCAAAGGTATTGGTATCCACGCCGACTTCTCTCTGGCTAATCGTTGCCAGTTTGTCTTCGTAAACGAATTCAATTGGGTCTTCGATTGTCATAATGTGACATTTGCGATGCTGATTAATATAATTAATCATTGCGGCGAGAGTTGTGGATTTTCCGCTTCCCGTGGGTCCTG
>Ga0315289_10003228_pt1 | contig 24731 bp, 17 predicted proteins | sample YL17G11_40_MG_FD_203452 | JGI IMG/M metagenome (GOLD analysis project Ga0315289, IMG submission 203452) | Sediment microbial communities from Yellowstone Lake, YNP, Wyoming, USA - YL17G11_40 | ecosystem: Environmental > Aquatic > Freshwater > Lake > Sediment | place: USA: Wyoming | collected...
ATGGAGTGATCGCGCGTGCCGTTGATGTTGACCACGGCCCCGATGCCGCACGCATCGTGCTCATACTGCGTTTCGTACAGACCTTGATTATGCCATCCCGAACTCATCGAATCCCCCGGCTCGCGAGCAGATCCACTTGTTGCCAGTCACATAAGGCTCTCAGCATATCATACGGCATTACGCCCCCTCGGTGGCGGCAGTTCCCGTAATAGATGCCATAAGAGAAGATTATAGTATTATCAGCATTGCTTATCAAGCAGCGCAGCCTCGTCAAACAGGGCGATTGTATGCTCGCCTAGCCAAAGCAGGCTGTCCCAGCCACGCAGGGTGCGTATCACGCACCGTCCCCTTCATCCAGCCACGACCACCACCACGTTACCCGAAAGAAGTGTCATCTCCGCGCAGGCGGGGAACCAAAAGAAGGCGAAAGAGAGTGTGTCCCAGCCGCCCTCGGCTGGGGACTGGAGCCGGCTCGTACGTAGACTCCTGGCACCCCGAACCGGGTGACGCCGAATAGATGTGTGGAATTCCCGCGAAAGAATCCCGCGACCGTCTTGACGGCGCCTTGCTCATAGATGTCCCCCGAATTCCCCGTTAACGAATCACAGGAAGAACCATTGCCACGACATTTCCCTTGTTTCTCCCACCTATGTGCGCCATAATACTCCCCAGCAAGACACCGCCGACGGAAGCGCCACAAATAAGGGTTGCGCCTCTCCGTGGGCCAGATAGATGTGGTGAGGCTGACATGCGCTGGATGGCCATGAAAGCAACGAGTGGTGGAGAGAGATAGGGCAAAAGAAGTGTAAAATATTGACCGTCCGTCTTCTTTGCCGAGAGATATGTGGGACAGGAGCAGTGGACATTCACTTATCCTCCCTGTTTTCCCAAATGTATCGTAGGTTTACGCTGAAACCGATTCCGGATTAGCCAGATGGCGGAGATTTGCTTTCCCGAAGAACTGGAAACCTTACTGAAAGACAGCCGCCTTCAATCGACCATCCGGGGGCTTGCTGATCGCGTAGGTGAAATTGTTGGCGCAAATGATCTGTGGTTCTTTCCCGATTACACGGACCATGGCGCGGATCACATCAACGAAGTCCTGAGATGCGAGGTCTCACTTGTCCCTGCGGCAATCTGGAGTCAGAGCCGACCTAGCTCGAACCCACGGCCGCTCTGGGATATTGATGCTGCCGTGACCATTGGGGCCACTCTCCTGCACGACATTGCCATGCACCTCCACCAGAAAGGCTTTCTGGAGTTGGTCGCCAAAGACACGCGGTTTGAGCCGCTCCCGTGGTTTCACAGGGACCAAGATGGACATGCGGCCGACCGCCCATGGTATGAGTTGTGGCAGGATTACGTGCGAGAGGCTCGCCGGTTCAGCGAGCAGATTTTGGGCAACATCATCGGTCTGGAATCCATGCGACAGGGTTGGAAGTTCCACGACTTGCCCAAAGACATGGGCCAGTGGGAGCGCAATCATTGCCTTATCGTTGGCGAGTTCATCCGTCGACACCACGCGCGCATAGCCCATGAGATTGCCATCTACGGCTTTCCCGGCTTGCCGGTCGGATCCGATGAGGGAAGTTTCCCCGCCATGGGCGGCAAAGGGTATCCGCTGACACAGTTGGCTGACTTGATCGGCCTGACGGCGCGGTCACACGGAACCTCGCTGCGCGTGTGCAAAGCCTATCTGGATTCCGTTCCGCAGTATCAAGGCACGCCTCGACCCATGAATACCGCCGTTCTTTTCCCAATGGCTTTGCTGCGCGTGGCGGACTATCTCCAGATCGACCGGCAACGTGCACCGGTCGTGCTGCTCCAACTCAAGAATCCGCAGAGTCCTGTTTCCGTGCAGGAATGGAGGAAACACCTCGCCGTGCAGAGCATCGTGCCGGCTACCGATCCGCGCGGAAAGATGGTCACGATCAGCAAGGACCTCAGTCTGGAGCTTTACCTACAACTTTCTGAGTTGCTCGCGGGCCTTCAGGCGGAGATGGATCACTCCACCGCCGTGCTGGACGAAGTATATGGGACAAGATCCGATCTCGGTCTCGATCAACTAGGCCTTGCCACACGGCGTGTCCATTCAAATCTCCGCAGCCCGACGTTTCGCGACAGTTTGCCTTTCGTCCCTCAGCGCACGGGTTTCTCCGCAGACCCGAACCTGCTCACTCTCCTCATAGAGCCACTCTACGGCAAGCATCCGAGCGTGGGGGTCCGTGAACTCATTCAAAACTCCGTGGATGCCGTCCGTGAGTTGCATGCCTGGTGCGACGCCCGTGGGAAAGACGTCGATTCACTGGATTTGCCCCTGCAGGAATGTGATGTTCTGATCGAGTTCGTCTGCCGCAAGGATGGCACCTGGTTGTTGCGAGCGAGAGACAAAGGTATCGGTATGGAGCATGAGACAATTCAGAACTACTTTCTGCGCGCTGGGGCCTCATTCCGTCAAAGCCCTGAGTGGACCAAGGAGTTTTTGGACGACGAAGACAAACCGCATGTCTTGCGCGCCGGGCGTTTTGGCATTGGAGCGTTCGCCATCTTCCTCCTCGGGCCAACTTTTCGAGTGTGGACGCGGCATGTCGGTGCGCTGAAAACGGCCGGCTATACCCTTGAGGCGTCCGCTGACAGCCGGCTCATTGAGATCCGCCGAGCAAAGGGTCTGCCAATCGGCACCACAATTGAAGTCGATCTAACAGGCGAAGCGGTCGAATACCTTGCTCTCGATAAGCTGGACGTCTATCGGAAAGGCGACGCGAATCCGCTATCCTTAGCAGACAAGACTGACTGGTTCTGCTGGGACTGGCCTAAGGTCATCAGACGTGTCGTTGGTGCGGCGAAGTCCGGCGACTTCGCCCAAGAATTCACTGCGCCCCTCGGCAGAACTGCTCCACCGCCAGAATGGTCTGTCATTCACCCAAAGGATTTCGAGGCCGTGTTCTGGACGTTTGCCGAGGCACCGATATTGACCTGTAACGGCCTGAGAATCCACGATGCTATTCGCGGGGTTGATGCCAACTTCACCTGGCCTGAAGGAATCCCGTTGGAGCGCCCGCGAGTCGCAGTGTTCGATAGCGCTGCTAATCTCCCGCTGACTATGCAGCGCTACACGCTGTCGCGGGGACAGTTGCCGTTCATTCAGGACCTCGTTCGGGACGTCATGCTTTCTTTTATTGCCCATGCCCTTGTCTGTGGGCCCACCGGTCATAACTCCACGTATTCTTCAGATGCGTCCCGCATGCGCCATCCGCTCACCCCGAAAGCCCTTGCGCACGCGGAACGAGACTCCTTCTCCGAGGCACTCCTCTGCTGGTGCTCGACCTGTGACAAGATGGTCCCCGCCGACCCGTGGCTCTACTCGCTCCTCCATGCCGATACCTGCCTTGTACTTGGTCACCTCGGCACCCGAGAGATCGAAAACTATGGTTTTCCAGATCGTGTGATTTGTGGAGATCCGGCCTCCAAGCAAGCAGTTCTTCGGTGGGACGTCGATCTCGGCCACCTTGATAACAATGATCCGACGCAAGTCGCGGTGCGGTCGGCCGATCTCCTCTACGAGTTGGCTCGATCCGGTGTGGCGGCCCTTGGCCACAGCGCCATTGGTGCATGGGTAGTCATGTCTCTATGCCAGGGTCTGGAGTTCGAAGAGTGGGTATATCATTATGTAAACCACGGCACAAAAGATGGGTGGCAGGAGGCCAGTTCTCCGAACGCGATGAGGCAGCATTTCGAATTGCAGATGGGGACTATCACCCCATCGCTATCGTCGAAAGAGTTGATCGCAGAGATGAAAGACAGTCGAGAGGGCCGGTGGCCTGGCAGCAGGTGCCTTTACGTGGCGGAGATAAGGGCCAACGCAAGCAATCGGGAACCGGAGTCGTTGATCGCAACAATCTGGAATGAGTGCCTCGGGCCCCAGGCGATCCCCTTCGAGCCCGCGGCGCGAAAGGCATTGATTGACCACGGCCGCCGACATCGAGAACTCAAACACCACATCGAAGCGTGGGAGGAGATGAAGCGCACCGGCTCAAAATACGTCGCCAAAGATCTCTGGGATTGAAACCGAACATTTCGGGGACATCTATGAGCAAGCCGTCGTCAAGCCTGTTCCTTCGCACGGTTCAGGACAGGCTCTGAGCCTGTCGAAGGGACGGTCGCGGGATTTCTTCGCGGGAATGCCACACAACCAAGAGAATAGGGCCGCAAAGAACGCAAGAAACCGCAAAAACAGAGCAAGGAGGCCGGCAGGTAACGCCTTTCCTTTTGCGTCTTTTGCGTTTCTTTCGGCTATGCGGTTCCGGGGACACGCCGGGGGCGTTCTTTCGTCCCTGACGAATGAGAAGAAGCAGTCGGTTGCCGGCGGTCGGTAAGAGAGGGAGGAATTACAGCCTGCGGCCTGCAGTCTGCCGCCTCCTCCCCACCCTCCGGGCCGGTAGTTCGTGGGGTCAACTCCTGACACTTGCCAGAGGCGAAGCATCTCATGGCTGTTTGGCCGGGCGGGTAGAAGAGCTGCGTTTCTTCGAGACAGTCTCTTGCGATTCCTCTTTCAGGACTCCATGGACAGTCAGGAACTTCCGTACGGGATCATCTTCATACCGGTACCGATACTTTGCCAAGATCCAGCACCAGGGGACCAAGACGATGACACCGGCCCACACCGGTAGCAGAGCATATACATACTGGTAGCTTCGAAATCCGGGGTATTTTGAGCTGAGCAGTCCGAGTCCATATTCAATGAATGCCACCATCAGACATCCGAACGCGATACGGTAATGAATCCAGGTCGCCCAGGAATCCGCCTCCTTCAGCCAACCCGCCATGCCCTCGGAGGATTCGGCTAGGCAGAGGCTCATTTGGCCGTAGAACCAAGCCAACAAAGATCGTTGTCGATAGAAGAACAAGGCGGCCAGTAACATCAGGCCGGAACCAATGACGATGAACTGATACCCAAATTCCCATACGGCAGCGAGGCCACCCTCCTTGGCAGAGGCAACCCTCTCCAAGACCAGAGCACCGACGGCGACGCAAAACGCCGACAAGATGCCCATAATTGACATTTCTTTGTCGAGATAGTCGAGGTATACCTTTTCGGTCTTCTCTGCCGGCTCGGACATGCACTTGCCTCTCGTAAATTGACAAGCACTCGCATCATGGGGTGTTTCTTACGTCGGACAACGATCTTAGCACGGGCCGATAGACAGGTCAACCGTGTTGTCGAAAGCCTTGTTCTACCTGGTTCTTCCTCGTCGCATGTCGCGACGGCACGAGACAACGGCAATCGGCCGGCCTGCCGGGATGGGCTGTAAGAAACGATTCCCTCCGTGAATCCGCTTGCTGCCGGCGACCTCAACGGCCATAATGTCACGTACCAAGACAACCACGTGCTCGGAGATTGGAGGACCAAATGGACCGAAGGACATTCATGCCGAATACGATCAGCAGACGACAACTGATGAAAACCGGGTTGGCGGGACTTTGCGCGATGGCGCTCGGGGGCAGGCCGGCAGCCGCTCAGGGCAGGAAACGCCCGAACGTGCTGCTCATCACGACCGACCAGCAGCGCGTCGATGCGATGAGCGCAGTGGGCAATAAGTGGGTCAAAACGCCCAATATGGACTCGCTCGCGGCCAACGGCGTGTATTTCACGAATTCCTATTGTCCCTATCCGCTGTGCAGCCCCTCGCGGTCCAGCCTGCACACCAGCCGGATGCCACACGAGTACGGCGTGGACCACAACAATATGTCCGTGGATCCGAAGGTGCCCCTCTCCGGCCAGGTCTTCCGCGAGGCCGGCTATGACACCGGCTATGCGGGCAAATGGCACTGCCCCACCGTGTATCCGACCGATGCCTTTGCCGGCTATGAGGCGCTCAATACCACCACCCGCCCGGGCAAACTCGCCCAGGCCGTCGACGAGGCGACGATGAACGCCGCCATCGAGTTCCTCCGGCGCAAACGAGAGAGGCCATTCTTGGCGGTCGTGTCGTTCATCAACCCGCACGACATCTGCCTGCCGGCAGGCGAGGCCAGCCCGCTGCTGGAGGAACTATGGCAGCGTTATCAGCCGCCGGCCGGGGCCGAGTTGCCACCCCTGCCCGCGAACTTCGGCGACACCCAGGGCTTGCCCGAAGGATTCAGCCGCAAGGCCGGCCATGACAACTGGGACGAAAACCAGTGGCGAAAATTCGCCTATGCGTATTACCGCATGATGGAGGACGTGGACAAACAGGTTGGGCAAGTGCTCCAGGCCCTGCGCGAGACCGGCCAGGAAGACAATACGCTCATCATCTTCACGAGCGATCACGGCGAGGGTCTCGGCTCGCACCGCTGGACCGGCAAGATGATGTACTACCAAGAGGAGGCCGCCGTACCGCTGATCGTCAGTTTCAAAGGCGTGACTCCGGCCGGCCGCATCGACCGCGAGCACTTGGTCTCCGCGCTCGACATGCTGCCGACGATCTGCGATTACGCGGGCCTGCGCGGTCCGGCGATCATGCGCGGCAAGAGCCTCCGGCCGATCATCGAAAAGCCCCAGCAGCCGGGCCACGAGTACGTCGTGTCCGAGATGGCCAACGGCCCTGCCCGCAGCTTCATGGTGCGAACGAAGCAATACAAGTACATGGTCTTCCCCGCCGCCAACGGTCAAAAGCACGAGTTGTTCTTCGACATGCAGGCCGACCCCGGCGAGATGAAGAACCTCGCCGCCCTGCCGGCCCTCGCCACGGAAATCGAGCGTCACCGCACGCTGCTGGCGGACTGGAACAAGCTCACCGAAGAAGCCGAACACCCCATCCTACCCGCGACTCAAGCAGGCAAAGGCAAGAAAAACAAAGCCAAGAACAAGGCCCAGAGGAACAAGGCGAAACAGAAGAACCAGTAACTGCCAGGAAGTATCACGTGGCGAGGGTGTCTCGCCCTTGCGTGTCGCGGGCATCTTGCCCGCGATTCGAGGGCCAGAGGCCCTCGCGACGAAAGAGCAAGGCCAAGATGGCCTCGCCACGAGAGTCCAAGAGAAGGCGAGCATGCAAGTGCAACGGGAGAGAACAAAGACGGAACGCATATCAGTCGAGGTGAAAATCCGCAATCTCCTGGAGCCCGACCATGTCTTGACGTCTGACGCCCTCGTCGATACGGAAGCCGCGTACATGACCCTGCCGCGGGCCTGGAAAGACCGTCTCGGGAACCTGCCGACCGTGCGGTACATCGACTGTGAGACGGCGACCCAGCAGGTAGTCAAGGGCGAAGTCTGCGGGCCGGTCGAAATCCGCCTGGAAGGATTCGAGCCGGTTTACGGTGAGGTTCTGTTTCTCGACATGGAGCCGGAGGATGGCGTCTACGAGCCGCTCGTCGGTTACATCGTTCTCGAACAAGCCCAGGCCGCCGTCGATATGCTCGGCCACCGGCTCATCCACGTGAAGAAGTCGGACCTGAAATAGGAGGCGAGACGTGAGCGACAAAGGCTTCTATGAAGATGACCTTGAAGGCATGCTGGAGATATACATCCACGAGTATGAGGGGGACCGCGAACGCTACTGGAATAAGGCCCTGAGCGAAGGGGATTATGCGTTTCTGAGTGCGGCCTTTGAACAAGCGGAGAGATTCGCTGAGGCCGTGCATACCGGTGCCGAGACCCTTGTGTCCACTGGCGAGGACGTTGACACCTCTCATCTCCGTAAGGAGCTACAGAGGTTCTGCAATTACTCCGGATATGCGAATGAGGTCCTCACCCGAATCATGCAGACAGATAGACCCTTGGAGGAAAAGAACCAAGTCGTCTTAGATCTCATCCGTAATCACCCCCCAGATCCCAAGCATGAGGATTCACCCTTGCGATTGGTGTGGGAGAGATTGCTCATTAATCTCGCCAATGATGCTGTTGGGAAGATTGGCGAGGGAACCGCGCGGATGTTCAAGCTTTACGCCCTTGTCCGTCAGATCCAGCCATCGCCGGCAACTCAGAAGTTCCTCGCAAGGCTTGGACGCTGTTACGTTTGGGGCTTTGAGCCTGAATGCATCATGTTGTGTAGAGCCGTTCTGGATACCGCCTTCAGAGACAACATCGCCGATGAGATTTGCGAGAAGCACTGCGGCAGCAGAAGGAACAGACGTGAGAAGATCTGCAGTCAAGGCTTTACACTGGACAACCGGATAGAGGCTGCCGTCCGAGAACGAATCATAGACAAGAAGACCGCAAGCCTTGCCGGTAAAGTCAGAATCCGTGGAAACAAGGCCGTCCACTATCAAGCCGATCTAGCCAGGGATGTCCTCGGCACTATTCGTGATACTCTCACGGTCCTTCAAAAACTCGATGGGGTCAAAGGCCGACACTCCTGACGTGTCGGCCATCACTCTGGCGTGTCCCGGCATTTGTAGGGAAAGAAGATATGGTATTTGAGGGAATTGTGGCGGCGGTGGCGGTGGTTGCCGGGATGGTGGCATCGGTGGCGGGGTTTGGGATCGGCAGCCTCCTGACGCCGGTGTTGGCGTTCCAGGTTGGGACGAAGCTGGCGGTTTCTTTGGTGGCCCTGCCGCACGTGGGCGGGACGGCGCTACGATTGTGGATGCTACGAGCCCACGTGGACCGACGGCTCTTGCTGAACTTCGGGATCGCCAGTGCCGTGTGCGGACTGATCGGGGCGGTGCTCCATGCCTTTTTGACGAGCATCGTCCTATCCCGTGTTTTCGGCGGGCTGCTGGTGCTGGCGGGAATCGGCAGTCTGGTCGGGCTGATGGAGCGGCTGCACCTGCCACGCTGGGCGGCCTGGGTCGCCGGCGGACTGTCCGGCATCTTCGGCGGGCTCGTCGGCAACCAGGGCAGCATTCGCTCGGCCGCCCTGCTCGGCTTTCACGTGCCACGGGACGCCTTCGTGGCAACGGCCACGGCCATTGCCCTGCTGGTGGACGTGGGCCGCGTGCCGGTATATCTCGGCACGCAATGGTCCTCCATCCTGCAGCGCTGGCCGCAGGTCGTCATCGCCCTGGCCGGAGTGGTCGTCGGTACGCTGGTGGGGACCCGCCTCCTGCGACGGATTCCCGAGACCATTTTCAAGCGCCTCGTCGGTCTCCTGGTCCTCGCCATCGGCATCTACATGCTCGCGCGTCCATCATGATGATTGAGGCGGCCGTCACTTCTGGATGGACTCGGCTTCGCGCAAGAACGCCTCCACGCTGTCGCTCAGCAGCAGCGGCAGGAATCTCTCGATCCTGGCGTCGTCCCAGGTCCACCATTGCAGATTCTGCAGGCGGGCAATCGTGGTCTGGTCGAACCGCAGGCGGATGAGCCGGGCCGGGTTGCCTCCCACGATGGCATACGGCGGCACATCCTTCGTCACCACGGAGCGGGCCCCGATGACGGCACCGTCGCCGATGGTCACGCCGGACAGGATCATCGCTTCCGCGCCGATCCAGACGTCGTTGCCGATAACGACATCTCCCTTACTCGCCGGATGTCCCGGCAGGTGCCTGCCATTCTCCCACAAGACGCTGAACGGATAGGTTGTCACCCAATCCGGCCGATGCTCCCCTCCCAGCAGAATCTGCACCCCGTGCGCGACCGAGCAGAATGCTCCCATCGTCAGTGTGCTGCCTTCGCCCCAGCTCCGGACCCGCAGATCGCCGTACGTGCCCCGGCCCATGTTGTATTGCGGGTACTGAGCCCGCAGGTCCCTGTTTCTGGCCTGCCGACGCCACCCCGGGATCAGCCGCCGGAGACTGCGCCGCAATTGACTGAGCATGCGAATGAACCTCTGCAATCCGATGGACGCCACGCGGGTCAGTCGATCTCTGACCGCAACCGAACTCAACGGGCCGGCCTGCGCGTTGGCCCTCGGCGGCCATTGTAACGAACAACCGTCCGGACAACTACCGCATGAACAGCATTTCGGCGTAGGTCGGCAGCGGCCAGAGCCTTGCGTCGACGATGGTTTCCAGCTCGTCGGCTGTCGTCCGCAGGGCCTGCATCGCGGGGACTACGTCATTGCGATAGCTTTCCGCCTGCTGCTCATGGCCCTTGGTTCCCGCGGCTTTGGTGCGCGCTTTGTCCAGAGCGTCGATGCGGGCTTCCAGCATGGCGATCAGGTCACAGACCCGTTTGAGCATCGCTTTCTGCGTATCGGCGCCGACGCCGGCGCTGGATACCGCCGTAACCGCCGCACCCAGCTTCGCGGAGTATTCGCAGCAGGCGGGCAGAATCTGACGGCGGGCCATGGTCAGCATCGTCTGCGCCTCGACGTTGATCTGTCGGCTGTAGGTCTCGAGCATGATCTCCGCGCGGGCCCGAAGTTCCGTTTCCGAGAGCACACCATGCTTGGTGAAGAGCGCGAAATTCTCCTTCGCAGGGATCGTCTGGAGCGCCTCGACCGTCGAGCGGATGTTCGGCAGCCCACGCCGCGCGGCTTCGGCGGCCCATTCCTCGGAGTAGTTGTCGCCGTTGAAAACCACGCGGGCGTGCTGGGTGACGATGTCCTGCAGGATCTTCTGGACGGCCGCCGGGACATCGCCGGCTTTCTCCAGCTCATCGGCGATATCGCTGAGAACATCCGCGACGATGGTGTTGAGCGTGAAGCTCGGCCCGGAGATGGATTGCGACGAGCCCACCATGCGGAACTCGAACTTGTTGCCGGTAAAGGCGAACGGCGAGGTCCGGTTGCGGTCGGTGCTATCCTTCGGCAATTGCGGCAGGGTCGAAACGCCCAGTTTCAGCGTGCCGCCATGCCGGCTGGTCTTGGCGCTGCCCTTGGCCAGTTGCTCGAAGATGTCCGTCAATTGCTCGCCCAGGAAGATCGAGACGATGGCCGGCGGGGCCTCGTTGGCGCCCAGGCGATGATCGTTGCCCGCGTTGGCCACGCTGGCCCGCAACAGTGTCGCGTACTTGTCCACCGCCCGCACCACGGCACAGAGCATGACGAGGAACACCATGTTGTCGTGGGGCGTCTCGCCCGGATCCAGGAGATTGATCCCGGTATCGGTGGCCATGCTCCAGTTGTTGTGCTTGCCCGAGCCGTTGACGCCGGCGAAGGGCTTCTCGTGCAGCAGGCAGACGAAGCCGTGCCGCCGGGCCACTTTCCCCAGGGTGTCCATCGTCAATTGGTTATGGTCGGCGGCCACGTTGACCGTGGAAAAGACCGGCGCCAGCTCGTACTGTGCGGGGGCGACCTCGTTGTGCTGCGTCTTGGCGGTGACCCCCAGCTTCCACAGCTCGTTGTTGACCTCGTTCATGAAGCTGGCGACCCGCTCGTGCAGGGAGCCGAAGTAATGGTCCTCCAATTCCTGGCCGCGGGGCGGCTTGGCCCCAAAGAGCGTCCGCCCGGCCAGGATCAGGTCCAGGCGCTTCTCGGCGAACGCGTGATCGATCAGGAAGTACTCCTGCTCCGGCCCCATCGTCGGGATCACCCGCTTGACGGTCGTAGTGCCGTTGCCCAACGCCTTGAGCACGCGGACCGCCTGGCGGCTCAGGGCATCCATGGACCGCAGCAGCGGCGTCTTCTTGTCCAGTGCTTGGCCGTTGTAGGAGCAGAAGGCGCTGGGGATATACAGCGTGATGTTCTTGCCGTCCTCTTTGACGAAAACGGGAGACGTGCAATCCCAGGCGGTATAGCCGCGGGCCTCGAACGTGGCGCGCAGACCGCCGGAGGGGAAGGACGAGGCGTCCGGCTCGCCCTGCGTCAGCTCCCGGCCGCTGAATTCGAGAATGGTCCGGCCGTCCTTCGTCGGCGAGATGAAGGCGTCGTGCTTCTCCGCCGTCAGGCCGGTCATCGGCTGGAACCAATGGCAGAAGTGCGTGGCCCCCTTCTCGATGGCCCAGTCCTTCATCGCGTTGGCAATCACGTCCGCCGTCGCCGGATCGAGCGGCTGCTCGCCATCCAGGGTGCGCTTGAGAGATTGAAACACGTTCTTGGGCAGACACTCCCGCATGGTCGCCTCGTTGAAGGCGTTGCGACCGAATACGCCCGTCACATTACCCGACATGCCAGACTCCTCAACTACTTTTGCATTCGCCATACGTTCTCGAATCCTTCGGCCTATCCCAACCGTCGCTCGATTCCTTACGCCACTACACCCGAAGCACGGCGCCGGTTTCTTTATCGGCGGGACGGCCCCAAGTTATAACATCCGCAGAGGTTCTTATCAAAGCCTGACCGGCAGAAGGGGAAAATCATTGCGTTTCCAGAAATGTAGTCTCGCGCGGCTCGCCGCCAAACAAAAGGGGCGAGGCCTGCGCTGTTCGGCAATCCCCAGCAGAATCCGCCGGCAGCCAAGGGCTCCCAAACGCATTTCTTCGCGTTTGGGGACACCACAAGCCTCACCCACAACCCAATGCCAACTGCACGTCGCGTGCCGCGAACACTCTTTATGCGCTCAACCGGGCCCTCGGGGCCTCCCACGTTGAGACACAACGACTAACTGTCATAATAGAGATGGAACTCGTGCGGATGCGGCCGCAGAGCCATTTCGTCGATTTCCCTTTCCTGCTTCCACTGAATCCACGTCTCGATCAGGTCGTCGGAGAAGACGCCGCCTTCGGTGAGGAATTGGTGGTCGTTCTTGAGGGCGGCAATGGCTTCCGACAGCGAGCCGGGCGCCTGCTTGGTGCAGGCCAACTCTTCCTTGGACAGCTCATACACATCCACATCCATCGGCTTGCCCGGGTCCATCTTGCGTTTGATGCCGTCGAGGGCGGCCATCAGCATTGCGGAGAACGTCAGGTAGCCGTTACAGCTCGGGTCCGGGCACCGGAACTCCACGCGTTTGGCCTTCTCACTGGGGGAATACATCGGAATACGGCACGCCGCCGAGCGGTTGCGGGCCGACATGCACAGGTTCACCGGCGCCTCAAAGCCCGGCACGAGCCGGCGATAGGAGTTGGTCGTCGGCGCGGCGAAGGCCAGAATGGCCGGGGCATGGTGGATCAGCCCGGCGATAGCGCTCAGCGCCAACTCGGAGAGACCCGCATAGCCGTTGCCGGCGAACAGATTCTTGTTGCCCTTCCAGAGCGAGAAGTGCGTGTGCATACCCGAGCCGTTGTCCTGGAAAATCGGCTTGGGCATGAACGTCGCCGTTTTGCCGTACCGCTTGGCCACGTTTTTGACGATATATTTATACCACATCAGCTTGTCGGCCTGCTCGACGAGCGGGGCGAAGAGCATGTCGATTTCCGCTTGTCCGCCCGTGGCCACTTCGTGATGATGTTTCTCGACCACAATCCCGACCTTCCGCATCTCCTCGACCATTTCCGTGCGGATGTCCTGCTGCGTGTCGGTCGGACTGACAGGGAAATAGCCGCCCTTGTACGACGGTTTGTAGCCGAGGTTGGGTTCCTCAAAACGGGCCGTATTCCAGGACCCTTCCGCCGAATCGATGCTGTACATCCCGGTATGCTGGTTCTGCTCGTAGCGAACTTCGTCGAAGATGAAGAACTCCGGCTCCGGCCCGTAATACGCGGTATCCGCAACTCCGGTCTTGCGCGCAAATTCCGCGGCTTTCCTGGCGAGGTTGCGGGGGTCCCGATTGTACTCTTCGCGCGAGAGCGGGTCGACCACGTCGGCAATGACGCTCAGCGTGGGCTTGGCAAAGAACGGATCCATCACCACGGTCGCCAAGTCCGGGACGGCCATCATGTCGGACTGATGGATCGGCTTCCAGCCGCGAATCGAAGAACCGTCGAAGCCGAGCCCTTCCTTGAAATCCTTCTCGTCCAAGAAATCCACCGGGAAGGTGCAGTGCTGCCAAGTGCCGAGCAGGTCGACAAACTTCAAGTCCACCATCGCGGCCCCGTTCTTTTTGGCCAATTCAAAGAACTCTTTTGGTGTCATTTCTCATTCCTTTCTTCTTGCATTGGGTGTCGGTTGCACGATTCTCATCCGATTCTTCCACCGCCTTGTTCTTGGCTACAGAGGCGGGCACAGTCCACGTCAGTGTCCTTTCAGTCGATCACCGTGTAAGCGGCCTCGCGGTGCATCGTCAGGTCGAGTCCCACCCGTTCCTCGTGCTCGCCGACCCGCACTTTCAGGAAGGCATCGATGAGCTTAAGCAACGCGAAGCCGACCACGAACGAGTACACCATTGTGACGGCCACAGCTTTGAGTTGGATCCAGAGCAGACCCGGGTTGCCGTAAAATAGCCCATCTGCCCCGGCCGGATTGACGGCTTTGCTGGCGAACAGGCCCGTGGCGATCACACCCCAGATGCCGCCGACGCCGTGCACGCCAAAGGCGTCCAGCGAGTCGTCATAACCCAACAAGGCCTTCACGTAGGTCACAGCCAGCCAAGGGATCACACCGGCCCCGATCCCGATGCAAATCGCACCGAACGGCGTCACAAATCCTGACGCCGGAGTAACGGCCGCCAATCCGGCGATCATGCCGGTAATCATGCCCAACGTCGTCGGTTTCTTGTGCTTCGTCCAGTCGAGCAAAGCCCAGGTCACGCCCGCCGTCGCTCCGGCGATGTGCGTGACCATGAACGCGCTGGCCGCCAGACTCCCGGAGCCCAAGGCACTGCCCGCGTTGAAGCCGAACCAGCCGAACCACAGCAGCCCGGCCCCCAGGACGGCAAAGGGCAGATTGTGCGGCGGGGAAATCCCTTCCGGATACCCCTGCCGGCGCCCCAAGACCAAAGCCGCCGCCAGGGCGGTCATGCCCGCGTTGATGTGCACCACGGCCCCGCCGGCGAAGTCCAGCGCGCCCCACTGCTTCAGGAAGCCCCCTGTGCCCCAGACCCAATGAGTCACCGGGTCATATACGAGCGTCGCCCACAGGAGCGTGAAGACGCACAAGGCGGAGAACTTCATCCGCTCGGCAAAGGCCCCAATGATCAACGCCGGCGTAATCACGGCGAACATCATCTGGAACATCATGAAGGCCTGATGCGGGATGGTCGCGGCGTAGTCGGCGTTCGGCGTCATCCCCACGCCGTTGAGAAAGGCCCACCGCAGCCCGCCAATCAGCGAGCCATGGTCGGGCCCGAACGACAGACTGTAGCCGAATGCCACCCACTGCAGGCTGATCAGGCACAGGATCATCAGGCACTGCATCAGGACCGACAGCATGTTCTTGCGGCGCACGAGCCCACCGTAGAAGAACGCTAGCGCCGGCGTCATCAGCATGACCAGCGCCGCGCTGACCAGCACCCACGCCGTATCGCCGGAGTTGATCGTCGACGACGCAGCCGCCGCCTGGCCGCCCGACTCGCCGGCGAGAGCAGTCGTACCGAGGGCCACGAGAATCGACAAACCCACCAGGACCGAAAACCCAATCCGCCTTCTGCGCGGTCGGAGGATAGACCGATCCCTTGTTGCCATCATTTCCGTGTCTCCATCGTTCTTGGGCCAGTCACGTCCAATGTCATCTGCCCGCTCACGAACGCCGGGCCGGATGTCAGCGTGCGAATGTAGGATTACAAACCGCGTGCCAGACTGTCCATGCCATGCACAATTTCCATAACTCCCTACGGCAAAATGGCTTGCAGAGAGAAATGCACCAAAATGACACAGAGCATGTGGATACATTTATGTAGACTCGACAGACTCTGACTACAATTTTGTATTTCTATAATGACCGCACTATGGCCTGTTGGCCGACAGCAGATCAGCGTCGTTTGTGGGTTTGGTATTTTCCGGCAGACTGTGACATTGCCGACACGAAGAGGGCTCCGCCGTTCGTGCGACGGAGCCCTTTTCCGGCCCAGATGGGCACGAAAATGATGGCTGGCGGGTACGAACTGCACCGGGTGCGCGGTGGAGGTCGCGTGTTGCCTCAGGGATCGCGGCATTCCCAGCGACGTCGATCCACACCGCGTCGGCGGCATTATCCGATAGCTTCGCCGCCCCGCTCGCCGGTGCGGATGCGGACGCACTCGGGCAGGTCCAGAATGAAGATCTTGCCGTCGCCGATCTGACCGGTGCGCGCGCCTTCGGTGATGGCCTTGACGGTCTTCTCCACGAACGCCTCGTTGACGGCGATCTCCAGCTTGGTCTTCTTGAGCAAACTGCCCTGCTCTTTGTGGCTGCGATAGACCTCGGCGACCCCCTTCTGCCGCCCCCGGCCGACCACGTTCGACACGGTCACGAGGTGAACCTCCTCCTCCGTCAGTCTCTTGAGCACTTCGTCCAGACGATCCGGTTGAATCACAGCGATAATGTATTTCATGTGTCTTGTCCTTTGGCACTGATCGTTGACCGGTTACGGTGGCGCCGCTCGTTTCCGTTTGTGGTGACGCCGTGAGGCGTTTCTTTCTTTATGCCCTTACGGGCACACTACAAACGAGCCTCGCAACCGCCTAACGATCTCTTCTCAGTCAATCACGGTATACGCGGCCTCACGATGCAGGGTCAGGTCGAGGCCCACACGCTCCTCGTGCTCGCTGACCCGCAGCCCCATGAATGCTTCCACCAGTTTGAGCAGCACGAAGCCGACGACGAACGAGAAGACGACAGTGATCAGCACGGTCTTGATCTGGATCCAGAGCAGGACCGGGTTTCCGTAGAACAGCCCATCCGCTCCCGCCGGATTGACCGACTTGGTCGCGAACAGGCCGGTGGCGATCGCGCCCCACATGCCGCCGATCCCGTGCACGCCGAAGGCATCCAGCGAGTCATCGTAGCCGAGCGAGCCTTTGATGTACGTCACGGCCAGCCAGGGAATCAGCCCCGCCCCGATGCCGATGGCGATCGCCCCCGTCGGTGCGACGAACCCGGAGGCCGGGGTGATGGCGACCAGGCCCGCCACCGCGCCGGTAATCATGCCCAGCGTAGTGGGCTTCTTGTGTTTCATCCAGTCCAGCAACGCCCAGGTCACGCCGGCGGTTGCCGCCGCGATGTGCGTTACCGTGAACGCGCTGCCCGCCAGGCCGTTGGCGCCCAAGGCGCTGCCCGCATTGAAGCCGAACCAGCCGAACCACAGCAATGCCGCCCCCAGCACCGCAAACGGCAGATTATGCGGCGGCGAGATCCCCTCGGGATACCCCTGCCGGCGACCGAGCACCAGGGCGGACGCCAGCGCCGTCATACCGGCATTGATGTGCACGACCGTCCCCCCGGCGAAGTCCAGGGCGCCCCACTGCCGCAGGAAGCCGCCCACGCCCCACACCCAGTGCGCGACCGGATCGTAGACGAACGTCGCCCACAGGAGCATGAAGACGCACAGGGAAGAGAACTTCATGCGTTCTGCAAAGGCCCCGATGATGAGCGCCGGCGTAATCACCGCGAACATCATCTGGAACATCATGAAGACCTCGTGCGGGATGGTGGCCGCGTAGTCCGCATTCGGCGCCAGTCCCACGCCGCTGAGGAACAGCCATTTCAGCCCGCCGATCAGGCTATTTCCCGGTCCGAACGACAGACTGTACCCGAAGGCCACCCATTGCAGGCTGATCAGGCATAGGATCATCAGACACTGCATCAGCACCGACAACATGTTCTTGCGACGGACCAGCCCTCCGTAGAAGAACGCCAGTCCCGGCGTCATGAGCATCACCAGCGCCGCGCTGACGAGCACCCACGCCGTATCCCCGGAATCCACTTTGGCTTGGGCGGGCGCAGCCACAGGGGCCACACCCTGCGCGCCGGCATGCGCGATGCCGCCCGCCCCCAGGAGAGCAATGACTCCCGCCAAAACTCCAACTGCTGCCCACGTCCTGCCTCGTCGCAGGATAGACCGATCCCCCATGGCCATCATATCCGTACCCCTTTCTGCTGGGTCAATTGTCCTGATGTCGTTGATCTGTTCACGTTCCACGAGCATGCATGCGTGCCAACTTCCACGCATACGTACAAGTGTCGTGCCAGACCGGCTATTGCCGGCTCGAATGTGCATAACTCTCGCACAGCCAGCCATTTACGGCACGTGTACAGGCTCGGCAGGCCGGCCTGGTCATCTACATTTTTGTAGCCATGGGACGTGCCAACTACATTTGTGTATCCAACGTTCCAGCAAGCTCGTGTTTCCTTTTCCGTTTGTCCGAAGCGGCCCCCTAGGGTTATCATGCGATCGATGAGACTGACAGACACCGCAACAGACGGCGTTCGAAGCGGTCAGCAAGGACGACGCTCATGCTGACTATCGCGTTGCTCGGACAATTCATCTTTCTGGTGGGAGCATTGCTTCTCTCGGCCCGACGTACGATCAGGACGAGAGGTTTCTTGGGAGGTATCATCCAAGGCGCTCTTTTGCTCTACGGTCTGGCCATCGTCGAAAGCTTCGTTTTCTCTGTTGTGATTCCCTCTCTGCTCATCCTCATCGGTGCGGATAGACATGTGGTCCTCGATAGCTTTCCAGAGGCCATCTGTAATGTGCCCGTTGTCCTGGTCGGCTGGACTCTTGCAGCAGTCTTCGCTGTGCTGGTTCGCAGTATTTATGACATCAGCAAGATTGTTCTGGGAGGAAAGGAAGGCATTTGCGAGATGACCAAGAGTATCCGAGGGAAAAAGCTATCTCGGCCCCCCACCTTTTGGTGAACGATAGTATCGGGCGTCCAGCAAGAGGAGACGGATGAAAAGTGCTGAACACTATGACCTGGCCGCAGTCGGGGGCGGAATTGCGGGATTGTATTGTTGCCTGCACGCTCCGGCAGGAATGAAAGTGGCTCTCTTTGAAGCCACGGATCGCGTGGGAGGCAAGATCGAAACCGTTCCCATGGAGGGATTTCAGGCGGAATATGGGGCCATGCGGTTCGACCCGGTTCATCAGCCGATGGTCGGAGAGCTGCTGGGCGATCTGCACCTGGAGACGGGGCCTTTTCCCGAGTACAACTCCCCGCCCGTGCGGGAACGGCGGACGAAATGCGATCTGGCCGCCGAGGAGAAGGACCTGAACGCCCCGGAGCTCTTCACCCGGGCGCTGTCCCACGCCGTCCTGCGCTTGCCGTTGCTCAAGTGCTTCTTCGTCGTGAAGGACCCTTGGTGGCACGAGGACATTCCGAATCGTGGCATCGGGGACTTCCCGGCCCGGGAGTTGCATTACTACCGTCAGGCCGACCGGGGCAATGTCATGGTCTATGCCGACCGGCCCTGCCTCAATTTCTGGGGCCGCCATGTGCAGGCAGGATGTCACGACCGGGCACAGATCAACCGTGAACCGGAGTTGCCCCGCGCCTTTGCCAGGAGGATGAAAATCGACCCCGCCACGATTCTGGCTTACGGCATCCGGGACTGGGGCCGCGCGCCCTACGGCGGCGCCCGGGCATCTGTGGCGACCGGGTTTCGAGCCCTGGAACGTCAGTGACAGGCTGGAAGCCTTCTCCCTGACGGGCCGGGGTCCCGCCAACGGGCACATCTGCGGGGAGGCCTTCTCCGACTTCCAGGGATTCATGGAGCGAGCCCTGCGTTCCGCCCGCCGGGCCCTGAGCAAGGCCCTGGGCTGAAAATGCCAGATTCTACTTGAAATTTCACCGCCGATCTGGTACAAGCGAATCGAGTGGAGTGTGATTTTCGCTTTGACATCTTGTGTGCGGCCTTTTTCACCAAGAACCTCGGCAGCGACACCCTGTCGCCATGGGCCGGGGCACCATTCAGTCCCCGTTTGGGGAAGGAGGAAGAGTATGTGTAAGACCTCGGTTCGCCTGTTGTCCTGCCTGCTCGTGTTGAGCATGGTCGGGGTGACGCTAGGGGGGCTTGTAGCCCAATGGAACCTCGACGAGGGTTCCGGCGCCGTCGCCAACGACAGCTCCGGCAACAAGCACCATGGGAAGATCCTGGGCACGCCCGACTGGGTCGTGGGTCACGGGGACACCGGCAGCGCCCTGCTGTTCACTCCCGGCGTGTGCACGGGCGTCGATACCGGCGTCTACGACCCGACCGGCGGAACGGGAAAGTTCTCCATCGCCCTCTGGGCCTTCTGGGATGGAACGGGGACGTTCCAACATTTCCTCACCAAGTCGAACGGCTGGGGTACCACCACGATGATGTTCCAGGTCGAGTTGTGGGGCGCTCACGACATGGCTCAATACAAGGACCGGGTCGGCATCTCCTATGACCCGGCTTCGGTCGAGTTCTCCGTCATGCCCAAGAACGAATGGGCCCACCTGACCTTCGTGTTCGACGGCGTCAATCTGAGGCTCTATCTCAACGGGATCGACGAGGTGGGCCCCAAAGCGCTTACCATCGGCCCAAACGTCGGGGCCCCCGTCCTGCTCGGCGTGGACTTCAACGGCGGCCGGGTCTTCCACGGCATATTGGACGACGTCCGGATCTACAGCCATCCCCTGACAGCGGCGGAGGTCGAGGCGATCTGCCCGCCCTCGCGCGCCGCCAAAGCGCCCAATCCGGCAGATGGAGCCACGGGCGTCCAGATGCCGCTGTTCCGCTGGGGGGCGGGCTACAAGTCGGCCTTCCACGAGGTCTATCTCGGCACGACGCCGGACCTCGGCCCGGCCGATCTCGCCGGCCCGCGCACGCCCATGACGATGCTGTATTATGCGCTGGGATTGAAACCGGGAACCACCTATTACTGGCGCGTCGATGAGATCGAGGCCGACGGCACGACCGTCAACAAAGGCAACGTCTGGAGCTTCACGACACAGGCGCTGACCGCCTATCTGCCCAGCCCGGCGGATCAGGCCACGGATGTGGGGGTGGCCCCGGCGCTCACCTGGCAGCCGGGCCAGGCCGCTACCAAGCATCACCTGTTCTTCAGCGATAGTCAGGACGCGGTCACGCAGGGCGCCGCGAGCGCCGACAAAGGCCTGCTGACTGAGGCGACCTTTGCCGCGGGCTCCCTGGAAAGCGTCACCACCTATTACTGGCGCGTGGACGAAACGGTGGCCGACGGCTCCATCAAAACCGGCCCGGTCTGGAGCTTTACGACGCATCTGCCCATCGATGATTTCGAGAGCTACACGGACGACGAGGGCAGCCGCATCTACGAGACCTGGATCGACGGGTTGACCAACAACACGGGCTCGCTGGTCGGGTACATGACCGCCCCGTTCGCCGAGCAGACGATCGTCCATAGCGGCAAACAGTCCATGCCGCTGGACTACAACAACGTGAAGGCGCCGTACTACTCGGAGGCCGAGCAGACCTGGACCAAGCCGCAGGACTGGACCGCCGGCGGCGTGTCGGTCCTGGTGCTGAACATCCAGGGCGTGGGCACGAACAAGGCGGGCCCGATCTACGTCGCGGTCAAGGATAGCAGTGGCAAGACGGCGGTCGTCACCCATCCCGACGCCAATGCCTACCGCTCGACGAAGTGGCTGACCTGGCCGATCCCGCTGAGCGCCTTCAGCGATGCCGGCGTGAAGGTCACCGCCGTCAAGACGCTGTACATCGGCGTCGGCAACCGCAACGCCCCGACGGCGGGCGGAGCCGGGAAACTGTACATCGACGATATCAGGGTAACGAAACCCTGACCACGGTAGAACGCCAACGTCAGGGCAGGCAGCAAAGCGTCTGGCCACGATGTTGATTCGCAACGACCGGCGACAGTCATGTGTTCTCACACGCGGCTGTCGCCGGCTTTTTCCCCACCCAAGACCGTTCGCGGCATTCTCCCGCCGCCTTCTGCAGCTCCCCCCGTCAAAGGCGCTAGATCGGCATAACCCGGCTTGTGAGCGGTCTTTTGTTCACCCGCAATCCGAGACTCGGCGATGTTCCTGCGCGAACCGGCCGCGTATCAAGAGGGTATACGCTATGGTTGCCCTGTGATGGGATCTCCAACGCGGTGCGGCGTTGGGGTGGGGGCCCTTAGAAGCATTGCAAGGAGTATCGGCATGGCTATACGGATCATTGTTGCCGACGATCATACACTTATTCGCGAAGCGTTGACCAAATTCCTGCAAGAGCAGGAGGATATGGAGGTGGTCGGGCAGGCCGCGGACGGCGATGCCGTCATGGAATTGACGATGAAGCTTCAGCCCGACGTGATCATCATGGATGTCAGCATGCCGCCGGTCCTCAGCGGCTTGGAGGCGACGCGGTGGATTCGCGCCACGTGGCCCGCCGTGAAGGTCATTGCCCTGTCGATGTACGCCGGCAAGCGGTACGTGGCCGAGATGCTCAAAGCCGGGGCGCACGGCTATCTGCTCAAAGACGCCGATTTCGATGAGCTGCTCAACGCCATTCGCGCAGTCGCCGAAGGCAAGACCTACGTCGGCGCCGGCGTCGATACCGGCCAAGCCGTAGCGTGGGAGCAACGCGAATAAACCGCGCTGCGGGCCGCCTACTCCGAAGCAAGCAACGTCCGAGCGTCAGAAGTCGTAGGCGAAGCCGACCCCGCCCCAGAAATTGTCGCTCTTTTCCGTGGCGGCGCGGATCTCGTCGTCAATCATCATCGAGTAACCGATGCTGGGCTTGATCGTGAGCTTGCCGATGCAGATGGGCAGGCCGGCCGTCAGCGTCAGATCGTTCCAACCGCCCTGGTCCACTTCGAAATAGCCGTTGTTGTAACCCTCCGTGCCGTAGCCGAGGCTCGCGCCCACTTCGAGATCGCAATAGCAGTCATCCGTCCATTTATGAAACTTCTCGATCGTGTGCCCGAGAGAAAGCTGGATATAGCTGCCTTCGATCAGATCGAAATCGTAGAACCACCGGACCGCCGGCGACAGCGGCACGCCCAGACCGAGGCCGCCGTACACTTCCGCCGTCGGGTGAGAATGCGTGTTCAAGAAGCTGTAGTAAATCGCGCCCACCGAGTACTCGAGCACGTCGAGACCGGGGACGCTGTTGGTGTAGTCAAGGGTGAAGTCGGTCTCGGTAAGCTGCCCCGCGCCGACCGTTTCGCCCGTCAGGTCCAGGTTGCCCCAGATCGAGCCGGTCAATTCCTTGTAGCCGACGCTGGCGCCGGGCTGGAGGACCCAATCGTTGATGACGTTCTGGCCGCGCCACATGTACTTGCTGAAGAAATCGGCGGTCACGCCAATCTCCACTCCGTCGTCCTTGGCTGGACCATTCTCTTCTTCGGCCAACACCGGCGTCACAGCGCCCAACAGGATCGCTACCCACCACAGTACCTTCCATTTTGCCATGTTGCACAACTCCTATTCACGGGTCATCCATGCCGCCATTTGCGCCTCGGCTCGCGCCGCTTGCCGGTCCGGCGACAGAGAGACCGGCCTCCGGTGTCCCTGCAACGGGCGTGCCAAAACTTGCTCCCCTGCAACTCAGGGCCTCGCGGGCATCTTACCAACAATCGCTCAACTTGGATACCACCTCATGGACGAATTGTGGACGGAACGAGTCGCGCAACCGCCCAACGCCGGCCGACCCATCAGATGTACTTCGGCAAGATGCCATACTTGTGGATCTTGTAGCCGAGGATGCGCTCCGTGAGGCCGAGCTCCTGGGCGGCCTTACGCTGCTGGCCGCCGCACTTCTTGAGGGCGTCGACGATCAACTCCCGCTCCTTGTTGGCAATGATCTCCGGGAACGACGGCTGGGCGGTCCGGTCGCCCTTGTCGATCATCTGCAAGGACGGCGGCAGGTGCTCGCTGCGTATCACGTCGTCCTCGCACAGCAGAACCGCCCGCTCGATGCAATTCTCCAGCTCGCGGATGTTGCCCGGCCAATGGTAGCGCGTCAGCATCTCGATGGCAGGCGTGGAGATCCGCGTGATCCGTTTGCTGTTTTCCTGAGCGTATTTCTCCAGAAAGTGATCCGCCAGCAGCATGATGTCGTCCTTGCGCTCCCGCAGGGGCGGCAGATAAATCGGAAAGACATTGATGCGGTAGTAGAGATCGCTGCGGAACTGTTCCTGCACGATCTGCTCTTCCAGGTTCTTGTGCGTGGCGACGAGGAGCCGGACGTTGGCCTGGATCGTCTCGGTGCCGCCGACCCGCTCGAACTCGCGGAACTGGATCACGCGGAGGAGCTTGACCTGGAGGCTGGGCGGGAAATCGCCGATCTCGTCGAGGAAAATCGTCCCGCCGTGGGCCCGCTCGAAGCGGCCGAGTTTCCGCTCGACGGCCCCGGTGAAGGCGCCCTTCTCGTGGCCGAAGAGCTCGCTTTCGAGCAGCGTGTCGGGCAGCGCTGTGCAATTGACCTTCACGAACGGCTTGTCGGACCGCAGACTATAGTAATGGATCGCGTGGGCGACGAGGTCCTTGCCGGTGCCGGTCTCGCCGCGGATCAGCACGGTCGCGTTGCTGTCGGCCACCTGCTCGATCAGCCGGTACACCTCCTGCATCGCGTTGCTCTTGCCGACCATATTGTGGATATCGAACCGCGACTTGAGCTCGCGGCGCAGCCGGACGTTCTCGTCGCGCAGCAGCGCCCGCTCGGACTCGACCATCTTGTTGAGCTTGACCGCCTGCGCGACCATCGTGGAAATGATGTGGAGCAGCCGCAAACTGGCATCGAAATCGTCCCCCCGCCCCGCCTGTCGATCGACGCTCAACGCGCCCACGGTCTTGCCCTCCAGCTTGATCGGCACGCAGAAGAACGCGATCTTCCTGCCCCCGGCCATATCGCGCGACTTGGTCCGGTGCAGAAACCGGGGATCTTTGGCGATGTCCGGCACGACAATGGCCTCGCCGGTCTGGACGACCCGCCCGGTGATCCCCTCGCCGACCTTGTACCGCCCCTGGCTCTTGGACCGCTCGCTGAGCCCGTGGGCGACTTTGATGTTGATCGTCTCGGTCTGGGGGTCCAGCAGGGTGATCGTCCCACGCTGGAGCCGCAAATGCGTATCGAGCGACCTGAGGATGCTCATCAGGGTCTCTTCCAGATTCAGCGATTCGGCGAACGCCTGCGCCACGTCGCTGAGCAATTGCACTTCCGTCGCAAAATTACCTTTCAT
>Ga0315289_10003231_pt1 | contig 24725 bp, 19 predicted proteins | sample YL17G11_40_MG_FD_203452 | JGI IMG/M metagenome (GOLD analysis project Ga0315289, IMG submission 203452) | Sediment microbial communities from Yellowstone Lake, YNP, Wyoming, USA - YL17G11_40 | ecosystem: Environmental > Aquatic > Freshwater > Lake > Sediment | place: USA: Wyoming | collected...
CCAGCCTGCCGCAAGTGGTGCAAAAGTGGGGCAGGCTTTCCAGCCTGCCACAAGTGGTGCAAAAGTGGGGCAGGCTTTCCAGCCTGCCACAAGTGGTGCAAAAGTGGGGCAGGCTTTCCAGCCTGCCACAAGTGGTGCAAAAGTGGGGCAGGCTTTCCAGCCTGCCGCAAGTGGTACAAAAGTGGGGCAGGCTTTCCAGCCTGCCACAAGTGGTGCAAAAGTGGGGCAGGCTTTCCAGCCTGCCGAAGTGTAGAGTTAGGGGGAAAAATGAACGAGATTTCCCTGCGCAAATATCTTGAGCAGATCGAGGGACTGGTCGAGCAGGGCCATTATACGCAGGCCATAGCCCATGGGAAACACATCCTCAAGCAATACCCCAAGCACGTCGCGACCTACCGGTCACTCGGCAAAGCGATGCTCGAAGCCGGGCAGGATGAATATGCCACCGACATGTTTCGCCGCGTGCTCAGTGCCGACCCTGAAGACCTGGTCGCCTGGGTGGGCATGAGCGAGGTGCACAACAAACGCGGCGAACTTGACGCAGCCACGTGGTGCCTGGAACGGGCGTTTGAAATGACCCCCGACAACGAAATCGTCGCAGAGGAACTGCGTCGCCTCTATGGCCAACGGGACGGCGTCGAGCCCCAGCGGGTTCAACTTACCCGCGCTGCATTGGCGCGGCTCTACCTCAAGGGCGATCTGCTCGCACGGGCCATCAATGAATTCCGCACCCTACTGGTTGAGCATCCCGACCGGGCAGACCTGCGTGTCGCGCTGGCTGAGGCGCTGTGGCGCAATGAGCAGCGACTGGAGGCCGCGGAAGTCTGCCAGCAGGTACTGGACACGCTGCCTTACTGCCTCAAGGCCAACCTTATCCTGGGAGAGATCTGGACCAGCAGCGGCCGCGAGGAAGGCCAGGTTTACCTGCGGCGGGCCGAGGCCCTGGACCCGGAGAACCTGACTGCGCAGGAATTCCTCGGCACCACCTCGCCGCTGCCAGCACGGGAAGTGCAGATCGTTCCTCTGGAGTATACGCCTTCCACCGAGAAAGAGCGCCCATCCTGGATGGCAGGCATAGAGGCAGGCTTTGTAGAAGGGCCGGCACTGGCCGAGCGTGAGGCTGCGCCGTTCGATATCACGACAGCGAAGGAGGCGCAGATCGAGATCCCGGCCTGGCTGGAGGAAGGCGGCGGTGAGGAGGCAACTGCTCCCGCGCCGCCTATGCCTGCTGAGATGGCAGAAGAGCAACCAGCGCAAGAAGTGGTTCCCACTCCGGCAGAGGAATTTCCCGCATGGCTGGCGGGCATCCGTGAAAGGCTCGTCGAGGAAGCGCCAGAAGTGACCCCAGAGGAGGAGGAAGAAGAGGTCCCCGAATGGCTGGCCGGGTTGGGCCTCGAACCCATTGGCGATGAGGAGGTTACAGAACAGCTAGCCGCATCGGGGCCTGAGCCTGCGGGCGAAGCCCCTCCCCCCCCATCTGTCGAACTTCCTCCCGATTGGATGGCCGGTATCCGTGCGCTATTCACTGAGGAACCGGAACTACCGGAAGAGGCGCCATCCCCGGAGGAGATTGTCCCTGTCCCGGCTCCCGCAGCGGAGGGTGTACCCAAGCCAGCGTGGCTGGAAGGCGAGGGGATGCCCTCTGGCGACGAGGCAGTGGCGTGGCTAGAGCAACTGGCAGCAGGTAAAGAAGAAGAACTGCGCGCCCAGGCCCAGGCGGAAGCCGAACTCCGCATGGCGGAAATCATGGGCCGCGTCGCACCGGCCGAGGTGCCCCCAGAAAAGGTGGTGCCAGAGGAAGAAGCCTTTGCCCTTCCGACCGAGGAAGCCGTTGCGCCTCCAGCCGAGGAACCGTTCGGTTGGACCCAGTTTGGCGAGCCAGAGGCCCCACCCGAGGCCGTCACAGCGGTGGAAGAGGCCCCGTCCGTGGAGGAGATTGCCCCTGCCCCCGCCCCTGCTGCGGAGGAGGCCCCCTTACCGGCGTGGCTGGAGGGTGAGGGGATGCCCTCTGGCGACGAGGCACTGGCGTGGCTGGAACAACTGGCGGCAGGTAAGGAAGAAGAACTGCGCGCCCAGGCCCAGGCGGAGGCCGAACTCCGTATGGTGGAAATCATGGGCCGCGTCGCGCCGGCCGAGGCTCCGCCAGAAGAGGCAATGCCAGAGAAAGAAGCCTTTGCCCTTCCGACTGAGGAAGCCGTCGCGCCTCCAGCCGAGGAACCGTTTGGCTGGACCCAGTTCGGCGAGCCGGAAGCCCCGCCCGAGGCCGTCGCAGCGGTGGAAGAGACCTCGCCAATAGAAAAAGTGCCCTGGGAAGCGGCAGCGGAGATTCCTCTGGAGGAGGCCGCTTTGCCTCCGGCGGTAGAGGAAATGGCCTGGGAGGCAGCGCCAGAAATACCCCTGGAGGAAATCGCCCCGCCCCCGGCAGTAGAGCAAGTGCCCGGCGTGGCCGAGATAGAGATGCCGGAACCACTCAAAGAGGCCGTAGCACCACCAGCACCGGAAATTCCGGCCGTCGAGGCTCCCAGCGGGCCTTTTGCCGCTGAGCGCGTTTACCTGAAGGACCATCCGCGCGACTACACAGCCTGGCTAACGCTGGCACAGGCGCTGTGGCAGGCTACCGAACGGCAAGAAGCACTGGAAGCCTATACCCGCGTGATCCGCGCTGGCAAGTTTCTCGATAAAGTGATCGCCGACCTGGAGGAATGTGTCATCCAGTGGCCCGATGCCAGCACGCAGCGGGCACTGGGCGACGCCTACATGAAAGATGGCCGGCTGCAGGAAGCGCTGAGCGTCTACCGCCGGGCATTGGGAACGCTGTAGAACGAGGAGGAAGATTGGAACGCACGCTGGTTATCATCAAACCCGACGCTGTACAGCGTGGGCTCATCGGGGAGATTATTGCCCGTTTCGAGCGACGCGGCTTACGGTTCGCCGCGCTAAAACTGATGCACATTGACGAAGTGCTGGCACGACGCCATTACGCGATTCACGCAGGGAAGCCGTTCTACGAACCATTGGTCCGTTACATTACCTCCAGCCCGGTCGTGGTGATGGTGCTGGAAGGAAATGATGCCATCGAAATCGTGCGGCGCACGATGGGGGCCACGAATCCGGCCCAGGCAACCCCCGGCACGATCCGTGCCGACTTCGGCCTGGAGATCGGGCGCAACCTGGTGCATGGCTCCGACGGGCCAGAGACGGCCGCCTTCGAGGTGCCACTCTTCTTCACCGAGGAAGAGATTCTCTCCTACGAGCGTTGTACTGACCCCTGGATATCTGAGGAGGTGCGAGGATGAGCATCAGAAACGTCAGGAGTGGCCAGACCAGCCGGTGGGTGGTCATCGCCATAGTATTGGCAGTTGTGTTCCTATGTGGCCTGCTCACCGCCGGCCAGGCCTACACGCCGGTCAGTTATGGCACGGTGGCCCTGATTACCCGCTTTGGAGGATTGACGGGACAAGTCTTCGAACCCGGCTTGCATTGGCGCACCCCTTTCATTGACCAGGTGGTGACCATTCCTACCATCGTCCAGTCGTATGAAACCAGCGAGAACCCGGAATTGTCCGGTGCCGACTATACGGACTATCCCGTGACTGCCCAAACCGTAGACGGCCAACAGATCAACATCAAATACACCGTACTGTTCCGGATACCGCCTGGCGAAGCCGTAAAGATCGTGCAAAACATCGGCCGCCTGCAGGAAGTCGTCGAGAACATCGTGAAGGCGCATTCCAGGAACTTGTCCCGCCTGTGGGCACAAAGCCACACGGCCGAGGACCTGTACAGCGGCGAGGGCATTTTCGCCTATGAAGACACGGTGAAGAAAACGCTGGAGCAGGAGTTCAAAAAGTACGGTGTTCTCCTCGACGACTTTCTCGTCCGCAAAGTAGACTTTGGCGAGGAATACATCAACGCAATCGAACAGCAGCAGATCGCCCAGGAGGCCATCGAGACCGCCAGGTACCAGTCCGAGGCCGCCGAATACGAGAAGGAACGCCAGATCCGCCTGGCGGAAGCAGAAGCGGAACGCACGAAGCTATTGGCGGGGGCAGATGCAGAACGGCAGCGCCTGATGGCGGATGCCGAAGCGTACAGCATTCAAGCGCGCGGACAAGTGCTACAGAAATATCCGGAAGTCGTTCAATGGGAGTTCGTCCGCAACCTGCAAAATGTGGAATGGGGCATCCTGCCAAGCCAGGGCATCACGCCCTTTCTGCCCTTACCGTCCTTCGGAGGTCAAGAAGAAGTCCCAGTCCTACCTACGCCTCCACCTTCCAACGAGTAGCCTGTGCGAACAGGGGCGCAGCAAGCGCCCCTGTTTCACTATCCACCAGCCAGCACCCACTCACAACATCCGCACCACGATCTTTCCATCCTGCCACAACCCCTCCAGGTCGTAGTAAGCCCGCATCTGGGGCGTGAGCAGGTGGACGACGACGCTTCCATAGTCCATCAAGATCCACCCGCTAGACGCTTCCCCCTCAATGTGCAACGGCCTGACGCCGAACGCCTGCTTAGTCTCCTCCCGGATGCCCTCGACGATGGCCTCTGCCTGCCGTTCGCTGGTGGTACTGCCGATCACGAAACAGTCGGCCAGGATGGAAATGTCCCGGATGTCGAGCAATAACACGTCTTCGCCCTTCTTGTCGGCGATCATCTCCACGATGCGTCGAGCCAGTTCCAATGGATCCAGCGTTACACCTCCTGCGATTGCTCGTTCCACAATTTCGCCACGTCGTCGGCAGCCTGCACTGGCGCCAACACGACCATCAACTTGAGGCGCGCCTTCTGCCCGTTCAGCCCCTCGGCAAACAGGCAACCCAGATCAGCCAGCGTACGGCGCGCGCCCGGATAGCCGTAGGCGTCCCACACTCTGCCAGCGGGACAACGGCTGGCAATCACGACCGCCACGCCCTGCGCCCGCGCGCGCTCGAGCGCGGGCAGCCACCAGGGCGGCACACGCCCGCCCCCCAACCCCTCGATCACGATGCCTCGCACACCCCGCGCCAGCGCGTATTCCAGCAAGTCGGCTTCCATCCCCACCGCCAGTTTGAGCAGCGCCACCCCCGGCTCGAGGCCACGCCAGGGCAGGACGTACCGTGCCGGCCGGTGCGTAACGGTGACAGCGTCTCCTTCCACCCGCCCTACCGGCCCCCAGCCGGGCGATTGGAAGGTCGCCGGGCTGAGCGTGTGCATCTTGGTGACGTAGCGTGCGGCGTGAATTTCGTCGTTGAGCACGACGACAGCCCCCAGGCCTCGCGCCTGTGGCGCGGCCGCCACCTGCACGGCGGCCAGGAGATTGGCGTACCCCTCGTACCCCACGTCAGAAGCCGCGCGCATCGCGCCGGTGAGCACGATGGGTTTCTCACCCGGTATGGTCAGGTCGAGCAGGTAGGCCGTCTCCTCCAGCGTGTCGGTGCCGTGTGTGACGACGACGCCCGCCACCTCGGGCTCCGCCGCCAGCGCCGCCACCCGCTCACGGATTGTGCACAGCGTCTCCAGCGTAAAGTGGGCACTAGGCAGGTTGACGATTTTCTCAGTCCGCAGTTCCGGCAAACCGGACGGCAGCGCAGCCGTGAAATCAGCAGCCCCCAACGTGGGCACGGCTCCCCCCGCCGCTGCATCGTACTGCATAGCGATCGTGCCGCCCGTCGTCAGAACAACAACTTCGCCCCCCCGAACTCCCATCTCCACTCGCCAGTCGCCAGTCGCTATTCGCTATTCGCTATTCGCCATTCGCCATTCGCTAATCAAGTTTCAGCGATACGACCTGCGACACCCCCTCCGTCCCCATCGAGACGCCGTAGATGGTGTGCGCAGCCTCGGTGGTGACCCGGTTGTGCGTGATGACGATGAACTGGGTCTGTTGCGCCAGTTCCTCCAACAGCGCCCGGAAGCGCCCTACGTTCGCCTCGTCGAGCATCGCATCCACCTCGTCGAGCACGCAGAAGGGAGTCGGGCTGACGCGCAGGAGCGCAAACAGGAGCGCCGCCGCCGTCAGCGCCCGCTCCCCGCCAGAGAGCAGCGCCAGCCGCTGCGCGCGCTTGCCCGGCGGCTGGGCGACGATGTCCACACCGGTCTCCATCAGGTCCCCAGGCTCGGTCAACTCCAGCCGCGCCGTGCCGCCGTTGAACAGCGTCGTGAACGTCTCGGAGAACCTGGCCGCCACCGCGTCGAACGTCTCCCGGAAAGCGGTCTCCATCAGTTCGTCCAATTCGGCCACCACCTGGCGCAGTTGGGCCGAGGCCTGTTCCAGGTCGGCCGACTGTTCGGTGAGGAAGCGATGCCGCTCCTCGACCTCGGCGTATTCGTCCGGAGCGTTCGGGTTGACCGATCCCAACCGCCGGAGACGGGCCTTGAGGCGCTGAATTTCGTCTTCCAACCCCTCGGGCAATTCCTCGACGACGGGCAGTTGGGAGACCAGCGGCCGCAGTGGGAGCGGCGTCTGCGCCGTGACGCTCTCCGAGAGTTCCAGTTCGACCAACCCCAGGTCTTCCTCGATGCGCCTGGCCAGCAGATCCAACTCGTCCTGGCAACGGGCGACGTCCAGTTGGACACGGCTCTGCCGGGCCTCCACGTCGCGTAGCCGATCACGCGCCCGCTGCTCCTGTCCCTCCAGCGCCGCCTGTTCCTCGTGCAGGCCGGCCAGTTCCTCCTCGGCCGGTTGGATGTGCGTGCGCACCTTTCCCAATTGTGCTTCCAGCCGTGCGGCCTCCGCGCGCAGTTCCTCGACCCGCGTGCCGACGGCCGCCTGTTCCACCTCCAGTTCCTGTGTGCGTTGGCGGCGGGCCGATACCTGTGCCCACAGCCGCTCCAGCAGCGCCTCCTCCCGTTGCAGCGCCGCCTGGTGGCCATGTAACGCCTCTTCGGCCACTGCGACCTGGGTGCGAGCCGGGCCCAGCGTCTCGCGCTCGATGCACGCCACTTCCTGGCGGGCTGCTTCTATCTGCTGGACCAATTCCTGCAGCCGGGCCTCCAGCGCTGCCACCCGCCCGACCTCTGCGCGCTGCTGCTTCTCGAGCTCCTGGCAATGCCGCTGCACCTCCTCCAGGCGTGCTGGAAGTGTTCGAGTAGTATATTCGGCCTCCAACGCACCTGCCTGTTGGCGCATAGCCGTCACCTGCGTCTCGAGCCGGTCCAGCGACGACGACTCCTGTTGCAGGATTGCACGCTGGCTGCGCAACGACTCCTCGGCCACTGCCACCTCGGTGCGGGCCATCCCCAGCCCCTCCCGTTCGATCCGCGCCGCTTCTTCGCCCGCGGCTGCTACCTGGCGGTTCAGTTTTTCCAGGTCGGTTTCCAGTGCCACGATCCGCCCGGCCTCTGCACGCTGCTGCTCTTCGAGTTCCTGGCAGCGGCGCTGGGCTTCCTCCAGTTCTGCCAGAGCCTCTCGCCGGGCCTGCTCATCCACCAGGACAGCGCTGCTCCTGGTCTGTCCCACCAGGAGTGCGCCGTCGGCCCGCAGGACGATGCCCGTAGCAGTGACACAGCGGCTCCCCGGCGGCATGGCGGGGAGCAAGGCACGGGCCGCTGCCAGGTCATCGCACAGTGCGACACTGCCCAGTACCGTCTCGACCGCCGGTCGCACGCGCTCGTCACAGGCGACGACGTCGGCGGCCCGCCGTGCGCCTGGGGGCAACGGCGGGAGCGGGCGCAGGCCATCCAGCGGCAACAGCGTCAGACGGCCACCTGCGGATTCGAGGACGTGGTGCACCTTCTCGGCCAGGGACGCCCGTTCCACGACGATGGCCGGCCCATCGTCGCCCAGCGCCGCGACGATGGCTTGTTCCCATGCCAGAGGTATCCGTAGCAGTGCCGCCAATGGGCCGAGGACACCGTCCAGATTGGCCTGCAGCACGGCCTGTACGCCGGCATCGTCAGCAGCCCCCGTCGCCTGTATCCGGCTCAACGCTTCCTGCTTGCCCACCAGCCGGGCCGCCTCCGCCCGGGCCTCGAGCAATGCCTGGTTCAGCCGTTCCAACTGCGCCCGACGAGCACGCAACTCTTGTTCCATCCCGGCGCGCTGTCGTTCCGGTTCCTGCGCTTGCCTCTGCACGGCCACCCACTCACGTTCCAGTGCCGCTAACCGCCCCCTGCATTCCGCCAATTCGCATTCCAGTTGCTCGCTCTGAGTACGAGCGTGGGCAACCCGTTCGGCCTGGGCTTCCTGCTGGCTGCGCAGCGGTTCGAGTTCGGCCAGCATTTCCGCGTGCCGGGCCTTCAACTGGCGCGCCCGTTCCTCCGCCACGGCCTGCTCGCTCGCCAGGCGGGCCGTCTCTGCGCGCGCTTCGAGCAGCGCCTGGCTCAGCCGTTCTATCTGTGCGCGGCGGTCGCGCAATTCCTGCTCCACCTGGGCACTCTGTCGGACAGGCTCCTGGGCCTGCTCCTGCACGACTGCCCACTCCTGCTCCAGCGCCGTCAGTCGTGCTTTGCGCTCCGCCAGGTCACGCTCCAGTTGCTCACGCCGGGTGCGGAGTTGAGCCACCTGCGCTGACTGTGCCTCCTGCTGGCTACTCAGCGGCCCAAGCTCGGCCTGCAACTCCTCGCGCTGAACCTTCAGCAAGCGCACCCGCTCCTCCCCCACGGCCAGTTCGCGCTGCACTTCGTTGGCCTTGTCGTGCAGATCGGCGCTTTCGCGGTGCCAATCGCGCAAAGCGGCGCGCAGTTCACTTTCTCGCTCGCGCAGTTGGGCCAAGCGCTCGCCCAGTGCAGCGACCTCTCGCTGCTGCCCCTGCAGGCTGGACTCCACGGCTGCGGCTCTCTCCATCTCGCGGTCCAGCGCGACCTGCCGGCGTCCCCACTGATAGCCGTACCACGTGGACTGCAAGCGCTCTAAGTGCGCCGTCAGCCGGCGATGCTCCTCCATCCGCTCTGCCTCCTGCGCCAGTCGCTGCAGACGGGGTGCGATTTCGCTGACGATGTCGTAGACACGCTCCAGGTTGCGCTGTGTCTCGTCCAGGCGCTGGACGGCGTCCTCCCGCCGGCCGCGGTAGACGCTGATGCCAGCAGCCTCCTCGAACAGCGTGCGCCGTTCCTGGGGGCGCAGCGAGAGCGCCGCGTCTACCAGCCCCTGGCCGATGACCGTGTACGCGCGCTGGCTGAGGCCGCTCTCGGCCAATAGCGTCGCGATGTCGAGCAGCCGCACGCGCGACCCGTTGATGAGATACTCGTTCTCGCCGGAGCGATACGCACGGCGGGTGAACGTGACCTCGCTGAACTCGATGGGCAGCCAGCCGTCGGAGTTGTCGAGCGTCAGGGAGACTTCGGCCATGCCGGCCCGGGCGCGGCGTTGTCCACCGGCGAAGATCATGTCGGCGGTGGACTTGCCCCGTAGGGTGCGGATGCTCTGCTCGCCCAGCACCCAGCGCATCGCATCGGCAACGTTACTCTTGCCCGACCCATTGGGGCCGACGATGGCCGTGATCCCGGTGGGGAACAGGAACTCGGTCTTGGTCGCGAAGGACTTGTAACCCTGGAGTACGAGGTGGTTTAGACGCATAATGTGGCACGCAGTATACCGCGCTTAAGAGAAGAAGGCAACTTCCAGATCAAGTGGGTTGCAGGAGTACATGCATCAAACAGCGTCTATACCGCTAACTTCCAGGTGCTGTTCACTGGTACGGACGAGAACACCGTACTGCTGCCGGAGTCGCTCGCGCTCGCGCTGGCGCTGCGGTACACCTCTTCCTTTACTGAGCACAACGTAGGCCCGGATTCCACCGCCAATAACAGGATCGTGTCCCGAGAGAACATTGCCTAACCACCGCTCCAGAGCGGATAAGGTGGCCTCAAGGGGGGTAGCGGCAGCCTCAGCAATATTCAAGAGAGGGTCTTCAACCCCTCGCAAGAAATAAAGAATCTGGGCAGCCAGTGATTTGCCTGTCGCCTGTGGCCCCACGAAGAGCGTCAAGTCATGCAATTCAATGTCAGACTCACAAATCGGACCAAAGTTATGGATCATCAGATGTTCTTTCATGACTCTCCTGAAAAAACTCTTACTTTCTGGCTCTCTTTTCCTGTTCTACCTGCCTCATTCTGGCTTCTCTGATAGCGGTATATCCGCCCATACTTACCTCGTATTTCTACCTTCGTGGATGAGATCAAGAGCATCCCACGCCGCCTGGGCGGCCGACTGCTCGGCCGCCTGCTTGCTGGGCCCCGACCCCCGCCCCGCCACCTTCCTGGCCAACAGTACCTCTGCCACGAAGGTCTTGGCGTGATCAGGCCCTTCTTCGGCGGCGATGCGATAGTGCGGTGTGACCCCCAGTTCGGCCTGGCTCCGCTCCTGCAGGCGGCTCTTGGCATCCCAGTCCGCCTCCGGCGCCAACGTCGCCTCGGCCAGAGGCCCGACGAGCGACTCGACGAAGGGTTCGGCAGCCGCCGGGCCACCGTCGAGGTAGAGCGCGCCCACGAGCGCCTCAAAGGCGTCACCCAGGTTGGCGTCCCGCTCCCGCCCGCCTGCATCCTCTTCCCCCTTGCCCAACCGCAAGGCCTGTCCGAGCCCAATCTGCCTGGCCAGTTGTGCCAGCATCTTGGTGCGCACCAGCGTCGCCCGCATGCGTGTCATCCGCCCCTCGTCGAAATCGGGGTAGTGACGGTAGACCCATGCGCCGGTGATGAAGTCGAGCACCGCGTCGCCCAGGAACTCGAGGCGCTGATTGTCGGCCGCCTGGTCCTCTGGATGCTCGTTGACGTAGGAGGGATGGGTGAGGGCACGCAAAAGGAGATCGGGATCGCGAAAGGAATACCCAATGCACTGCTGAAAGGAGTCCAGGTCGGGGGTTGGAGGTTGGAGATCGGAGATCGGAGATTGGAGATTGGAAGTTGAATGTTGGGAATTGGATTCTGATCGTTGATCGGCAGTCATGTCGAACTTGCTTCTCCTCCTGGTGGGCTCTTGAAGCCGCTCCCGGTCAGCACGACGACCGGCACGTCGCCCAGGCAGTCGCGCAGGTGATGTAGCGCCGCCACGGCCAGCGCGGAAGTCGGCTCGACGTAAAACCCACGATGTGCCAATTTCCTCTGCGCTTCCAGTGTCTCCCCATCCGGCAGGGCCAGCACCCCGCCGCCGCCTTCTCGCACGGCGGCCAGTATGGCCCGTCCCCACGGTGGTGCGGCGATGCGCACGCCCTCCGCGACGGTCTCTCCCTCTTCGACCGGCTCCACGTCGGCCGCGCCGCGCTCCCAGGCGCGCGCCAGTGGTGCACACGAACGGGCTTGCACGCCAAAGAGCCGCGGCAGCCGCTCGATCAGCCCCGCCGACCGCAGTTCCCTAAAACCACGGTACAGCCCAAGCAGCAGCCCGCCGTGGCCCACCGGTACCACGACACTCGCCGGTGCACGACCGTCCAACTGTTCCCACAGTTCGAAGGCGATCGTCTTCATCCCCTGGGGATAGAAGGGGCTGTAGACGTGGCTGGCATACACAGCGCCTTCTCCAACAGCCTGGCGCACAGTACGCGCAGTCTCGGTGCGGGGCCCAGGCACCGGTACGACCTTTGCACCATACGCCGCGATCTGCGCTTGCTTGACCGGCGAGGCGTGGACTGGCACGTAGATGGTAGCAGCGATCCCCGCGCGGGCGGCGTAGGCCGCCATCGCCGCACCGGCGTTGCCCGAGGAATCCTCGACGACCTCCTGTACGCTTGCCGTCTTCAGTGCCGTGACCAGCACAGCCGCACCCCGGTCCTTGAAGGAGCCGGTAGGATTGAGATACTCGGCCTTGAGGTAGAGCGGCTGTCCATCCCATTCGGCAGCGACCAACGGGGTCCAGCCCTCGCCCAGCGTCACCTGGGCTACCCCATTCGACAGGGGCAGTGCGGCCCGGTAGCGCCAGAGCGTGTAGTCCATCTCGTCCACGCTGGCCGGATCGAAGGACGGCCCGCCCACAATCTCCAGCACCCCGCCGCACTCACAGCACCAGCGGGTAGGATCGAGAGACCAGGTGCGCGCACAGTTGTTACATCTCAGCACACTCGCCTTTCCTCCCGCAATTCCCGGCTCAGGCGCTGCCGGAAACGCACCAGGTCACGGAACGCCTTGACAATCACCGTAAGGTTGGCGCCGGTAGCTGCGCCAGCCCTGCGCGGCAGATGGGACACTGGCACCTCTGCGATGCGGTAACCCCGTGCCCGTGCGCCGGCCAGGAGTTCCGTGTCGATCATCGCACCTTCGGAAGCAAGGTGCACGCGCTCCAGAATCTTGCGACGGAACACCTTGAAGCCACAGTCAATGTCGCGGCACAAGTAACCAAACAGCACCCGCACCACGATGTTCCAACCAGAGGCGTTGAGTCTGCGGACGACATTGTCCGCCCGCTCAGCGCGATAGCCAGACACGATGTCTGCCTCATCGAGGCACTCCAGGAGCCGCTCAATCTCGCCGAAGACGAACTGCTTGTCTGTCGGGAAGAACGCGATCAAGTCCTTGGCAGCATGTTCGAATCCTGTTCTCAACACCTTCCCGTAGTGCGGGGTGGGGCTAGGCTCCAGCTCTACCAGCCGAAAATTGGGAATGCGCTGCGCCAGTTCGCGGGCGATTTCTCCCGTACGGTCTGTGCTGCCGTCGTTGACCAGGACGATCTCGTAATCCATCCCTAACTGCTGGGCCACGCTGGAAACCTCCTCCACAACACTCGCGACGGTGGCCTCTTCATTGTGAGCCGGAAGAACAATAGACAGAGAGAACATTTGAATGAACTCCTTACTATGCTATGCCTATAAAAATGGCCTGTCCTAAGAGTGACACACGCGTTGGAGAACAAATCCTATCTGAGACCACTTTCTGCTAGCACAACCTAGGCAGAGCCTGGCCTTCATGACGAATGACTACTTGCTCCACAAACTCTTTTCTGAGAACTAGCCGGCCTATAGACGACGATGCACGCCGGACTGTTCCAATGATCGCACTTTCCCTGCCAAGGGCATGCCGATGAAGTTGGTTGATAATCTCATCGGCCTGTTCAGGAGCAACAACGATGACCATCTTCCCTTCATTGACCAAATTCAGAGGATCCAGCCCTAACATCTCGCAGCCACAGCGTACTTCTCTCTTTATTGGGACGTCGTTTTCATCTATGGATATGTCAACCACCGATGACTCGGCAATGTCAATCAACACCCCATTCAACCCTCCTCGCGTCGGATCACGCAGACAATGAATGCCGTCGAAAGCGTTGATTAACGGAATGATCAGGTCGTATAGAGGAGCACAATCAGTCTGAACTCGTTGTTCAAACCCCAGACCCTCACGAACCGAAAGGATGGCAAGGCCATGATCTCCTACGGAACCGGTGACAATGACACTGTCTCCAACGCGAGCATTGGAAACGGCATAGTCACTACCTGGTCTAATTGGAAGGCCCAGCCCTGTTGTATTGATATAGATTCCAGCACTAGCCTGCTTGCTCAACACTTTTGTATCGCCAGCGACGATTTGCACATTGACAGATCGCGCAGTATGTTGAGCCGAATCGAGAATATGCCTAAGTGTGGAAAGTGGAAACCCCTCGGATATGACCAGACTGAGCGTAAGGTAATATGGGATTGCGCCAGAAGCAAGCAGGTCGTTCACGGTCCCAGCCACAGCCAGTTTCCCAATATCTCCGCCAGGAAAAACGGGGGGGTCTACGATATACGAGTCCGTAGAGACAACGATCTGGATACCGGCCAGTGTCACCCAACTTCCGTCCTCCAACCTGTTCAATATGGGATTACCGAAACGTGTGAGAATCTCATCACGTATAAATCGCAACGTGGCTGCTCCGCCGTCACCGTGAGCGAGCGTGATCATAGAATGGTCAACCACTGCCAAATTCCTTCGCGACTTGGGCCAATGGCATCACTTCGCCAACGTAGCGAGAGATCCAGTTCAAAGCATCCCGCTTGTTCTTTTCTCTGGTTGAAATAACGCAATCGCTGATGACGACAGGCCGATAACCTCGGAAGCTCGCATCGGCTGCAGTCGTCATTATACAAATCTGGGTTTGCAGGCCAGACAGGTAGATTTCTCCAACATTCGCCTCTTTGAGGCGTTGATCTAGCTCTGTCTCGAAGAATGCACTGTGTTTTCTTTTCTTGATAATCACCCCTTTGAGCGGTAAGAGTTCGGGGATGATCTGACTACCTTCTGTGCCTTCGATACAGTACCGGTCACCGAATCGTGTGAACTGTTCGTCGCCGGGCGGCAGAGAAAGGCAGATATAAAAGACCGGATGCCCTGTCGAGACAAAAATGTCGATAGCCTTCTGAAGTGGCGCAATCATTCTCTCGACCTTACGTTTTCGTCGTAGGTCATAACACAGGTCTTTTTGCATATCAATTACTAACAACGCTTTGGATGGCAACGCACTGTTCCTTTCTAGACACTTTGTCTCGCAGCGTCTCGATTTTCTCTGGCGAATGGTACGTATACCCGGTTTGGCCTGATGGCAGTTTAACGAAAACCCCCTTACCCGCAGGACAGCCAGTCAACAGCATACTGGTATGGCCATATACAGTGAAACAGTGGTATCGCGTGATATTGGAAAGCTGAAAAGTTTCAAAGAAATTCACTCCCTTGATATAGGTGGCTTGGGAGTTATTGACGGCATCACGTGTTTCAGGTCGCAGATATGCCAGTTCAAAGGAACGAAAAGCCTGCTTTTCTACACATAACGTGCCCCGCCCTTGCTCAAAATACCGTTTAAGGTCTGCAAAGTAGCTATCTTCCAGCAAGGCCTGAAACGTACTGAGGGCAATATTATTGCTGATAGGATAATGATTGACAACAAAAGTAACCTCAAGCGTCCCTGTGTCATTGAGGAGGTGCTGAAAGAGGGCGATATCGAATACAGATTCGCCGTTATCGTCCAGAATAACGACGATGGGTTTCTGGTGATCCGTTCCCACCTCTGCGAGAAACAGGTCAATGTGATCAATGCACCAATTTGCCTGTTGTGCGTTCAGTTGTGCATCTATGCGCCCAAGCGTTGCGCCAGGGTTTGCGAGAAAGCCTTGTTGAACGTCCTTATGGCTTGTCCAGATCACCCCCATAAACACGCTCAGTGCACATAGTTGCCGGTAGGATAAGCCGCCTAGATTCTTCAGCAGTTGCAGCGCGATGTGGTTAGCGAATCTCCCCTGTTCTTGCAGCCGATTCGCAGCCAGGTAAATGTCATCGCCAAATATCAGGTTGAGAATTCTGTCTTGCAGGAACATGGAGCAATTGAAATTGATGGAACGCGCCAGTTGATAGTCCTCCTGTTTGACAAGGTAACTGTAGATCCGAAGTGCTGTCTCGACAGTTTGCCGGACAGCCGATGGTGGAACCTTATGGATCTCAGCAATGCTCTCTACGGCGACTTTGACATTGGTATCAATCCATACCAGCGTATGCATCAACTTCCTGGGAGACGCCAGGCGTAGCGGAAAAGGGCGAGCTTCGTCAAGTTGAAACAAGTCTCCACATGTACTTGCTGGCATAGCCAACCTCTGCCAAATGCCATTGGTACAATAAGATGTGGGATCAAAGAGAAGACTCAGCAAATACGATGCCTGAAGCCCATCGGAGGCAGGAGGCAAGCAAAGACTGCCGCGCAGTCTCAATCTGTGAGACAGCAGTTCATCCAGTTGGTCAAATTCGTCTTGGATCTTCTGGTAAGCGCGATGCGCGTCGAGCGCAGGCACGATGGGATAGAGGTCTGGCAACGTAAAGGCATAATCCAGACGTGGTACTTCGCCTTTGACGGCCAGATTTGTAGGAGCTTGGACAGGGTCAAGCTCAATTTCGGGTGTGAATAAAATTCTCTCCGCCACTCCTCATTCAATTCCCAACTCACGGAATATGGACACGAAGACTTTCTCAAACTCTCTCTGCAATAGCCGGTTGAACCTACTATTTTCATGGTAATTACGCAGCAGAGGCAGATCAAACGCAGACAGCTTCACATAAGGCCGCGAATCCTCGATGATCTCTAACTCGTCGACGTTGAGAGTTCTCCTCAATTTCAGGCTGAAGATCTTGAAGAACAAATCTCCATTCGCACGCTTAAGGTGATATGTGCAATGATGCTTGAGCCGGTCAGGGGTGACTCTTAGCCCGAGCTCTTCCCGAATCTCCCGGATGGCAGCCGCTTCCCAAGTGCCTGGCGGTAATGGATCACCCGGTTTCATATTCGTTCGATCGTTGAACGCAGTAGTGGCGATGTCATCGTCAGTGTCCTGGTAGTCGATGTAGGGAGGTAGCGCCAGTGCCTTTGCAGTGCAGATGTCCATATCCGTCACGCGTCCACTAATATTGGAGAAAGTATCGATGTCGTCAGACGCATTGAAGATTGTCCTTTCCTGCAGAATGGATTTGGGTCCGCCTTCAATATCGGCATGGAGCATGATAAGCACAATAGGAAAGCAAAACCTTCCGATTTGACCTAGCTCATCCCATTTCTGCCTATTCACAATCCCCTGATATTGAAGTTCTCCTTCCTTAAATTGGCCATAGATGTCCCATTCAACAACCCGTGAGCTACGGCTACAGATCACACTAAACGCCTGCGCCAGTTGTGTATAAGCTTCCATTCCCTTGAAAACCTCCATGTAGTAAGATTTCTTCATATCACAACCAGGCAGAATCGGCGCCACACGTACAGATGCATTTCGTTCGCTGATGAACCAGTTGCCGACGAAAGGTAAGTTGCCCTCAAACTCCAAACACTCCCAGTGCCCCAGACAGGCAGGACCCTGGGCTAACAAAAACATAAATATAGCCCGCTTCCCACCTTGCCACCTGGCAAGACGGACTTCGAGTGTGCGATCTTCCTCGATCACTGTATCCAGGACAAGCTGACCGGGGAAGATGAGTCGTAATTGATTCCAGAAACCCCGGCCCTCTTTCTTACGGAGCTCCAGTGCCTCTTGAAGAAACATTACCGTACCCTCATGGGTCAAGGCAATGATAGCAACCTCGCCAGCTTCCACCAACCTTTGAATAAATACCTGTTCCGGCTCCGCGATTCGCCTGTCGCGATACTCAATAGCAACCCGGTGGCGGGGAGTGGATGAATCACCTACATATATGTGGCGCGAATCCATAACGTAGAGATTATACAGATCGTGCTGGCGCTTGTGCCGATCGTGGAACGTGAAAATCTCGCAGTGGCATTCACAGGTCTTGTAGGTTTGCTTGAGCAAGCGCAGGTCAGGCCACACATTGTCAAAACGGCTATTGATGGCTCCGAGCAAATCGCCGAAACTGGTACGTTCGGCCTCGTGTAACCGTTGGCTCAGGTCACGATAGGCATCGGTAGATAAGAAGAAGTGCCTACCGTCCGAGAAAGACATAAAAAGCTGAGCAGCGTTTATGGCACCCCCCATCAGATGTAATCTGCTCCCCAAATAGCGCCATGTAGCATCGTCTTCCCAGTGAAGTGTCACACCCAGCCTGAAAGACTGTTCCGATGCCTTTAGCTGAAGTTGGAGGCCTAAGATGAAAACTTTGATCAATGTATCCTCTCGCCACTCATCCGGTTTTCGCTCGAGGAAAAGCAAGAAGTCGCCACCTCGAAAATCCAACCAACATCCAGGACTAAAAGCATCAAGGAATCTCCTGACTTCTTGGTCCATGAATTCAACAGCCGCGTTCTGGGACCTATGGGGCAAAGTTGAAAATCCCACTACGTTAGCGTAGAGGACAGCCCCCGACAGGAACCGCTGGCCTATTGTGCCTGGAACCATCTCAGGAGCCTGAGAGGGTGCAATGCCACATAAGTCGTTAAAGGACCGTGTGGGCTCCAAGTTCTTCAAACACAGCCGGTTGATTTCCGTCGTCACACGGGCCAACTCTGCACGAGCTTGCGTAGTCGCCCCATACTGACGCACATCTTGAATCAACCCAGCCAGCCGTCCTTGGAGCGTGAGTACTGCCAAATAGTCAGCATGTTCAGGCCCCAGCAGGCCGAGAAGCTTGCCTACACCCTCCAAGTACTGTTCATTCAGATCTGGCATTGTTCACCTCTTGCTGCGAGAGCGAAAGTCAGGTGGCCCGATATGGTAAATCAGTGCGCCACAAAATATTATATCACATTTAACAGCATTGCTCAACCTGATGCTTTGGGGTATAATCTAGCAGATTGAACTTCATTTGTCTAAAATCTGCCATGGCTATTAGAATTGCTCGATCAATCAAAGACAGCCTGACCCGCACGCGCAACGCGGTCTTTAGCCGCATCGCAGGATTGTTGCACGCCACCCAGGTGACAGACGCCACGTGGGACGAACTGGAGGAATTGCTCATCCAGGCCGACGTGGGCGTGGAGACGACACTGTACCTGGTCGGACGGCTGCGCCAGCGCGCCCGCGACGAGGCCATCCTGCGGGCCAACGTGCTCCAGGCCGCATTGTGGGAAGAACTGCGCGCGCTGTTGCCCGACCCGCCACCGCTGAACCTGGGCGGCTGCCCGCTGGACGTCGTGCTCATCGTCGGCGTCAACGGATCCGGTAAGACGACGAGCATCGCCAAACTGGCCTACCGCTACCAGCAAGAAGGCCGCCGGGTGTTGCTGGCCGCGGCCGACACGTTCCGTGCCGCGGCGATGGACCAACTGGACGTCTGGGCACAGCGGGCCGGCGTGGACATCGTCACCGGGCCGGATGGCGGCGACCCCGGCGCAGTCGTCTTCGACGCGTTGCAGGCCGCACGGGCACGCGGGAAGGACCTGGTGATTGCCGACACCGCCGGGCGGCTGCACACGCAGTACAACCTGATGGCTGAATTGCGCAAGGTGCGCAAGGTGGCGGCCAAGGCCGTCGAGGGTGCGCCTCACGAGACGCTCCTGGTGCTCGACGCCACCACCGGGCAGAACGCGCTATCGCAGGCGCGCCATTTTCAAGAAGCAGTGGAAGTGACGGGCGTCATACTGGCCAAGTTGGACAGCACTGCCAGAGGCGGCATGGTCTTCGCCATCGCCCGCGAATTGGGGCTGCCGGTGCGCTTCGCCGGCACCGGCGAGAAAATCGAAGATTTGGCCTCCTTCGACGCAGACGAATTCGTGGATGGCCTGCTTCGATAAAGCGAGCCTATACTAGTCTACCAATCTACCAGTCTACCAATGTATCAATCTACCAAACTAAGGAGAACATTGTGGAAGAAATCCGTAGCCGTTTAACGGCCTTGAGTACCCAACTGAGGGACATCCGGGGGCATCTTTGACCTGGCCGCGAAGGAAAAGGAGATCGCGCAATTAGAGACGCGCGTCAGTGCCCCCGACTTCTGGAACGACCCCGAAACGGCGCAGGTAGCGATGCGTCGCCTGTCTAATCTGCGAGAGGAGATGGAACGCTGGAACACGCTGGAGCAGCGGGTGCAGGACACACTGGAACTCTCCGCGCTGGGCGATGAAAGCCTGAACGCCGACCTGGTTGCCGAGACAGCGGCGCTGGAGCAGGAGATCGGGCAACTGGAGTTCCGCCTGCTCCTCTCCGACCCTCACGACCGGGACAACGCCATCCTGGCCATCCACGCCGGCGCAGGCGGTACCGATGCCCAGGACTGGGCCGAGATGTTGCTGCGCATGTACCTGCGCTGGGCCGAGGCGCGTGGATACGAAGCCGACGTGGTGGACCGGCTCTATGGTGAGGAAGCCGGCATCAAACGGGTCACCGTCACCATCGCTGGCCCCTACGCCTACGGCTATCTGCGCACCGAGCGCGGCGTGCACCGGCTGGTGCGGCTCTCGCCCTTCGACGCCGCCCACCGTCGCCATACGTCCTTCGCACTGATCGAGGTCTGGCCCGACTTTGGCAACGAAATCACGGTGACAATCGTGCCGGGCGACCTGCAGATTGACACGTTTCGGGCCTCCTCGGCCGGCGGCCAGCACATGCAGAAAAACGAGACGGCCGTGCGCATCACCCACATCCCTACCGGCATCGTTGTCTCCTGCCAGAACGAGCGCTCGCAGACGCAGAACCGGGAGACGGCGTTGCGCGTGCTGCGGGCACGGCTGCTGCAACTGGAGGAGGAGAAACGGCGTGCGGAGATCGCCGAATTCAAGGGAGAACACGTGGATGCCGGCTGGAGCAACCAGATCCGCTCCTACGTAGTGCACCCCTACCAGATGGTTAAGGACCACCGTACCGATTACGAGACCGGCAACGTACAGGCCGTGCTCGACGGGCGGTTGGATGAATTTATGGAAGCCTATCTACGATTCACCATGGGGGACAAGAAATCCAACGACGGACATTAGAATGAGGAAACAGAGGAGACAGAAATGAGCATCACCAAGAAAGAAAAGAAAGGCCCCGCCATTCCCGCAGCCAGGCAGCCGGCGACGAAGACGCCCGCTCCTGCCCGCGCCACTACCGGAGTGCAAAAAACAAGCCCACCCGTGAGGCAGGTGCCGACAGCCAGAGCAACAGGGCCGGCAGCAACAGCACCGGCGGCAACAGCACCGACGGCAACAGCCAGGGCACTGAGCGAGGAAACCCGTGTCAAACTGGACGGACTGCAAAGCCAGTTGGGCTCCCTCCAGCGGTCGCTACTGCTGACCGACGTATCGAACGAGGTGGGAAGCATCGAAACGACGCTCTCGTTGCTTCCGTCCGAAATCGAGGAACTGCGCACCCGGGGTTACGTCTTCCGCAGTTTCCTGGAAAACAAGGCTCAAGTGCTGGCCGGGCAGTGGGAAGAAGTGCACACCCGCGTCTCGAACGAAATCGCCCGCCACACGCGGGAACTGGAGCACGAAGCCGACCTGGCCGGAAGCGTGTTGCGCCTTGGCCTGGGCGGTCAGCCCACCCAGGTCACCCGCGCCGAGTCCGCAATTCAGTCGCTACAAAACAAAGTAGACGCCGCACAGTCGGCAACCCGGGCTGTATACAAGACGCTCCAGGACAACGTAAATCAGACCAAGGGCCAGGTGGAGCAGATTCGCTGGTTGCTCGACCAGATAGACGAGGCCAGTTTCCAACTCCATCCGGCCGAGGACCCTGTGGCAGCCTGCAAGGCTCAATATCTGGAGACGGAAAAGGACGGGCCGGAGGGCGTGCTATACCTCACCGACGAGCGGCTGTTCTTCGAGCAGAAAGAGGAAATTGCCACCAAGAAGGTGCTCTTTATCATCACCGCGAAGAAGAAAGTACAGCAACTCACTTTCGAGGTCCCGGTCGGGCAGATCGAAGAGACTCAGGCCAGCCAGAAGGGCTTCCTCGGGCACAAGGAGATCCTGGAATTGCACTTCGCCCCCGAGGCCGACCTGAGCGGTGTCACGCTGCGCCTGCACGGCGCTGACAACGAAGAGTGGGCCGGGCTGATCGGCCGGGTCAAGTCGGGCGAAATCACCAAAGAGCGCACGCGCCCGAAGGACGAGGCAGCAGTAGAGGCCGCCCGCACCGCGCCGACCAAGTGCCCCACCTGCGGCGCGACCCTCTCGGTCGAGATCGTGCGTGGCATGCGAGAGATCACCTGCGCGTACTGTGGCTCGGTGATCCGTTTGTGATGCACAGTTGAACGTCCTGCAGCAAGTTCGGCGTACCATTGAGCGAACCGGGCTGCTGGTCCCTGGCGATGGGGTCGTCGTCGGCGTCTCCGGCGGCCCGGATTCACTCTGCCTGCTCCACGTCCTGCTCCATCTGCGCGAGGAGTACTGCCTGCACCTCCACGTGGCCCACCTGCACCACGGCGCACGGGGTGCGGATGCCGACGCCGATGCCGAATTCGTGGCGACGCTCGCTGCTGAATGGGGGCTGCCGGTCACGGTCGAGCAGCAGGACGTGCCAGCGCTGGCTCGCGCGCACAAATTGGCCTTCGAGGAAACAGCCCGGCGCCTGCGCTACGCCTTCCTGGCGAGAGTAGCCAGAGAAGCTGGTGCACACAAGATCGCCGTGGGCCACAACGCCGACGACCAGGCCGAGACGGTGCTGATGCACTTTCTGCGCGGCGCAGGCCCGGCGGGCTTACGCGGCATGCTCCCCCTCACCCCCCTCACCGACTACCGCCTCCTCTCGCAAATCGCAAATCAGCAAATCGGCAAATCAGCAAATCTCCAATCTCCAATCTCCAATCTCTATCTGATCCGCCCCCTCCTGGAAATCCCTCGCTCCGCCATCGAGCGCTATTGCGCCGACCACGGCCTTACGCCGCGCTTCGACCGTTCCAACCTGGATACCACCTACTTCCGCAACCGCCTCCGCCACGAGTTGCTGCCGCTGCTGGAGACCTACAACCCCAACGTGCGCGCCCGGCTTTGCCACATGGCTGCCGTGATCGCCGAAGACTACAGCCTGCTGGCCCAACTGCGTGAGCAGGCCTGGGCCAGCGTGGTGCGGGAGGAACAAGAGGTCGCTATTCTCTTCGACCGGGCCGGCTGGCAGGCATTGCCGGTGGCTTTGCAGCGCGCCACGCTACGCCAGGCGGCCTACCGGTTGCGTAAGAGTCTCCGCGACGTGGACTTTGTCCACGTGGAGAACGCCCGGCAAGTAGGTGTTCGAGGAGAAACCGGTGCACAGGCCACGCTGCCGATGGGGTTGATGCTCACCGTGGGCTACGACACGCTGAGCGTGGGGAACGCAGACGACGCGGGCCCCCCGCCCGACGAGCCACTCCTGTGGAGCACAGAGCCGCTGCCGGTGCAGGTGCCTGGCACGACACCGCTCCCTCAGTCGGAGTGGGTGTTGCAGGCAGACATACTGGAGGAGTGGAACGTACCCGAGATCGCTGCCAACCCCGATCTCTGGACAGCCTGTTTCGACGTGGACGTGCTTCCCGCCAGCCCACTGGCGTTGCGCCCCCGCTGCCAGGGAGACCGTTTTCGGCCCCAGGGGATGGGAGGGCAGCGCGTCAAAATAAGCGCGCTGATGGTCAACCTCAAGATTCCACGCGCCTGGCGCGACCACGTGCCGCTGCTGGCGGCCGGCGACGAAATCGTGTGGGTGTGCGGCCGGCGCATCGGAGCAGGCGCCGCCGTTGGGCCTCAGACTCGCCGCGTGGCACGCTTGCGCTTCGAGCGCACGCGCTTTCAGATTGCACATTTGCCACGTTAGGTTATAATCCACTCATACGGTTCTATCTTACCGAGGAAATACGAATTCCCGTAGTATCAAGCGAAAGCGCATGAGTGACTCAGACGAACCTCCCCTTGAAACCGGCCTCCTGGGGTCCATCCACACGTTGCCCATCTCCGCAGTGTACAGGGCAATGGGGACACGGCTCCAGGGCCTGACCCAGGCCGAGGCCACGGAACGCCTGCAACGCTTTGGCCGCAACGTCATCCGCGAAATCAAGGGCAAACCCCTCTGGCTGAAATTTCTGACCAACTTCACCCACCTGATGGCCATCCTCTTGTGGGTCGGCGGTATCGTTGGCTTCATCGCCCAGATGCCGCAGTTGGGCATTGCCATCTGGATGGTCAACGTCATCAACGGCCTCTTCAGTTTCTGGCAAGAGTTCCGCGCCGGGAAGGCCACCGAGGCCCTGCGCTGCCTTCTTCCGTCCTACGCCCGCGTGCTGCGCGATGGGGAAGAGCAGCGCATCCTGGCCGAGGAACTCGTGCCTGGCGACGTGATGCTGCTGGCCGAGGGCGACCGCGTCTCGGCCGACGGGCGCCTGGTACAGGAAGCCGAACTGCGGATAGATCAATCTACCCTCAGCGGAGAATCGCATCCGGTGCGCAAGACGAGCGATGCTGTCATGCGCCCCGGCCTGGGCCACACGGAACTGCCCAACCTGGTCTTTGCCGGGACGAGCGTCGCCGCCGGCACGGGCAAAGCGGTGGTCTTTGCCACAGGCATGGAAAGCGAGTTCGGCAAGATCGCCCATTTGACTCAGGCGGTGGAAGAGGAACTCAGCCCACTACAAAAGGAAATGGCGTTCGCGACCAAAGTGGTGACGCTCCTGGCCACCAGCATCGGCGCGCTCTTCTTCCTGCTGGCGGTCGCGTTGGCTGGCGTAAATTGGCTCGAGAGTTTCATCTTTGCCATGGGCATGGTCGTCGCCTTCGTGCCAGAGGGGATGTTGCCGTTGGTGACGCTTTCCCTGGCGATGGGCACACAACGCATGGCGAAACGTCACGCGCTGATCAAACGGCTCTCGGCTGTCGAGACCCTGGGCTGTACCACCATCATCTGCACCGACAAAACCGGCACGCTCACCCAGAACGAGATGACCGTACGGGAGATCTGGCTACCCGTCTCGGCGTCCTCTCGTCAACCGGGAGAGCAGGGCGGCCAGCGACTGACGGTGACCGGCGTCGGATATGCGCCAGAAGGTCAGATCGTGGCCGCCGGGCAACCGTTGCCGACGCCTGTGGGTGGCGACCTGCGTCAATTGCTCGTCGCCGCCGGGCTATGCAACAACGCCCGTCTCCTGCCGCCGAACGGCGAATCTTCCCACTGGACGGTGCTGGGCGACCCCACCGAAGCGGCCCTACAGGTAGTTGTACTGAAAGGTGGGCTGGACCCAGAGGTCGAGGCGCGCCAGCGCCCGCGCCTGCGCGAACTGCCTTTCGAATCGCGCCGCAAGCGCATGAGCACTGTTCATCAAATAGCAAATAGCAAATTGCAGATTGCAAATAGCAAATTGCAAATTGCAAATCGCAAATCGCACGTCTCTGAGCGAGTGGCTTATGTAAAAGGGGCACCCAAAGAGATACTGGACCTGTGCAGCCGCACCTGGTCGGATGGCCAGGAACGCCCGTTGGACGACGGTTTGCGGGCACAGATCGTGGCCGCCAACGACGGATACGCCCGCGACGG
>Ga0315289_10003232_pt1 | contig 24714 bp, 16 predicted proteins | sample YL17G11_40_MG_FD_203452 | JGI IMG/M metagenome (GOLD analysis project Ga0315289, IMG submission 203452) | Sediment microbial communities from Yellowstone Lake, YNP, Wyoming, USA - YL17G11_40 | ecosystem: Environmental > Aquatic > Freshwater > Lake > Sediment | place: USA: Wyoming | collected...
CCATGAGGCCGATGAAGATACACCACCAGAGGAGCAGGTTTCGCACACCGCGGTTGCGCTCGCGCTCCGAGTCCGGCAGCTTCGTCACCTGCCACGACCAGATGATGCCCTTGATCTGGGCCGGGTCGGGAGGCTTCGTCGCCAGGGACAGCACGACGAGCAGGACCATCGAACTCGCCCAGACCACAAACGTGCGGTTCAGCCAGTTGTCAAAAGGTATGAACCACGGGACGTGCTTGAAAAGATAGTACTCGACGAACGCCGTGTAGGGAAACGCGAACAGAAGGACAAACGTCGCCGCCCACGCCGTGGTGCGCCTCCACAGCACTCCCAACAGAAAGAGCGCGGCAATGGGCGCCGCCACCCAGGCGCCGACATTCTGGATCAGGAGGAAGACACCGAGTTGCTGGTAGCTGAACCAGATGGCCAGCAATGTCGCGACGGCCAGGATCGCAAAGGCGCTGACGCGGCCCACACGCACCAGGTGCTGTTCCGACTTGTCGCGGCCGAGGAATGGCTTGTAGAGGTCCATCGTGAAGACCGTGCTGCACGAGTTCAGCACGGAGCTAATGTGCGAGAGCATCCCGCTGGCCAGGCCGGCCATCACGATACCACTCAAGCCCACCGGCACCAGCTCGCGCACGAGGGTGGGGAATGCTTGATCCTTGTCGGCCAGGCCCGGGTAGAGCTTGAACGCCACGATGCCCGGAACGACGACCAGCAGCGGCAGCAGGATCTTCATAAACCCAGCGAAGACCACGCCCATCCGCGCATCCCATTCGCTGCGCGCCCCCAGGCACCGCTGCACGATGAATTGGTTCGTGCAGTTGTACCAAATGCCGATGGAGAGAAAGAGACTCCAGACGCCAAACCAGGGATAGTCCTTGTCCGTGATCGGATAGATGATCTTGAACTTGTCCGGGGCAAACAACATCAGCTCGTGCAGACCGCCCACGTTGTGCAGGCCGATGATCGTGACGATGAGACCGCCCAACATCATGACCACGAACTGGAGGAAGTCCGTCCACGCGACCGAGACCAACCCGCCATAGATGGTGTAGCTGCCCGCCAGCACCGCCAGGAACAGGATCGTCAGCCGCTCATCGATGCCGAACATGCCCTTCATCGCCTTACCGCCGGCGAGCATGACCACCGCCATCTGCGCGACGATCCACAACACCAGCGAGCAGACCGCGAACAGGTAACGGCAGGTCGTATTATAGCGCCGTTCGAGGAACTCCGGCATCGTGTAGAGCCCGCCGCGAATGTAGTACGGCAGGAAGATCCAGATCAGGGCGGAAAAGGTGAACCAGTTGCCCCACTCCCACTGCGCCACGACAAAGCCGACGGCATAGGCAATGCCGATCATGCCGATGAAGTGTTCCGTGCTGATGTTGGCCGCAATGATCGAACCACCGATCGCGTACCAGGGCAGTCCGTCGCCCGCGAGGAAGTAGTCCCGTGTGCCGGCGGCCTTGCGCCGCGCCACCCAAATCCCCAGCGCGATATTGAACGCCAGATAGCACGCAAACAAGACAAAATCCAGACTGTGCGTCATGTGCGTCCCTCGTTGGAGCCGATCAGCCGCTCAGCGTTAGCGTAGAACACGTCTTTGATGTCTTCCGGTGTCAGTCCGACGGCTTGGGCCGCGCGGCGGAAGGCGTCGATCTCCTCGTACAAGAAGAACGACAGCGCATCAGCCTCCTCACCCTCAACCTCGCGCATGTGCTTGTCGTCGGAGACATCGCCGTACAGGCCCTTGGGCACGAGGTTGACGTAGTGGCCCTTCTCGCAGATTCTTCGCATCCGCATGCGCGTGATCGGCAGGTCGCTGCCGAAAAGGATGCGTCGCGGCCCCACGGTTCGAACAAGCCACTCGAAAATGGCCGCGTTCGTGTTGGCGGAGATGTCGAACAAAAGACGCTTCGTCTCTCTCAGCACCGCAAAGGCATCGCCTACATCCTCCGGACAATACGCCCTGCCGACGTGGGCGATGATCACTTTCGCCTTCGGATACCGCCGGTCGATTTCGAGCATGTCGGCCAGGTTGACCGGATCGCGGAGCCGACCGGGACGCGGGATGTGAAGCATGACAATCCAGCCGTGCTCGTTCAGGACTTCCAGTTGATGGTGCGGCAGGAAGTCAAAAATGCGGATCTGGTCTACCGGGAGATCCGCCGGCGACAGAGTCAGATAGACCTTCGCTCCGAGAAACCCGCCCTCTCGGATTTCGCGCTTCAGCTTCTCGGCGGACCACTGCGGCGAGGCAAACACAAGACCGGCAAAACCGTGTTCGCGCGCCGCCCGGCGGACATAGGCGTTGGCCGCTTCGAAGTCATCCTCGTGTGACTCCACGAACGAGAACATCAGTGGTTTTACCGCCTTGCCGGGAAACAGCAATTCGTACGTTTCCACCAGGTCTTCGACCGGGTCCTGGTCGGCGACGCGCAGCGGCCACGTCACCGCCCGGCCCGTGGGCGGGGCTTTGCGAAAGTCCTTGAGCCAGACGTGGGTATGGACATCAATGATCTGATCCGGCAGAAAGCGCTGGAGTTTCTCCCGATAGAACCGCCGATCCACGTCTTCGACTTCAAAGAGTCGCGCCATACCGTCCTACTTCCCCGCCTCCAGCAATAGCCGCAAACGCCGAATGAACTCATCGACCACCGCCGGTTCCAGGCACAGAGCGAACTTGCAGAGAATCGTGCTGTGGCCGGCATGATACGCGTGGACCCGCAGCCACAAGCCGCTCTCGACACATGCCTTATGAAAGGCCAGGGCGTCGTTCACATCGCGGAACTTCAGCCCTGTCATCGCCCCGTTGCCGTGTACGGCAGCGATCCGGTCGGGAAACTCGTCCGCAAGGCCGCAAAGTCTCTTGTAGTAATACGCCTGCGTGCTATTGACCTCGGGGCCGTGCCTTTGCAGCAGTTCGATATTGGCCAAGGCCACCAGGGCTGCCAGGGCCGCGTTGCCGTTCGTGCTGATCGCATCGTACTGGGCCAGCACGTCGAGTTCCCGCCGATAGATGATGCTGGACAGCGGGTGCAGGCCCGCGCTCATGCCTTTGCCCACGACCACGATGTCCGGCACAATCCCGCACTGCTTGTACATGAACAGGTCCGGTGTCCAGAATCCCGTCTGGATTTCATCAATCACCATCAACGCCCCCACCCGCCGGACCAGCTTCTGCGCCAACTGAAGGTACTGTGGCTCGACCCGAATCGCTTCACGGTTCATCATGATCGGCTCCGCCCAGAAGCTCGCGATCCGGTCCTGGTATCGGGCGACGATACTCTCCAACTCATCGCCCTCGTTCGGCTGGACCGCCACGACCTCCAAGTTGCGGATGTAGGAGCCCCACATACCGCGCAGGTACTGCGAGAAGAAGCCGGTGCCGTGATAGTTGCCGTCGAGGACGACAAAGACGGGCGGTCCGGGCCGCTGGGTCCGCTCGTGGTGCATCAGCACGATCTTCAGAGCCGCTTCGCAGGCGACGGAGCCGGTCGCGATTCCCAGCAGGACCGTGTTGAGCCGGGTCTTCGATTCGCAGACGGTCGAGAAGTCCCCCTGCGGCAACTGGGGCAGATCGGGATTCGCGGCCTCGACGAGCTTCTGGGCGAGCCTCTTGACCGGCCACTGCGGGATGTTCGAGTGATTGTCGGGCACGATCCCGGCGGCGAGGCCGTCGTGAATCACCTGGGTCAGAACGGGATGGTCGTAGCCCCAGCTCATCTGATAGTGTCCCGCCGTGCAGTCGAGGAAGAGCTTGCCCTGCTCGGTAATGTAGAACAGACCCCGGCCGGCAAGCAGATCGTCTGTCTCGGCGAGTGTGCCACCGCCATAGGACTTCTGCATCACGGCCTTGTTGATGGTCCGCTTCAAAGCCACGCCCGCAACGGTCTTGCCGACCAGACCCAGCAACTGGCTGTTGTCGTGGCCATCAAGGAACGTCTTCGCTCCGGACATGGCCCGGCATACGTCCGCCCCGAGCGGGCCCGCCAAGCCATCCATCGAGATCCTCATAGATGCGTACCTTTACTCTTGTTCGTAATGACGCCATCAGGCGCCCTCTTCGGAGGGCGAGCGTCCTCGCTCGCCTGAGAGACGTCGTGCTCCTGATGCACGACCTACGAAGAATGGTATACCCACCCGGCCAATCGGCATACCTTCTCCAGCACGTCTACCGGGGCTCCCTTGACCAAGGCCAGATGGTGACTGCCACCGGCATAGGCGTACTCCGTCAGCAGATCGCTGACATTGTCACGATCCGGCTGGAATACCGCGCGCGGACCGTCGATCTGCGGCAGATGGTCGTCGTCGATCCTGCCACCGATGCTTATCAGTTGCCCTCTTCCTTCCGCGGTGGAATTCAAGTTGACCAACGTCGCCGGACCCGGCTCGAACTCGAAATCGACAATCGCGAACTCGGCCGCGTGCTTGTCCGTGAATCTGCTGGCCAGCAACCGTGGCTGGGCCCGGGCCATGGCGAAGTTGCCCTCGCCCCAGTGCTTCAGCAGCAGCCGATTGTCGTCATACCCAATCGAAAAGACCTCGCTGAAACTGGCGACGCCGAAGCCCTGCTGCATGCCGCGAACCAGGACCGCGGTCACCCAATCCCCCTCGCCGGCGTAGCCCAGCCCTTCGTTCATGAGCATCGACGCGGCGACGTGCAGCCCATCGGCGACCCGCTCCGCATTGCACAATTCGAGGAAGTTCAGCCCACAGGCGCGACTATCTGTGTGTTCCAGAAGAGCTCGCAGAGCCACCTCGCCTCGGGCCGTCTTTCGGAACAGCGGTCCTTCCGTACTCGATCCGATTTCGAACGTGTGACGGTATCGCTCCATGCACTCGACCGTCTGCTCGTCCGTCACCTCCGCGATCAGATCGGCGAACTCACAGGCCGAGACCACCTCGGGGATGATGCCCATGCGACGCACGAACTCATCGTGGCCGACTTGCAGATCGAGCATCTGCTCGAAGTGACCGCCGACCTGCACCGGATTGGCGTTCTGCATGGCGCGGATGATTCGCCCGGCCTGCGCCCACAGCCTTAGCCTGGCGGTGAAATCGGGCTGCTCGTAATGGCCATGAATCACGCCGAAACGCTTGGCGGTCTTGCCGAGCACGTTCGCCAAGTCCTGGACGGCGTGCACGCCGTGGTTCAGTTTGACCGTCTCGGCATCGTACTTCTGGGGCTCCAGCCTCGGTATGCTCTGCATGGGCCACAGCAACACGGGGATACGAGACCCGGTCAGCGCCGGCACCAGGACACCGCTGGGACAGTACGGCCCCAGCGCGACGACCAGGAGATCGATCCCTTTGCCGTCAAGATCGCCGCAGGCCGTTTCCACGTCCTGCGGAACGCTGACGGGAAGACTACCGTATACGTCAAGTCCGGCGTCTCGAAACCTGTTGGCCACTTGAGCGCCCAGACACTCCAGAGCCTGGTCGATGTCGGACCAGAGCCGATGGTAGAGATCGGCCACGGGCAGCAGGAGGCCGATCCGAAGTGGGTCCGCTTGCGATGTCATCTCTGCACCTCCCTTGCCAACATGGGCTCCTGGAAATCGCGATACCACGCCCGATAGGACGGCGCGTGCTGCGGGGTATAGACTCGAACCGTCGCCGCACTGGGAAAACGGTGAGATTCCAGCAGGCCGAGGACAGCCGCGCGGGCGTGCCAAGCCGCACCATAGGCCGTGAAATGCGGGTAGTCGACAGCCTCCACGGTCAAGTCGCAGATGCCCGCTATGGCCTGGGGCCAGAACCGGCTCTGCATCGCCCCGCCGGTGACAACGATCTTCTCCAGGCCGCGTGCCAGGCCACATCGATCCAGTGCTTGAGCCACCACCGAGCCGCCCCATTCCATGTATCGTCGCACGGACAAAGGAGCGTCGCCCACCGGCTCCACCGTGCCGGAATCGACATCCGCGTGCACAGGTCCGTGCGGCATAGGCAAGCTCACAAGCGCATCTTCGATCTGCCCCAACGAAGCCGCCGTGACCCCGAGGCGGCTCAGGAGTCTGTCGAACCCTGCCCCGATCTGCCAGAGCGTGACGATGAAACCATAGCCGTCCGGATGCAGGTCCCGGCCGGGATGGATCAGGAATTGCCCGTCGTCGAACAAGGGCCGATCGGTTCGACCGTTGATCACCCAGGCAGTACCGGTGCCCAGCATCACGCTCTTATCCTTCTCGAGACCTGCCGCTTCCATCGCCGCGTATTGATCGTGCGAGCCGGTCACCAGGGTCATCTTACCCCATGCGGTCCGAACACCCTCCGCGACAACGCCCAAATGGGAAACCACCGGCGGCAGCAACTGGCCCCGAATGCCGACCCAGGCGGCGATCTCACGGCTCCACTGTGCCCCCTGGAAGTCTGCCAGACCCGTAATCTGTGCGCTCGTAATATCGGTGGAGATCTGGCCCGTAAGCTGGCAGCAGATGAAATCGGGGACGGTGGCGATCCAGCAGGTCTTCGGCGGGAGTCGTCCGCTCTCTGCCATCTGCCGGAGCTTGCAGGCCGCCAGCCAGCCATGAGGAGGCCAGCCGGTCGAACGGTAATAAGCAGTCTCACCAAACGTGTCGATCAGGTCGCAGACGACGGTCTGGTCCGCCAATTCGGTCCAGCGGCACGCAGGACTGACAGGCTGGTAGCTGGGGTCCACGAGCACGAAACTCCCCCCCTGCCCCGTGACGCTGCATGCCACCTCCTGGCCCCGGAACCGGCCTCGGGACGCAAAGTGATCCATCACACGACAGAAGTGCTCATACCAGTGCACCTCGTTCATGTCGCCGGTGGGCGCCGCGAGAGCCACGTCCTCAAGTACCTGGCCGTCACCGTCGAGCGTGACCGCCTTGGTGCTGGTTGTCCCGATATCGACGCCGCAAAAGATCATGACCAGAAGCCGCCAGAAAGATGCTACAAATGAACACGATTGAACATAATCTAACAGGCGGTAGAATGACTCGCAACAGACTCCCCGAGAGAATGTGGCAAGCAAAGACACGGCGTGAACCCTTTGGCTTTGAGCCATGGAGGCAAACAAATGAGATGGTACCACATATTGCCCGCCGTCGTACTGATGGCGACGGGTCCTGCGCAAACCGGCCGGGCCTCGGCCTTGAGTTCGCAGGCCCAGGGTCGCAGTGGCGTGGTGGTCTCCGGCAATGCGGATTCAGCCGCCGCGGGCTTGGAGATGCTGCGAAAAGGCGGCAAGGCCGCCGATGCCGCGGTCGCGACCATCCTCGCGGAGTCCGTGGCCAATGGCGACAGGTTCTGCCTCGGAGGGGAGGTTGCCATCCTGGTCTATGATGCCGGCCACAAGGCCGTGCAGGCCCTCAGCGGCATCGGGGCTGCGCCGCTATTGGCGACACTGGAGTATTTCGAGAAAGCGGGAGGCATCAAGAGCGGCAGGGCTCAGGCAGCCGCCGTACCCGGTGCGCCGGATGCCTGTGTGACACTGCTCCAGCGCTATGGAACGATGACTTTCTCTGAAGTCGTACAACCGGCCCTGATGATGCTGGATAAAGGCGGAGCCAAATGGCACAGAGACCTGGCGCGGACACTGCGCCGACTCGTCGAGGCTGAGACAGGTGCTGCCGACCGCGCACGCGGCTTGCAGGCCGTCGCCGACTGCTTCTACCGCGGGCCCATCGCGCGGGAGATTGGCACGTGGAGCCAGGCTCAGGGCGGCCTGATTCGATACAACGACTTGGCCGGTCACGTCACGCGCATCGAGCCGCCCGTCAGCATCGAATACCGAGGCCACAGGGTTTATAAGTGCGGACCATGGACGCAAGGCCCGGCCCTCCTGGAGGCCTTGCAGATCCTTCAAGGCTTCGACTTGACGACAATGGGATCCCAGAGTCCCGATGCGCTGCATGTCCTGGTAGAGGCCATGAAGCTCGGGTTCGCCGACCGCGACGCCTATTATGGCGATCCTCTTTGTGTGGACGTCCCGCTGGATTACCTGCTGTCCGACGAATACACACGGACGCGCCGCTTGCTGATCGACATGAAGAAGGCCTCGCTCGAACTGCGCCCCGGCCGTCTCCCGGCGAACTCCATTCCACCGGCGGCCGCCGACACGTCTCGGATTCGTGACACCACCACGTGTCTCGCGGCAGACCGGTGGGGCAACGTCATCGCGGCCACTCCCAGCGGCTGGAGCGGCGTGCTCGTCGGCGACACCGGTGTCTGGCTCGGGAGCAGATTGATCAGTCTGAATACACAACGAGGGCACCCGAACTGCATCGCGCCAGGCAAACGGCCCCGGATCACGCTTACGCCCACCCTCGTTCTTAAGGCCGGAAAACCGGTCCTGGCGGTGAGCGTCGCCGGCGGGGACACCCAGGACCAAGCCAGCCTCCAAATCGTGACCAACTTCATTGACTTCGGACTGGACGCACCCCGCTTGGTCAACACGCCGCGATATGCGACGGAGCATTACATCGGCTCTTTCAACCAGCGGCCTCCGATCCTGGGCGGACTTACCCTGGACCCGAGAGTCGGCACCGACGTGCTGGAGTCCCTGCGGCAACGCGGGCACAAAGTGAATCCAGTCACTGTGACCGGTCAGGAACGAACCGTGATCGTCCTCGATCCTGACACCGGCGTGATGTCCGGCGCCGGCGATCCCGAGGCCACTCCGGCGCGAGCCGCCGCAGCTTTTTAGCTGTCGGCGACGAGTCTACCGTTCGGTCCGCTCCTTGAACTCCCGCTGCCGCTTCAGGAAGCCCTCCTTGGCGACCTCCACGGACGGGCGTGCCTGGCGGTCTCTTGAGAATACACCATACGGGCTCAGCGGCGGCTGGAGCCAGGTCTTGTCCCACGGGTGATCGGCCCAGCACCAGATCGTGACGCCGCAGACGTACGGGGCCTTGGTTCCCTCGAAGCCCGCTTTGAGCCGGCCGATTTGCCACTCGATGGGCCGGTCGGCCTCGCCCCCGAACTCGGTGACGAGGATCGGCTTGCCGGGGTACTCGCGGTGCAACTGCTCCAGGCGGGTGGTCCACCACCCCGGGCCTTCCTTGGGATTCGGGTAGCCGTTCAGACAGATGACGTCGTCTTCGCCGAAGCTGTCGGCGCGCGGGTCCCCCTGCTGCCAGTGATCCGAGACGTGCACGGCCAGACGCGTCGGGTCGAGCCGCTTCGCCTGCTGGATCAGCACCACGTTGGTGCCCCGCACTTCAGGGTGCTGTGTATGGCACTCATTGCTGACCGACCAGAAAATCACTGAGGGGTGGTTGCGGTCGCGGTCGATCATTTTGGCCAATTGGCGTTTGGCACACTCGACGGTCCCGCGATAGTTCTCCAGCCCCTCGGCCACCCCGGGCCACATATAGAGAGGAATTTCGCACATCACCAAGAGGCCGATCTCGTCGCACAGTTCTATGGTCTGCGGATGCTGCGGATAATGACACAGCCGAATGAAGTTGCAGCCCATGTCCTTCATCTGTTTCAGCTCTTTCCGCGTCAGCTCATGATCCGGAGACATGTCCGTCTTCGGCGAGTCCTCGTGCCGGTTGAAGCCGGTCAGAAACACGGGTTTGCCGTTGAGATAGAGCATCGTGCCGCGCGCTTCGATCTTTCGAAAGCCGAAGCGGGTGCTTATTCGGTCGAGGACCGTGTCGTTCGACATCAGCCGGATGTCGGCCGTGTACAGCGCCGGCTCGTCGGGCGACCATGCTCGAATATCCGGGATTTGGCGGCTGATTTCGACGCTCGCCGACTTTCCTGCGTCTATTCCCACAGGCTCGGTCGCCGGCCGCCCGAGGACCGCTCCTTTCTCGTCGAGGATGGCCACTTCGGTTCGGCCTGCTATTTGCCGCTGGGATCCGTTGGCGACGACGGCCTGCAAGCGCAGAAAGCCCCCCGTCCCGTTCGGCTCGGCGACAATCCGGGCGGACTCGATCCGGCATAGGCTGCTTACCCGTAACTGGACCTCGCGGAGGATGCCGCCGAACGGGTGCCAACCCTGTCGCCCGCCCGGGATGATGTCCCGCCGGCGCGTGTTGTCCACGCGAACCACGAGCACGTTATCGCGGCCGAAACGAGTCTCCGGCCCCAGGGCCAGATCGAAACCCAGAAAGGCATCCGGATTCTCGCCCACGAGCTGACCATTGACCCACACCTTACACTGGTAGTTTACGCCCTCGAAGTGCAGAACCAAGCGTATGCCCTCAGGCGGCTGGGGTATCCGAAGACTCCGCCGGAACCACCCGACACCCTCGTACCGGTCGGTCTCCGGCGCTACGTTGGCGAAGCTGCCGGGGACACGGACCCGACGCCAGCCGTCGACTGCGAAATCCTCTCTGAACCAGCCCTCACGTTCTCCCCTATTCTCTGTATCCAGCGTCGCCCGCCACGTTCGGCCCAAATCGACTGTTGTCTCACGTGGGCCGATCACCCCGTCCCCTTCCACCCGGTCCGCCGCCAGACCGATCAGACCCAGCGCGACCCAGACGATGATGCTCCGGCACTTGATCCCGTGAGTAAAATGCTGAATGCTCATGCGCAGACCTCCACTGAAGGGCCGTTGTCATATCGTCACAAACGTACGGGAACCGTTGCCGGTGGTCAATCCCCTCGCCGTGGTCTTCGTAGGGCGAGCGTCCCCGCTCGCCTAACCGTGGCACGGGCATCCTGCCCGTGATCTTCAATTCATGGGCGAGACGCCCATGCCACGCGGAGCAGAAAATTGCTGGCCGGCGGCCGCGGGTTTGTGGTACGATACGGACAACAGCGATCCGCTGGGTCCTGGATCAGGAAAGCCCTTCGGCTACAGGAGCTCATGCGTATGGAACGCTTCGCCGCACATCAAGGGTCGATTGCCGAGCGAGTCCGGCGGAGGACTCCCGAACGCGTCCACCCAGCTTTCACACTCATCGAGCTGTTGGTGGTGATCGCTGTCATTGCCCTGCTGATGGCGATTCTGGTCCCAGCGCTGGGGCGGGCGAGGGAGCAGGCCAAGAAGGTGGTCTGTGAGGCGCACATGGGGGGCCTCGGCGTCGCCCTGCGGATGTACGTCGACGATAACGGCAAGACGCACAAGTCGCCGAATCAGGGTCTGTGGGACAACGCCTGGGAGCAGCCCACCGTTGTCCGGAAGTACGGGCCCGATGAGTCTTATGCCTACTGGGGCATCGCCTACAAGCCGTATGCCCAGAACAAGAAGATCTTCCGCTGCCCCAGCACCAAGCGGGTCGACGACTGGCCGGAGAACGGCTGGGGGATCATGTACCAGCGGTATTTCCGGTACTGCTCCTACGGCCTGAACGGCTTCATCACGAACAAGAAGATCGACCACGTCTTCAAGAAGCACGAGGAAGTAATCGCCTTTCAGGACCACATCGAGCAGTTGCTGGACGACAACGGCGACCTGTTCTGTTTCCGGGCCGGCAACACGATCAATCTCACCCAGTGGCGCAATGGCGGCACGCTGGGCAGTTTCCCCGACGCCGTGCAGGAGTGCTTCCGTCATACGGGCTGGTCCATGACTTGCTGGCTCGATGGCCACGTCAGCGGAATCAAGGAAACCACCGGCGAGGACGTCCCGCGCTACTGGTATACCGGCGTCCGAGATGGCTCGTAGCCCAAGGAGTCGCGTCATGAGGATAGACAACCGCAGCCTCAGCCTGACAGTCGCCATCCTTCTTGTGATGCTGGCCGGCTGCAAACCGCGCAGCGACAGCCGTCCATCCGGGCAGACCTCCGAGCCGGGCGCTGTCGACGTTGCGGCGGTCAGAGACGCCCTAGCGAAAGGAATGCAGCAAACCACGTTCGACAGCCTGGCCGCTGTCGACGTCGGAAGGCAATGTGTCGTGACCGCCCGCGCCGTGGCCGAAGGAACCGGCGCCGACCAGGCCCCGCCTCCCTTGGGTATGGTCCGCAAGCTGGGGCAGACAGGCATCTACAAGGGCGAGATTCAGGAAGTATCGCCCGATAGTCTCAAGATCCGCGCCGCCTATCCGACCTCGGGGCGGTACAAGACCATCGAGATTCCGCGCTCCGACATCCAGTCTCTCCACGTGGCCAAACCGTCCCCTGGATAACGCGGCGAACGGCCCGTGCCGGCTCATCGTTTGATCAAGTCCCTGGCATAGGGAAACACGGCGGGTATCCCGCCCGTATGCCAAAATAACACGGAATGCTCGGGTGACAACTCGCCGCGCTCGATCATATCGATCAACCCTCCCATGGCGCGCCCGGTGTAGACCGGATCAAGCAGGATCCCCTCCGTTTGAGCCACCATCCGAATGGCACGGCGCTCCAATTCGCCTACCACGCCGTAACCGTCTCCCAGATAGTCAGCGCGAATGGTGAGGTCGGAGGCCGAAAAGCGAGAAGGGACGCCCAGACACTCCGCGGTCGCGTTGGCAAGTTGGACGACATGCTCGGCAAACGGAACGTCTCCTGAAGCCCCCTTGTCGATACCGATCCCGATGAGCGCACCGTCCCAACCGAAGAGGCTCTTACCGACGGTCAAGCCCGCCTGCGTGCCTCCGGAACTGGAGGCAAACACGATGTGGGTGATGGATTCCCCCAACTGCGCGAGTTGCTGAGTCAACTCCCGCACCGCTTCCACGAAGCCGGCGGCCCCCGTCGTGTTGGAGCCCCCATACGGCACGACGTAGGGTTTGCGCCCCGCCGACCGAAGTGACTCCGCGATTTCGGGAATCTTCTCTCCCTTGCGGAACTCTCCCGTCCAGTGAATCACGGCCCCGAAGAGCCGATCGAGCAGGAGATTCCCCGCGGGGACAGAAGGAGCCTCACCGCCGAGGACCAGATGACAGGCAAGGCCGCAAGCAGCCGCGGCCGCCGCCGTCTGCCGGCAATGGTTGGACTGCGCCGCTCCCCCAGTGATCAGGGTATCGCACCCCTGCGCCAGGGCCTCGCCCACCAGGAACTCCAGCTTGCGGACCTTGTTGCCGCCCAGCCCCAGGCCCGTTTGATCGTCCCGTTTCATGAAGAGACGAGGACCGGAGAGCCGTTCCGTCAGACGAGAGAGCTTCACGAGCGGTGTCGGGAAGAAACCCAACGAGTATCGTGGCAATGGTTTGTACGACATCAGAGCTCCGATCGAATAGACGCCTGTCTTTGTTGATTCTCGACAACTCGTGCGCAACCGCCATGCTCCTCTGGAGCACGGCCATGGTATCAGGATCAGGGACGCCGGCCAAGATGAACCTCTTCCCATGACAGGGCGCGCGGAGTCGCTGGAGGCCACGCCCCCGTATGTCATTGCGAGGAGCGCAGCGACGAAGCAATCTCAATCCGTGGAATGGGAGATTGCTTCGCTTCGCTCGCAATGACATAGATGTGACCTGCCGGGCGACTGTGCGTTTGCCTCCCCTTCCCCTATCGATGAAGCAGAAACCATGCCGGTCGGGGCTTGCTCCTGCCGGCGGAAACCATACAATCGACTCGTGGGTCACCCGGGACCCCGCCCAGTGCTGTCCCCGACGCGCAGCGGCGCTGCGGGCGTTGCTGTTTCAGCGAAAGGAGGATCATCGATGAGCCCGAATCCGACCAGAAGAACATTTCTCCGTTCGACCGCTGCCGCCATCGCCGCCGGTTGGGCAGGGGGTAGGGGCGAGGCATGCCTCGCCCGTACGGCTGCGGCGGCAGGCCAATCTGCGAGAATCTTCCGCGCCGGCGCTTTTGCCATCGACATCACGCCCCGGGAATTCCCCGTCCTGATCAACGGCGGCGTGAGCGAGCGGACGGCAGATCGTGCGGTCGATCCGCTGCACGCGCGATGCCTGGTGCTCGACGATGGAACCACCCAGGTCGCCATTGCGGTTGTCGATAGCTGCATGATCCCCCGAGCGCTGTTGGACGAGGCCAAAGAGGCCGCCCGCGCCGCCACGGGGATTCCCACGGAGCGGATGCTGATTTCCGCCACGCACACGCATTCGGCTCCCGCGGTGTGTGGGTGCCTGGGGACCGACTGCGACGAGCGGTACGCCCGGTATCTGCCGGGTCGGATCGCCGAAGGGATCAAGCTGGCGTATCAGAATCTGACCCCGGCGTGGATCGGCTGGGCGGTGGGCCAGGACCCCAAGAACGTCTTCTGCCGCCGCTACGAGATGAAACCCGGTACCGCGCTGACCAACCCGTTCAGCGGGACGCAGGACGACCGGGCCCAGATGAACCCGGGATATCTTAACCCCGACGCCATCCGGCGGCTGGGACCGGTCGATCCGGCCGTCACCGTCCTGTCGGTGCAGTCGCCCGAGGGACAGCCGATCGCCCTGCTGGCGAACTACTCGACCCACTACGCCGGCAGCGAACCTGTATCGGCCGACTACTTCGGCGTCTTCTGCGCGAAGATCGCGCGGCTGATCGGCGCCCAGGACGCCAAGCCGCCCTTCGTGGCCCTGATGTCCAACGGCACCAGTGGTGACGCCAACTGCTGTGACTTCGACCATGCCCAGCGCAAGTTCGACTCCGTCTCGGTGGCCGAGGATGTCTCCCGCGCCGCCTATGAAGCCTACCGGCAGATTCAGTACCACACGTGGGTGCCGCTGGCCATGCAGCAGAAGTTGCTCGAACTGAACGTGCGTATGCCCCGCCCGGAGGAAGTGGTCAAGGCCAAAGAGTCTATCGCCGCCAACCTGAAGGAGCGCAAGCCGCGCACCTGGGCCGAAGTGTACGCCCGGGAGATCGTCTTGCTCAATGGATTGCCGCCGACGCGCGAACTGAAATTGCAGGCAATTCGCGTGGGAGACTTCGGCATCGCGGCTATCCCGTGCGAAGTCTATGGGCGAACGGGACTGAGGATCAAACAAAGCAGCCCCCTGAAACCGACGATGAACATCAGCCTGGCCAACGGCTGCGAAGGCTATCTGCCGCCGCCGGACCAATTCCCGCTGGGCGGATACACCACGTGGCGGGCCCGTACCAGTTGTCTGGAGGTGCAAGCGGAACCGAAGATCGTGGCCGCCGTGCTCGACTTGCTGACGCAGGTTGCCGCCAAGCGTGAGCCTTGAGGCTATCGTCCCGACCTTTGTCGATCAACCGTCTTTGCGGAAAGGATGTCACCATGCAAACACCCACGAGCAGAAGGGAGATACTCAAACTCGCGGCGGCCGGCAGCCTCGCCTATTTGGCTCAGCCGCACCTCCCGGCCCTTCGTGCCCAGACAGCGCCACACGGGCTTGTGAGCCCTGGCGCCAGGAGATCCAAGGTCAAGGTCGCCAAGATCTACCTGGGCGTCCCAGGAAGCCATTATCCCAACCCCGATCTCGATCTGAAGAAGGAGGTGCAGATTTACGAAGTCGCATTCGCGAAACTGAGGCATGAGTTGGCCGACGTAGAATTTGTCGTGGAGGAGTTGGTCAGTTCCGTGGATCAGCTCAACAAGTGGCGGGACAACCTGAAGGACGTGGACGGCATCCTGGCCATCCATTTGAGCTTGTGGACCATGCCGGTCCTCGAAGAGATACTGCGGCTCAACCGCCCCACCATGATCTTCTCGGCGCCCTATTCGGGACATGAATGGCACACTCTCACCGGTTTGTACAAGGGAAAGGAGGGCCGGAACTTCGAGTGCCTGCTGACGAGCGATTACCGGCAACTGGCCGCGGCAATACGGCCCTTCCGCGCGATTCATCACCTGCGGGAAGCCAGGATCCTCAACCTCACGACGCAGGCCGCGGGGAAATATGAGGAACAGATCCGCCAGAAATTTGGGACCCAGATCAAGAAGATTGAGTTGCGGCGTATGCTTGACCTCTACACGGCGGTCAGCGACGGCGATGCCGAGACGGAAGCGAACGCGTGGATCAAAGGCGCCACGGAGGTGGTGGAGCCCTCCCGGGCCGAGATTCTCAAGTCCTGCCGGCTGGCCCTGGCTTTTGAAAGGCTGATGGAGGAGGAAGAGGCCACCGTGTTGGCCGTGGATTGCTATGGCAGCATGTGGGAGCCGCTGTGCCGGTCCTATGCCTACCCCTGCATCGGCTTCGCCAAGCTGAACAACCTGGGATTGGGCGGCATCTGTCAATCGGACCTGCCTTGTGCGATGACCCACGTCCTCTTTCAAGGGTTGTCCGGCCGGCCCGGTTTCGTCTGCAATCCAGGTTTTGACTATTCCACGAACAGTGCCGTCATGATTCACTGCCTGGGCACGCCGAAGATGGATGGGCCGCAGGGGCCCGCAGCCCCCTACAAGCTGCGCAGCGTCATGGAGCGTCGCGAAGGCGCGGTCCCCCAAGTCAAGATGCGGACCGGCGAGAAGGTCACTATAGCCGTACTGCCGGACACCGCGAAGATTCTCTACTTCGGAGGGCAGATTACTGACACCCCCGAGACCGATCGAGGCTGTCGAACCAAGATCACCGTCAAAGTAGACGGCAGCGCCGAGCAACTCTGGAAAAACTGGTCCGACGGAATCCATCGCGTCGCCTGCTACGGCGACTTGACCAAATCCCTGGAGCATTTTTGCCGCTTCAAGCAGATCGACCTGGTCAATGAAGCCATCCGCCCGGGCTAATATTTGGTCCGCCAGGGGCCTCCACACTCTATCGAGGAAGTACGTCAGAGCCTCCAACAGAATGAGTCTCATTATGTCATTGCGAGGATCGCAGCGACGAAGCAATCTCAATCCCCCAGATGAGAGATTGCTTCGCTGCGCTCGCAATGACATACCAGAGTGCGGTTTTGAGATAGTCTCTCAGACTGCCTCGATCGTTGACGGAGGCTTGGGAGCGATGTTGTAGGTGACACTCACAACGCCGGGCACGCCGCGGAGGATTTCCCGGGCGAGATTCTCGAGGATCTCGAAGGAGAGCCGTGTCGGTGTCGCGGTTCGAGCGTCCACGCTGTCCCAGCAGCGTACCTCGATCTGATAGCCGAAATCGCGTTTGCCCTCCCGCATTCCGGTCACGCGATCCTCGTGCAGAATAGCCAGGTACTGAAATGCCTTCGTGCCTTTCAACAACCTCTCCACCACGGCGGTGGCGCGACGAACCGTCGCAATACGTTCCCGTGTCACCTCGCCGATCACCCGCGCCGAGAGCGCCGGACCCGGAAAGGGGATGCGCTGAAAGAGCTCACTAGGCAGCCCCAGGGCCTTGCCCAACTTGCGGACCCCGTCCTTGCGGAGTTGCACGAGCGGCTCCAGGATCCGATAGCCAAAGGCCTCCTGCGGATCGATACCGAGCTGCGCGAAGACATTGTGCTGCCGCTTGATCCCCGCCGCCGTCTCGTCAACGTCCGTCAGAATCGTGCCCTGCAGCAGGCACTTGGCTCCACTCTGCTTGACAATGCGTCCGAACACGTCTCGATAGAAAGTCTGGGTGATGGCTTCACGCTTCTGTTCCGGGTCTGTAATTCCCTGGAGCGCCGTGAAGAACTCATCACGAGCATCCACCACTTCCACCGGCACGCCGAGCTTTCGAAACAAGCTCACGACCTGATCCGGCTCCCCCTCCCGCATCAGGCCATTTTCGATGAAGACCGTCTTGAGGTGCTTGCCCAAGGCCCGATGCCCCAGCATGGTGACCGTAGACGAATCGACGCCCCCCGACAGCGCATTGATCGCCGTCCCCTTCCCGACGGCCTCTTTGATCTCGGCGACCTTCTCGGTGATGAACTGTTCGGTGTCAAGCTCCTGTGCGGTAATCTCCGTAATCATGGGGCAAGCTCCTTCCGATCTTATATCTCCGGTTTGACATCGCAATCGTCATTCCACGCACGACATCCATCCACAGCGATTGCTTCGCCCTGTCGGCTCCAGCGGGAGCCTCCGGCACGTCGGTCCCATCCTACCGCCCAAGCTCCAGGGACTCAAGTTCCATCCGCCGCAAGGCACCAGGAACCCGCCCCTTTCGCTCCCCCCTGCCCCACCTTCCCCTGGAGCCTCTCTCAGAATGAGTGTTGAGGCCCTCGGCTGTCGCCCCCGCGCAGGGAATTTCGGGGATGCCTTACCTATTTCGGTTTCGAACTGCTTATCACGCCGTCGAATGCTGCTGTGCTCTTGGGAACTCCGTCCCCAAACCCCTGGGCATTTTTCGCTTTACGCCAATGGCATGATAGCAGAAAGTTGTGGTGTCCCTCGGTCCGGGCGAACGGTGGTATCACGATAAACGGCGGGCGTCTTGCTCCCCTGCCATGCTACTGGCGAAAGGCGAAAAATGCCGGGGGTCCGGGGGCAGAGCCCCTGTGGTTAGACATCCGTTGCCAGGGAGCAACCTAGATCAGGGGCCTTAGAACTGACTGTTGATGATTTCCGCCGTGACCCTTGGCGGCCTCTGCGGCTAGACATCCGTCGGCGGTAGTCGGCAGCCAGTAACGGCTCTGCCCTCCGTCCTCTCTGCTCTGTGTCCTCGGTGCCCTCTGTGACAGAAAACCTGGATTCCCGCCTGCGCGGGAATGACAAGGGTCCCTCGTCGGGAGCGGCGGCGCCACATTTTTTGACCGGGCTTTCGTTAGTTCTGGCCGGACAAGGGTTTAGGAAACAGAAAACAGCGGCATTTTGTTGAGATTTGCTGTGGACACTCGTGCATGGTTTTTGTACCATATACACGATGCTGTCGGCGTGGGGCAGCAAATGGTCAATCGTTAATTCGGAGGGTTTCCACAGACCCGAGCGCGCAAAGAATGGAGGACGAATGACAGAGGGCAGAGGACGGCTTTTGTCGCAAGCCCTGGCGATCTTGGCGTCTTTGTGCGGGACACAAAGCTCTGGGTAATACGCAATTCGATGACTGTGTCGTGCAGAGACGCCGGCACGCTGGGTACGAAAGACTGGCGTGGTCCTGTTGATCTCTGCGTCTCCGCGTCTGGGCGCGAGTCAATTCGGATTATGGCGGTGGTGGGCCGAGGACAAACAAAGCCAATTCCGGGGATCGTGCTTTCCCTGGCACGCCGGCTATCCTAATTTGGCAAGCGGCGTACAGGGGGTATCGTCTGGTGGTGACGCGGCTCGTTTCGTCTGTTTGCAGGGGCAAATGGTTATTCGCCCGTACGGCGTTTGCGCAGTCCTGAGCCGCCTGAAGGCGGTACTCCGAACGGCGTACAAACAAAGCCAATTCCCCCGGAGCGACACGGAGGGTAAACACTTTGCGGAGAAGGAGTTATGACGGATTGGACGCGTAAACGGGCTCGGCAAGACAAAGCCAATTCCGGGGCGGGCAGGCCTGTGCAAGGGCCGGCACGCTGCCAGGGCCGCCGGTGGGACCGATTGCACAGACAAACCCAATCTGCCGACACGGACGGAGATGGGTGCGGGCCGGGGAAGTCACCAGCGGGGTCGTCCCTCGGGCCTATGGCGCCAAACAAACCCAATTTGCTCCCCCGCCGACCGGAAAACGCCCTGGCTGCCAGGGCGGCAAGTGCTGCCGCCCCTGGGGACAAGCGCGCCAAACGAAGCCAATTCCGCCCGGGCGACAATGGCCAAGCGCCGGCCGGGCCGGTTGTACAAACAGACCCAATCTGCCGACGCGGACGGAGATGGGTGCGGGCCAGCAAAGCTGCCCGTGCCGCGGACGGGACCTATTGTGCGAAACAAAGCCAATTCCCGCCGTCGGGGCGACGCGATGGCTCTGGAACATCGCATCGCGAGCGGAATGCGGCAATCCGCCCCCGTATACCGGCCACACCCGTTCCAAGGACTGGACGCAGTGCGGACGCAAAGTCGCTGGGCGGATCACATTCATGTCATTGCGAGCAGCCCCGCGAGCCTGCCCCCGCACAGGCGGGGGGGCAATCCGGGCTCCCAAACGCCATTCATCGCGTTTGGGGACCCTATCAATCCGACGGGTAGCAGATTGCTTCGCTTCGCCTGCAATGACATGGGGGACGAAACCGTCGAATGGCTCCGCGTTTGCTCGGGAACGGGACAGGAATCCTGTTGCGTCGGACGGCGGGATGTGATATAAGGACTTATGGATGTGTGGGTTCGGGTCCCCAAGTGCATAATTCCGCACTTGGGAGCCCTTCTGGACGGTGTCGCCACGGTTTGGTGCGAGCGACCGTGCGGCGAATCGGAGTCGGAGACCCCTATGCAGTGTATCCTGTTATGCACGTGCTCCAGGGGGAGATGGGCGGATTTTATACCTGTCCCGCGTCTCGATCTGTTCCCTTGTAGCTTGGCACGTCGTCTTTCCGGAAAGGAGGTGGCCCTGCACGTAATTCGCCCCGTGGGGCCGTGGTGACCCCGACGCGCCGCGGCGTGGCGGGGTGGGTCCCGGTGAATCCCGGAACAACAGTCAGTAGGCTCAATCAAAAGGAGGAACAGCAATGTCAACAAAGAAGTGGCTTTTCGTGGGGATGCTCACCTTGCTCAGCTTGAGTGTGGCGCTGGCCGCCCCACCGGCCGTACACCCAACGACGGGAGAACCCCTGGTGATCACGTGTCTCAAGGGCACGCCGGAGCACATCGACGGAAACCTGAGCGACTGGAACCTGGACGCGATGACCCCCGCCGTTCTGGATGCCGCCTCGCAGATCTTTCTCGGGCAGACGAGTTGGACCGGCCCGGCGGATTGCAGCGGCAAGTTCTATCTGCAATGGGATGACAAGAAGCTCTACATGGCCGTGATCGTGAAAGACGACTTCATATCCATGAACAAATCTGGCGTCGATATCTGGAACGCGGATTGCATCGAGGTGTTCTTCAGCACGACCAATGCCGTGGCGCCCCATGCGGAGCACTACCAGTTTGGCTTTAACGCCAACAACCAGAAGTTCAACTGGTGCAACATGGACAGCGCCGGTCAAGCCGTGCCGGATTACCTGGAGGCCGGGTCGTCCCGGACCCCCGATGGATATATCTGCGAGGTCGCCATCGAATACGGGCGCATCCGCAACTTGAACTGGAAGGCCGGCACTACCATCGGCTTCCACCCCGTGATCGACGATACAGAGGCGACGGACCGGGAAATCCAGATGACCTGGACGAGCCGGGAAGCTCACGATCAGAGTCAAGGATTCGGGTATCTAATCCTCTCGGCCGATCCTGCCATCTCCAAGGAACTCGCGCGCGGTCCGAGTCCGGCCGACAAGGCGGTCGATGTGCCGATAGACGCGCTCTTCTCGTGGAGCCCGGGCGAATTCGCCGCGACCCACGATGTCTATCTCGGGACGGCGTTCGCCGACGTCAACACCGCCACGCGGACGGATACGAAGGGCGTGCTGGCCGGCAAGGGCCAGACCGCGGTGGAATTCCGTCCGGCGGCTCTCACCTACGGCCAGACCTACTACTGGCGGGTCGATGAAGTGAACGGGGCCCCCGACAACACGATCTTCAAGGGGGCCGTATGGTCCTTCACCGCCGAATCGTACGGCTACCCCATCCAGCCGACGGCCGCCAAGGCCTCCAGCGCCCAGTTGAATATGGGCCCGGAGAAGACCATCGACGGCTCCGGCCTGGACAAGAACGGCCTGCACGGCACCGGCGGGACCACGATGTGGCTCAGCAACATGACCGGCCCGATGCCGGCCTGGATTCAGTATGAGTTTGACAAGGTCTACAAGCTGGCGGAGCTGAAGGTGTGGAACTCCAACGGGCAGATCGAGATCTTCATGGGCTTCGGCGCCAAGGAGGTCACGATCGAGTACTCCGCCGACGGCACGACCTGGACCGCCTTGGCCGATGTACCCGAGTTCGCCAAGGGGCCCGGCCAGGAAAGTTACGCCGCCAATACGACCGTCAAATTGGGCGGCGTCGAGGCCAAGTACGTCAAGCTGACCGTCCGCAAAACCTGGGGCGGCCTGGCGGTCACCGGCCTGGCCGAGGTGCAGTTCTCCGCTGTTCCGGTGCTGGCCTTTGGGCCCCAGCCGGCGGCGGCGGCCACGGGCGTCAGTGTGGACGCCGGTCTGAACTGGCGGCCGGGCCGCGAGGCCACCTCGCACAAGGTCTTCTTCGGCACCGATCAGGCCGCGGTGGCCGGGGGAACCGCGGCGGCCAAAACAGTAACCGAGCACACCTATGCCCCCGGCGATCTGAACTTCGGCACGACCTATTACTGGAAAGTCGATGAAGTCGGCGCCGCCACCTACCCGGGCGACGTCTGGAGCTTCTCGACCATGGAGTACGCGGTCGTCGAGGACTTCGAGAGCTATGGGGAGAAGGAAGGGAGCCGCCTCTACGAGATCTGGATCGACGGCTGGACCAACAACACCGGCTCCGTCGTGGGCTACATCACGGCGGCGAACGGGACCTTTGGGGAAACGGTCGCCGTCCATAGCGGCCGGCAATCCATGCCGGTGGAGTACAATAACATCAAGAGCCCCTTCTACTCCGAGACCGAGCGGACCTTCGACACGACCCAGGACTGGACGACCAATGGCGCCGATACCCTGTCGGTGTACTTCCGCGGCCGGGCCGCGGGCCTGCTGGACAAGGGCGGTAATGCCTTCCTCATGAGCGCCGCCGGCACCGACATCTGGGGCACCGGCGACCAGTTCCGCTTTGCCTACAAGCAGCTCAGCGGCAACGGCTCGATCACCATGAGAGTCGACAGCATCGGCAACACGAACGTCTGGGCCAAAGCGGGTCCCATGATCCGCGAAAGCCTCGAGACCGGGTCCAAGAATACCTACTTCGCGGTGACCCCGGGCAGCGGCGTGTCGTTCCAGTGGCGTGCTACCGCCAGCGGCGCGTCCGCCAACAGCCAGACCACGGGACTGGTGACGCCGTATTGGGTCCGGATCACCCGCACGGGCAACAACTTCAAGGCGGAACGCTCGGCGGACGGCAAGACCTGGACGCAACAAGGCACGGATGCAGGCATCCTCATGACGAACAACGTCTACATCGGGATAGCCGTGACCAGCCATGATGCGGCCCTGACTACCATGGCGGAGCTCTCGAACGTCTCCACCACCGGCACGGTCACGGGTGGCTGGCAGGTGGCGGCCATCGGGGCGGCGATGCCGAGCAACGATCCGGCGCCGTTGTATCTGACGGTCCAGGACAAGGCCGGGAAGGCCAAGACAGTCGTCCACGCGAATGCCGCCGCGACGACTCTGGCCGCCTGGACCGAGTGGCGGGTCCCCTTGAGCGATCTCAGCGCGGGCGGCGTCAACCTGGCTGCCGTGAAGAAGATCACGATCGGTGTCGGCGACAAGGCCAATCCAAAGGCGGGTGGGGCCGGTATGCTGTTCATCGACGACATCGGGTACGGCCACCCGGTCAAGTAGCACGGGCATCCTGCCCGTGAGTATCACGGGCGTCTCGCCCGTGCACGCGATGACACGAAAGCGGGGTGTTGGTCGACAAGACAACACCCTGCTTTTCCCATCATGCTGTTGGTACGAGAGCTTCGGTGGACTTGGCCTGGGCAGGGCCGAAGGGACAGACTGCCTCTTTCAACGGCAGGCCGAGAACCTCGATCCGGCTCACGTCATTCGTCCCCATTCCGACGGAGGCAAGGAGATTCAGGTAGTTGTGACCGGGGAACGGGGGCTTCGTGTCGGGAGCTTGCGGATCGAATCCCATTACCGCGGTACAGACGGCATCGGTACATACTCCGTTTCGTCCCGCCAGGAGCACCTTCGGCTCGATCATCCGAATACCCCGATTCCAGGAGCCTTCGCCACCCGCCAGGGTGCGAACGCCGTCCACAATGGTCAGATCCACCGGGCGGGCCCCATAGACGTCGGCCACAATCCGGGGCACGCGCACGGTGGCCGAGTTGGACAAACCGTGCTCGAGCTCACCGGGAACCCCCGCCGGCGGCCGCTTGCGACCCGAGTGAAACATGGAGGTCCGATGCACCAGAGCATTCTCGTTGGGGGCCTCGTTCCCATACAACGCGCAGGGCGTGTTCCCGAACATGTTCTTGATCGTCATCGTCACACCGGCGCAGGCGTGCTGCTTCAGCTTCGAGAGGGATATCAGCACGTCCGTCTTCTCAAATCGCTGGTTGAGATCGAACGCCGGATAGATGAATCCACCCCAGGGCACCTTGAAGCGGCTGTAGGCCGTCCACGGTCCACGGTTGCGCACATCCTCGAAGGCGACCTTGTGCCCGCCGGCGGACTGGAGGGCGGCGATATCCCACCCGGCCGCCGCGAGAATCTTCTCGGGCGGCTCGGCCCGGTAGTAGTTCTCGATCACGATAATGTGTCGCGCCCCCGCGTCATTGAGCGTGGCGCACAGGGTCGCCAGACTCGACGGATGAGTGATGTAGGTCTCCTGGGCCGGTAGGCCGCAACAGGGCTCCCAGCTCATTCCAGTCAGGTTGATCTTGATCGTGACGGTTTTGCCGCGGACGAGGCTGCCGATACCCCCAATCAAGTCCAACGCGGCATCCAGCTTCTTGCGAAACAACTGGGGCTCGAACGACTCACAGCGCTGGATCGCCACGGGCGAGCTTGGCGCACTGGAGGACTTGTCTGCGGACGGGGACGCCGCGTGAGCCGAGTCCGGCGACCGCTCCGTGATGAGCTTGATGCCCACCGCCAGGCCGGCCGTGCCCACCATTCGCCTCATCATGTCGCGTCGAGTGATTTCGTGTGGCATCGTCATTTCCTCCTGCTGAAGAGCGGTTCCGGTATTCTCGTCGGAACCTTGGGTAAGACCCCGGAGCGGTCTTCGCCCCTCTTCTGTACCCGCGTCCCCGGAGGCTGTCCACCAAAAAGTGCTCGCGGAAATACCCCCCTCCCAGCAAAGGCGCGATCTGATCGCCCGGATGAAGCTCATCCCGATCCGCGAGGTCATTGACGGCAACCGCATCGTGATCTGCGAGGATTCCATCG
>Ga0315289_10003233_pt1 | contig 24708 bp, 24 predicted proteins | sample YL17G11_40_MG_FD_203452 | JGI IMG/M metagenome (GOLD analysis project Ga0315289, IMG submission 203452) | Sediment microbial communities from Yellowstone Lake, YNP, Wyoming, USA - YL17G11_40 | ecosystem: Environmental > Aquatic > Freshwater > Lake > Sediment | place: USA: Wyoming | collected...
TTTACCAATAACTTTCCGGGCGATTCATCCCTGACTTAAAAGTCATGGATTTCTCCCTCGGAATCCTTAAAAAAAAAAACTATCATCTTATTCTATGAAGACTTCCTTTTTCAAAATAAGGTCCCTCAGACGAAATTTCTCTCCATCGGGCAACAACTCTACGGGAGGATGTATGCCTTGCTCTAGTAATTTATAACATGCACAGTGAGCATGATTCTGTTCTGATGAGCAATATTTTTCTGTCATACTTTTAAAAAGCTGTATGGTTCTGTCGTCCTCAACAAAAAATTTAGCAAGAATAGGCACGTTAAGAACGAGATCCTCTAAACAGAGATTCTGATATTTACATCGAAACCCTGATTTTAACGCAATGTATGCAAGACAATTGAGATAGTTATCTGATTCACAGGTAGAAAAAGAAGTATGATTCAGAACACGGGGAAAAAACTGAATACAGGTCCGTGTTAAATCTTCGTAGTAAGGGCAGCTCATGCAATCCCATCATTCGTTCAAATAATTACTATGGAGTATTTCCAATTTCTTTAAAAAGATACCTTTTTTTCCAATGTAAAATGGATTTCTACGAATTAAAAAAAAGAAAAAAATAAGAAAAGAGGGGTGTGTCTATTTAACGATCACAAAGAACAACAGGATCAATCCATCGACGCTTTTCGTTACCTCTGCTGCGTTGTCTGCACGAGCGGTCACGGTGATGGTGATTGGTCCTAGCCCAAGCGGTTGTCCCTTGAATGGTAAGACATCCCCTGCGGTGAGTATTGCAGCCTCAACGTCCTCTGAAACGTTGATAAGACCAAAGATCCCACCGGTCATCGTAACGGATGTTTTCACGTTCGTAGCGTCAAGTACCCCGACATTTTTTGTATTGACGGTCACACCAATGCCACCGGTGATGGTGAGGTTAAGGAATGTTGCGTCAACACCATAGGTCTTAAACGTCATATCGCCGTCTGGCTCTTCAGTCCAATTCACTTCATCATTTATCGTGTAATAAATAGTCCCATTTGGATATATATCATTAGTTTCGTTAAAGTATGCACCCCAGAAATACCAATTATCAGTAGCGTTAACCGTCGAAGATACAATATAATAGGTATCTCCTGGTGTTACCACGATGTCTGGGAAATCAAACTCTTCCCAAGTGAGGTTCACGGAACTGAACTCTGATGCTGGCAGGCTTGCAGAGGTGAGATCTGACCCATTTAGATCATCTCGGATACCGACCGTATAATCATAAATGGCTGTTATGTTTTTCGCAATCATCAACTCAACTCTTGTAAGCATATTGAGTGTTGGTGTGAACGACTGGGCGATAATGTAATTCGGACTACCGGTCGCAAGATAGAAAGATCCTACTGGTCCGAAAAAATTAAAAACTGGTTGTGATTGATCAAGAATATCAGCTCTATTTAAGGGTGTATAGGGTGTTTGTTTCCATTTTTGAACACTGGTCCCTGCCATGTTAAATGGCAACGCAACTGCCTCCAGTCCACAAAGGACTAACAATCCAACTACGACGAGTGGAATAAATTTTTTCATATAGTTCCTCCTATTGTTATACTAATGTACGACCTATATTTAATTGTTTCCATAAGATAAAATATGCAACAAGGGTAACAAAAAAGGGAAGGGGGCTACTTGACCCCGAGAACGAAGAATAGCACGACTGTTCCAGTTGCGTTTGCTGAAGTAGCACCTGCATCAACAGCGATACCTGTCTTACCAAAGCCGAAGACGAAGTCTCCCACGGTTACTGATCCTCCTACAGCAATTGTGGGGATACTCCCGGAGTTAGTTTTTCCAAGAAAAATCAATTTACCATCAAGCGTAATTGTCCAGTTCACATTGGCAAGATCTATTGCCCCGGTGTTTGTAATAATCGCAGAGACGCCCAATCCGCCTTTAATCGTAATAGTCAATGATGAAGTCTCTTTCTGAATGGTGAAAGTGCTGTTTTTCTCAGTCTCGATATTCCCTACATTATCAACCGAATAGAAAAGCACGGTATGGTCGCCATTAGTAGATACAACAAATGGTGCGGTGTACGTGGTCCATGCACCACTATCAAGCGAATACATCGTAGAGTCCACACCAGACAAGTTATCGGTTACTGTTAATGTCACGGTAACATTACTACAATAGATATCCCCGTTCATCTCCCCATCAAGAAGACAGGTCGTTACCGGTGGTGTTGTATCAACACATTTCCAAATAAATTCACTTCCTGTTCCACCTAAGATCTCACATCCTTTCACTTCATTTTCTCCATCAGAATCACAATCACCAATAATTAAACCAGCAAGCATATTTGTTGGACCGGTCAGCGTCGCTTTTTCGTAATAGCTTGTTCCGTTCCATGCGATAATATGAACGTTGCCGGTTCCAAAACAGAATTCAATACTTCCATCGTTATCAGCATCCCCTATTGCAACCGATTCAATAACAGGATCCTGACCCGGATACTCACCATGCCAGACCTGAGTGTATCCCGCACCATCCCATTCAAACAACCAGCCCCCTGGTGTCCCCCCATAACATCCAACGCCAATTTCTGGAGTGCCGTCACCATCCACATCACCAACACCATCTCCAAAAACAGTAACACCGGAAGGATAATTCGTATAGACCGGTACCCCTACCCATTGCTCGGTTGTTTCATTCCAGTTCAACGCCCACGTTCCCGCAGTATCATAATTTAGATCTGATACATCTGCGATAACCTCAGTCTTCTCATCCATGTCAACATCTCCACTCCAGACCATAGGACATGCCATACCAGCACCACCAGGACACGTCCAAGAGGCTTCGTAATAAAACGTATTCGTATCTATGTTCCATCCCAGTGCAGTCACATGTTTCCCCCCTGCAGCTGGATCATTTGCTATCAACACCTCTGCATGACCGTCATCATCATAATCACATGTATAAATATCGTAAATAAAGTCAACACCTATCCCATGGTACCAATCCAGTTGCGTGGGTGTCGCACCATCCCATTTGTACGCGTAGACACCGTCGGCACTCGAATAGGTCCATGACACACAGAATTCTAATTTCCCATCTTCATCCAGATCAACGACACAGGCTCCAGAAGGTGAGCCTCCAGCAACACTCCAAGAATATTTCTGCACATAGGTTTGTTGTGTTGTATTATAATATAAAATCCGACAAATACCGAAATTCTCATACCCACCAAGAATTATCTCGTTTATCCCATCATCATCAATATCTCCTACCGGCTGTGCAAATTGCGCATGACCATTCCCCCCATACGCATAACTCCACTGTAGCATCCAGCCATCCCGTGAAGCCGTGTTTCCAGTTTCATACGGACTGAGCAAATTATCAGATTGTTCATCAAGAGGCTGAGTCTTTGTTTTGGTCGCTCCTGCCGTCGGCAGCACAGCAGCGATGATCACCAGCACACAACAAACCAGAGTTCTTATCTTCATGTTCATTTCATTATCCCCGTCTTTAAGCATCACGCTTCCTACGTTTAAATGTTTTCAAAGGGATAAAACCCCTAAAATCATCCCCTGGAGAGACGAGAAGGGTTCTTTGTCATAAATAAATCTTTCGACATGATGTTTTTTGTTTAAAAAAAGAAAGAAAGAGGAAGGGGAATTTCCCCTCGATGTTCCTAGTGTTTGCTCCGTTATATTTTGATGAAGACGAGCAGTACTGTTGCGTTCACTGATTTTGTGGCTGTATCGGCAGTGACCTTGACGACCGTCTTCCCGAAACCAAGGATTAATTTCGAGGAAACCGTTGCTTGACCAGCGGCGGCGATTGTAGGAATCGTTCCGGTGCTTACTTTTCCAAGGATGATGAGACCACCAGTAAGTTCGATCTTCCAGGAGACGTTGGTTGCTGCTCCACCACCAGTGTTCTTGATCACTGCTTTCACTTTGAACAATCCGCCGGTAATCGCTCCGATCTCGATGACTGGCCCTGCAGTGATGACAATACTATGCGCTGGTGACCAGCCGCTCTCAGCACCGTTACTATCCTTTGCTTTGACTTTCACATCGTACGTGCCTGCAGACGCCCATGCGTGCGAGGTCGTCGCGGTAGCACCAGAGGGATAAGGCCCGAGCCAACTGCTAAAGTTCCCGTCGCCCCAGTCGAACATGTAGGAAATATTGTCTCCCTCAGGGTCGGTGGTAGTTGCACTAAATGAGTACGATACTCCCGTGAAACCGCTCGTTGGTCCGGTTGGTGCAGCTGGAGTAACTGGTGGTTGATTCGCGGCGCCACTAAAGAGTTGGAAGTTCAGATCATGGGGAAGTGGATTAGGATCCGGGGGGACACTCTGTGCTAATAATGTCATAATCGTCACCCAATTTGAGTAACTCCAATATACCCCTTTAAACATTGCTTCATGAAGTTTAATTGGACTTTGTGAACTATTGTGTCGGCACCAGGCACCTTGTGGATAAGAATTCGGTGTTTGAATCGCTTGAATCGTGATCCAATACTTTGTATTCGCGGTGAATGTTATCGGTACTTGGAGTTGACAAGAATAGTTGGCAACCCAATAAGTATTCCCGTTATCGGGGCGCGTGTAATTATACCAAAAACTTCGTGTAATCGATGCGTCAGGTATAGTATGGTTATAAATCTCGGTACCTGGCCAGCTTCCATTGCCGATGTCATTCCAGAAGAGAATGCGCCAGTCCCAGTGGTAGTCTTTTTGGCCTTGTGCTAATTGGCATTGGAAATATCCTCCCTGCCAGGCTACGCTAGTGACTGTTTGTTGTGTAGCGAGCTGAAAATCATCGGCCGGGAAGGCAGTCCCTTCGGTTCTCACCGTGGCAACAATGATCCCACCGCGTGATCCTGCCACGCCCATAACATTATCCCAGATGAGACCACGGGTCGGTGGGGCATTACTAGTATATAGCGGGAGTGTTGTGCTCATATTATTATTCATCTCACGAGTATTCGCTAGTACAACACCTGATGAAAAAACCATCAAGAGGGTACATAGCAAAACAACGGCTTTTTTTACAATATTTTTTTCTTTCATATTTTTGCCTCCTCCAAATATATAATTTAATAACTATTACTTATATAAATATGTATCTTTTCCTTGAGAAGCGCAAGTTTTGTGGTATGAAACGAACTGAAGAACTTTGTACTTTAAATGCATATTCATCTCTTTTTCCTATATGTATCGACAGATACCATCTATCTACAACAAGTAAAAAACCTCATTTGCAAGAATCCACCTCCATATCACACCGCCAATAAACCTAAATAGCCGGCCGATATTACGAGCAAAACGCACAGGAGCATCTCATCGATGACAACACAACTTGTCAAATGTCCCACATGCAAAACCACCATTACGGTCTCCGGAGAACCAAGTGAAAAAATCTTTCTTACCTGCCCGCAGTGCAATCAAAAAGGGGCTTTTACCATCCCTGGAGAAAAAAGTGCAAAAACGATAGGAATAAATTCAGCGACCATTGAAGTCAATGGTCTGACAAAATCATATAACCATTTCACCGCGGTCAATAACGTCTCCTTCACCGTTAAAAAAGGAGAAATCTTTGGGTTCCTCGGACCAAACGGTGCGGGGAAAACCACGACCATCAAATCCATGCTTGACTTGATCCATGCAAACACCGGAACTATTAAAATCAACGGCATCGACGTACGAACACACGGTAAAGAAGCAAAGAAATACGTCGGGTACATGCCGGAGAAAGTCGCATTCTACGATAACCTCACCGCTTTGCAGAACCTGCGTTTTTATGCAGAAATAAAACACGCATCCAAAGAGGAATGCACCCATCTTATCGAAGAATTCGGCCTTGGTGACACCGGGAAAAAAAGAGTCGGAAAGTTCTCAAAAGGAATGGTCCAACGACTTGGCATGGCACGCGCCATCCTCGGCAATCCCCTGATCCTGATCCTTGATGAGCCAAGCGGCGGGTTAGACCCCCGTGGTGTTGTTTTGATTCGAGATAAAATCCTTGAAATGAAAAAGAAAGGAACAACCATTTTTGTTTCATCCCACATTCTCAGCGAGATCCAGGAAATCTGCGATCGCGTCGGCATCATCAATAAAGGAGTCCTTGTCGCACAAGATACCGTTGAGGGACTCAGTAAAAAACTGAATCTGAAACCACAAATCACGGTAACAGTAGACTCTATGTCAGCGAAAATTGAAAATGCAGTCAAGAAACTCCCAGGGGTCGACAGTGTTAAAACCCAAGGAAACACTCTTGAAATCGTCTGCGACGGAGCCATGAAAGCAAAAGTCATCCTGGCAATTTCCACGGCTGATGGAAACATCCAAAACCTTCAGACAAAAGAACCCTCCCTTGAAGAAGTTTTCATGCGATACACGGAGGCATAGGAATGCAAACCAACGTTATTCTCAGCATTGCAAAAAAAGAAATCATGGATAACATCCGGAACAAATGGATCATCCTGGTTTCCGTGATGTTCGCACTTCTCACCCTGGTTATCTCCTATTTTGGTTCACTTGCAAGTCGTGGATGGCAAGACCTTGGCTTTACCATCTCAGGGATGGCAAATCTTGTGACCTTTTTAGTACCCATCATCGCACTCATGCTCGCATATGCGACAATCATCGGAGAAATCGAACGAGGGTCCATGAACTCCCTCCTCTCGCTTTCCGCAACGAGATTTGAAATCATCATCGGAAAATTCCTTGGCCTGGCAGGTGTACTGTGCTTTACGATTTTTATAGGGTTCGGAGCAGCTGGTCTGATGATAGCGGCCAATGTCTCTAATGTCAACTACGCTGATTACGGTATCTTCATTGGCGCAACCATGCTCCTTGGATTGGTGTTTTTAAGCGTGGCGTTGTTCTTCTCTACAATCTTTAACAAACGATCGACCGCGATGGGTGGCGCAATCTTCCTGTGGTTCCTCTTCAACATTATTCTTCCTATTGTTTTTATTGGATTACTTGCGACCACTATCGATATGATGATGTTTGCACAAGGGAATACGATTGTTGTACCAGACTGGTACCATGCCCTTAATTTGTTCAATCCAACAACGGTGTACTCGTCCCTCCTCACGACCGCGATTGGCCCAGTCTCTTCGATGAGCGCCTCCTCGATGATTCCTGCACCGTCCTGGTACTCCAGCGGACTTCTCATTGGCGTCCTCCTTGCCTGGATCATTGTCTTTTTCGCCCTCGCGGTTTGGAGGTTCCAACGAAAAGACATCTAACCTACCCATAAATCTTATAAATACCACTTTGTTTTCCTACCATCCATCAACACTGGGGAATCAGCCTATGGCACGACATGTAGAAAAAACAAATCCAGCGCTTATCACCCTTATTGTGGGGTTAAAAAAGACCGCGTATGAGAACGATGCGCCGATCTGGAAAGATATCGCAGAGCGATTAGAAAAACCATTGCGGAATTGGCCTGAGGTTAATTTAAATCGTATTAGCATGTATGTTCATGAGAAAGAAACCGCACTAATCCCTGGAAAAGTACTATCAACAGGGAAGTTAACGAAGAAGGTTTCAATTGCCGCCTGGTCATTCTCAGAGAAAGCTCATGAGAAAATCAAGAAAGCAGGTGGCAAGACACTTTCCATTGAAGAGCTTGTGAAACACAATCCGAAAGGAAAAGATGTGAGGATATTGGGATAACTATGGTAGCAATCATTGACGCAGAAGGTGCAGTACTCGGACGACTTTGTACTGCAGTAGCGAAACGTCTCCTGAACGGCGAAGAGATAGCCGTCGTACAGAGTGAGAAAGCGATCGTAACCGGTAAGAAAGATATGATTAAAGCACATTATAAACATGAACGAGAGGTTGGTACCTACCGGAAAGGTCCGTTCTACCCACGGATGCCTGATCGGATATTGAAACGAACGATCCGCGGGATGATCCCCTATCAGGAGCCTCATGGGAGAACAGCATTTAAAAGACTGAAATGCTATATCGGAGTACCAAAGGAGTTTCAAGGAAAATCCTTTGAGAAGATCACCGCTGCTGAAAAGCACCCTGCTGATTATATGACGTTGCAAGAAGTAGCACAATTTTTAGGAGCGAAGGTGTACTATGGCTAAGAAAGTTGTCAATACCACGGGGAAGCGAAAAACTTCGATAGCAAAAGCAACCGTGGCAAAAGGAGTTGGTTGCGTCCGCATTAACAAGAAACCAGTTGAGTTTTATGAGCCAGAAATCGCTCGATGGAAGATCATGGAGCCACTGAAAATCGCAGAACACCATGTCAGCACGGTAGATATTGATGTCAACGTCAGTGGCGGAGGGTTCATGAGCCAGGCAAATGCGGTACGAACAGCGATTGCAAAAGGCCTTGTGGAATACACCGGGGACCCTGCGCTACGCCTCTCATTCCTTGGGTATGATAGAGATTTACTCGTGAGTGACTCACGGATTAAAGAAAGTAAAAAGCCTCTCGGGCGTGGTGCTCGAAAGAAGAGGCAGAAATCATACAGGTGATCATGTGATTATCCCTGTTCGATGTTTTACCTGCGGAAAAGTAATTTCCGCCCTCTACGATGAATATAAGAAACGGTGTGAGGTGTATCAGAAAGCGGTTGATGCTGGTGAAAAACCAAAAGAAACCCCGCAGAAGATTCTCGATGACCTTGGTGCAGAGCGGTACTGTTGCCGACGGATGATTATTTCTCAGGTTGACCTCCTCAAAGAAGCAGCGCCGTACGAATAAATCTCAACGATCAAAAAACAACTGTCCGCTGGGGCGATGTTAAGGCTGCCTCAAAATTTTTTTTTTCTTTAACGGCTCATTATTTTGATTACGTATTTGTATAAACTGATCATCACCATGGTGAACAATCCTGCCACAAACCCTACCAATGCAAAGGTAATGGAAGTCATCTTTATCGCCTTTCCACCTTAGAAGAAAAAAGAAGTTCGTGTGTGTGTTTTTCCGTGTTCATTGTCATTTTTCGCCTCTTCAAACAAATAATGATATATTATATCATGATATTATTTGTCATTTCTTGTATTTATAATTTTCCTGAAAAAACAACAAAAACTCTCACACCATCGCAAATAATATAACACACCATCACATATCATCACAAAGGGGTGAATGTGGATGCAAAAAACACTATTCGATTTCTTTGAACCTGATGGTGAAAAAAATAAGCGGACAACAACCGCAGCAAAATAAAAACAAGAGTTGTTCCCTTGTTAAATCTTAAGGGTACGATTCTCCCAGAGCCGCCACAACGCAACACACAAAACAACGGCAAAGAGAACAAAACACCCAAGAGCGATGTAAAGGTACATCGGATTTTGATACACAGCCTGTATAACTCCTTGTGATTGATCAACGACGAAACGACCACCCTCACCAGCTGTAAGCGACCCAGAATCAGAGGCGTTCTCCACGACATTAAGCTCTTTGCCTAGAGGAATCCCTTGGGCATTCGCAATTTTCGCCCTCATTAAAAAAGTCTGAAAGAAATCAGGGAGCCCCGGTGGTACGGATAAACCTTCGGTCCAACCATTTCCAGCCTGAAGGAAATTGCCATTATCAACCAAGCCTTTACTCGACAACACCGCCTGATCGCCGATCGTATACAGATTAGTGACCGTGCCTTTGATGTACCAAATCAACTGAATAATACCGACCCACAAAGCAACAAACGTCGTCGTAAACAGTATCACAATCTTCGTATTCTCCGGATGCAACAGACTCTCTCCCTTCCACGTCAGTTTATAGTACACCCACTTATGACCATCACGCTCACTTCTCTTAATCAACCCTACCTCATGCAGTTTCGCAAGATGCTCATGCAACGTTGCTTTATTCAGATTCGAGACTTTCGCAATCTCATTCAGCCCCATATTCTTCCCATCAAGGGTCTTAAGAATATCGAGTCTCGTATCAGACGCAAGTGCCTTGAATGTCTCTCGGTCCAACGTGATCTTTGTCATATTTCCTATAACCAATTATCTCTTACAACCTTTAAATACTGTATGTTTACGTTTGGTTTTTCCCAAACGATACATCTCCCGTAGCAACGATTCTCCCCTTATGAACAAAATGTAAAATTATAAATCACACAGAACCATTACCCCCCTCTTGTATGAAGAAGGACAAACTTATCCAACACCTCAAAGAATGCGGAGCAATCAAGTTCGGACGATTCGTACTCACCTCAGGAGCAATCAGCGACTACTATATCGACATCAAGAAAGCAAGCACAGAACCAAAAATCCTCAAAATCATCGCACAACAGATGAGCGATTACACGAAAGGCTATGATATGCTCGCAGGCATGGAACTCGGAGCAGTACCTCTCGTTGTTGCACTTGCCCTCGAAACCGGGATTCCGTATGTGATCATCAGGAAAGAAAAACGAGAGCACGGCACCGGAAAACAGATCGAGGGTGGCGATGTCAAAGGAAAAAGCGTGCTCATCGTCGAAGATGTCACAACCAGTGGCGGATCTGTGGTAAAAACCATTCAGATTCTCCGAGAGAACAACGCAGAAGTAGAAAAAGTCATCGTCGTCGTGGACCGGGAGAACGGCGCACGAGAGCAGCTCCAGAAATTAGAAGTCGAGTTCATACCCTTGGTCTCAGTCAGTGAAATCCTCAAAAACAAGGAACACTAAAAAACCATATTCGGATGTAATAATAGAGAGGGGAATCCTATGAATGTATTAGTCGTTGGTGGTGGCGCGAGAGAGCATGCAATCTGCGATGCTATAGCTCGATCAGAACAGGCGACACTGTATTCCGTGATGAATAACCTTAACCCTGGTATTGAGAAGCTAGCTGTTGAGTACCTCCTGAAAAAAGAAACACTAGTAGATGATGTTGTCTCCTATGCGAAGAAGAAAAATATTGATATCGCGTTAATCGGACCTGAAGCACCTCTGGAGGCGGGGCTCGCTGATGAACTGACCAAGAACGGCATCAATGTGTGTGCTCCCCTAAAAAACGCGGCACGGATTGAAACCGACAAGGAATGGATGCGCAATCTCCTCACGAAATACAAGATTCCTGGGCAACTTCACCATAAAAGCTTTACCGACCCCAAGGAAGCAAAAGAGTTCATTGAAGAGCTCAACGCCCAGGTCGCAATCAAACCTATTGGTCTTACCGGCGGAAAAGGCGTCCATGTCGCAGGCGATCACTTCAACGGCACCGATGAAGCCATGGCCTATGTAACAGAAGTCATCCAGAATAAAATCGGTGGAGCCGCTAAAGTCCTCATCGAAGAAAAAGCGGTTGGCGAAGAATTTACCCTGCAAGCATTCACTGATGGATTGCATCTTGGTCCACTGCCTGCGGTGCAGGACCATAAACGGTTATTACCTGACGATAAAGGCCCAAACACCGGCGGCATGGGGTCGTACTCCTGTGCCAATGGACTGTTACCATTTCTAACCCAACACGAATACGATGAAGGCGTCTCCATTCTACAGAAAATCATCAGCGCCCTCGCGAAAGAAAGATGCACGTACATTGGCCCCATCTACGGACAGTTCATCCTCACCGCAAACGGAGTGAAAATCATTGAGGTAAACGCACGGTTTGGCGACCCTGAGGCCATGAACGTCCTCCCTTTACTACAAGCCGATTTCATGGAAGTCTGCACCGCGATGCTCGATGGAACACTTTCTAAAAAAGATATCCAGATGGAGAAGAAATCAACGGTCTGCAAATACGTTGTCCCTGAGGGGTACGGCATAAAAAGCATGATTGGAGAAAAAATAGACGTCAACGAGGACGCTATACGACAAGAAGGTGCGATGCTTTTCTACGCATCCGTCACCAAGAAAAATAATCACATCATGACCGGTTCATCACGATCTCTCGCGGTCGTCGGCATCACCGATGAACTCGCAGAAGCAGAAAAGATCTGTGAGCAGGCATTAACCCACGTTCGGGGTGATCATCTCTTCATCCGCCATGATATTGGAACGAAAAAACTTCTTGAAAAACGCGTTCGTCATATGAAGGAGATACGGGGAAAGAAATGAAACAAGACATCTTCGTGTATTTTATTGGAACCGCGGGATCAGGAAAATCCACGTTGACCGCATCAATGCAACAATGGTGTAAAGAACGCGGGTTAGATGCAATCATAGTCAATCTTGATCCTGGCGCAGAAAACCTCCCGTATCAACCTGATGTCGACATCAGGGACTGGATCTCTCTGCGAGAGGTAATGGATACAAACAAACTCGGACCAAATGGCGCACAGATCGCCTGCGCTGACATGATCGCCCTCAACACCGGTGATGTCAAGGAAAGCATCAACTCATTCAAAGCCGACTACATCCTCCTAGATACCCCTGGGCAACTGGAACTATTCGTGTTCCGAGAAGCAGGGAAATATACCGTGAAGTTCCTCAGCCCAGAAAAATCAGTGATTTGCTACCTCCTTGACCCAATGCTAGCAAAAACAGCATCAGGGTTTGTCTCACAGCTACTGCTTGCGATTACCACGAACTTCCGCTTAAGTCAACCACAAATAAATATTCTCAGCAAAGCAGATTTACTCTCAAAAAAAGAATTAGAGCTTATTCAAAGATGGTCAAGTGACCCTGATGAAATCTACGAGGCGCTTTGTAGCGAAGAAGCATCCGTACATCGAGAACTAAGCGAGCAGATACTTCATCTTATCAAACAGATTGGTGGGTACACACGACTTATCCCGACCTCAAAAAAGAATTATTTCGGTATCGAAGACATCTATACCAACCTCCAACAGCAATTTGAAGGCGGAGAAGACCTGTTAAAAGATTGATTACGTTGAATTACTGATTTGTGAACAACTTTATTGATAATGGTTTCCTATGGTTTTTCTCTAAAATGATATCTTTATATACTATCAGCGGGCAACGATTGACACGGTTTTTCCGTTTATTTTTGTTGCTAACTTTGGGATAATAACTTCTACGCCCTTAGTAAAGTATTTTTCAGTTTCAAGATAGAGTAATGTATCATAATATTTAATTAACCTTTCTACTGCAGGATTTTCTTGATTTAACTTAAACAACTTAGCCCGTCCAATTTCTCTCGTTGGCACAACCATGTTCAATCGCAATAGAGTATCCCACATTCTATGTAAGGTCGTCCATCCAATGTTTGCATTTTCAGCTATATCGGTTAACGAATAATCCAATCCTCGCCCCTCAATTAAAAAGTCAAGAACTCTAATCATGGGAGAATCTCCCAATGTCTCTCTAAATATAGCTGTTTCTTTCATCATATAATACTATAATCTATCGCCCTATATAAAACTTTCTATTTTGGTATATTAATATACCATAAAATTAGGTAAACTTTATATGTTTTTATGATTTAACTTTAAAAGAAAATGGAAAAAAGAGCTATTCAAGAAAAAATTTTAAGAAAATTAATGGCAATACGTAAATGGGGAGGTTCTCATACTGAAGAAACAAACTTAACAAAGGGATTACCATCAGATTTAAGAGGACAAAAAATTGTTGAAGATGCTATTGATGAATTATATCAAAAAGAATTTCTCCGAAAATCAAAAAAAACTGGCGAATGGCATGTTTCTTTAAATCCTCAGAAGAGAAAAGAGATATACAAATTCTTAGGATTACCACCAAAATGATAAAAATCACACTGAAAAAAACCAAACGATGTAAAGCCAAGATTTATGGGCCACAAACACCCTTCTAAGGGCACTTATATTTTGTGCTAATCGTTGATAGCGATTTGTTTTAAAGAAATTCCTACTCAAAACGCGATTTTACATAGTAAATGCTCTTGCTTAACAACCATGCTTTAAAACGTGGTTTGGATAATGATAATCATCGTCTAAAGGCTCAAACGCGCCTACGTGCCTAGAAATCAATGTCAATAAAAATAAGATTTACACCATGTTCGCATGTAATCTTTTTCCAAGGGGAATATTTTAATGTCATTTCTTCCGAGCATAAGGATTAATTAGCCAGGTTGTAATTCAGTATAGTGCCTAAAAAATTAACGAAAGAACTTAAAGATAAAATCCTGGAGGATTGCGTAGATTTTTTTCTGAGAAATCGCCGAGATATGTATGAATCTGATTTTATCTTGATACTTGAAAAATATGGGTTGGAGAATTTGTTAAAGTAAGAGCATCCTCTCATTTTTTTATTAAAAAATTGAAGCCCAACATATGATTGGGCTTCCTAAAAAATTATCTAATCAATTGGAGTATTATGCTCCAATCAATAATTTTTTTATGATTATCCAACCAATAAGGAGAATAACCATTGAAGTTACAAACGCTGCTGTACTTTTGGTCATACACCATTTTCCTCCGTTGTTTTCGTTGAAATCTCCCTTCCTTATTGTTGTTCCCTTTGGTCGAATGTTCGCAGATGAATAAAAAAGTGTACCGGTGTTTGAACCAAAGGTTTTCATATTTATCAACTATGAAATATTATTATGGCTATCTTTCTATATAATATTTTCTACTATAATTCTTGATTAGAAAGTTCCTAAGTGCAAACATGGTGTTGATTTTCCAAAGAATTTTCGATAAGTTTTTTGTGAAATTCGCACAAAAACGGGTTCTCTGCTCGTGTCCTTTTCTTGCATTTATCGCCATTTTTATAAGTCCACTGACACCCTACCTTAATTCCCATGTACGACCCAGATTAGTTTTTTTTCCGTTTTGATTTCGGCATTTTTATCTGTTTTATTAAATCCTTCGCATCAACTCTCATAATCTTTCTAATTTTCATACTCAAAAAGAAACACGTAGATGTTTAATAATGTTCGTAGATACGTCTTTATACACGTTAAACATATAACTGTAACCATGAATGACCCAACGATGCCTACGAGAAGATTGAATTGCACGATACCTCCGGATGTTTTCAAAATGCTGTTGGATATTTGCAAGAAAGAAGACCGGACGCAATCTAACATCCTGAAGAGATTAATTATTCAGGAGCATGAAAGACAGAAAAAGGTGAAATGATGCTTTTTTTAATCGATTTGACGGGCGATAGTCCAATATCAAAATCAGATAAGGCACGGGAGAAAAGGGAACTGAAACAGTATTGGATTTTTATAAAAAAAATGCGTAAAAATTTCCGGGAAGGTCGGCATCCCCCTAAGGAGATTTTTCCTTGGAAGTACGACTTATGATTGAGTCAAAACGAAATAAAATCATCAAGTTTCTCAAGACTTTAGGCTTTGAACCTGTCAGCCATGTCACATCGAGAATACAAATTTTCACAGAGCCGGAGGAACTAACCATCGTGAAAATCGAGACACGGGTAAAATGATGGGGAGTGATAGGACACTTGAAAACATTAGAAATAATTCTACTCGTGCCGTCTGATTTTAAAAAAACAAAAATTCTGTACGACCTCGTTAGAGAGGTCGCGGTGAAAAAAAACCTAACGTGCGATATAAAAATTATTAAAAGCAATAAATTATATGAACGACACGTCGTAGGCTGTTCTCGCGGATGAATTACCCTCAAAAACCTGTTTTCTCCTGTAAATCGATGTTAAGCCTTGGGTTTTCGTCTCACTCAGGCCCTTCCGAGGCATTATCTCTCCTGTTTTCCCAGGAGAGAAAAAAAGGAACTAAAAAAACTGTTTTTATTTTTCCATGAGAATTTTATTAAAAAATAATGAAGGGGAGCGATACCCTGAAGCAAACTCAAGTTTGCTCCCCTTCTGTGCTTTTTGAGGGAAATGAACATGGCCGGCACGGCAGTTGCGTCCCCCCGGAACTGAAAAAAACGGTGAAGTTTTTTTCGCATGCTAGTCCCGAAGCAATGGAACCTAAATTGAGTTCCAGGGGGTTTCTACCGTTTTCGGAAGGTTAAGCCACGGGGTCTCGATGCCTCGTGGCGTAACAGGGAATTATTTTAATTAAGCACGAATTACTCTATTGGAAATTGGCTTTATTACTCTCAGCTCACTCCTGCCGTGTGTGAGTCTGTCATGATGGACTTTCGAAGTCAATGCATCGATTTTTGATATCTGGGTTTGCTGTGGTGGTACAATGACTGGTCGATTTTGAGTTTGTCTTTTCACGTTTACAATATCACCGGAAACACCGTTCAAAAGTCCACTGAGTAAGAGAGTGATTCCAAGGATAAAACTGATGGGCGATTTTTTTAAAGCTCCAAAGGCCAAACATGGAATAGAAACTCCAATGGGTATAATGCTGGACCAACGACCCCACGGTCCAATGATAGGTATTAGGGGACTAGCGGGAAGCATGGGCTCAAACCGCTTTAATGCATACGGTCCGAGAACGCCAATTCCAGCGGATAGCGCACATGGTAGAAAATCAATTTCAAAATCTTTAGACTTAAATTCTTTCTTTGGCATGGGACAACTTCACCGCGTTTTAATCAGCAAACCCCTTTTTAAATGTTTCGCTAAAACCAGTTTATTGACACATTGACATAAAGACAATGCGGTATACGAACCAGAATGTAACAAAATAAGATAAAGGCGTCGCCCATAAAGGTGAGTGATGTCAATACGGGGGACGCCGGAAAAAAATCAATCTCAAGCTCTTATGATACGCGAACTTTGAAAGGTCGGCGTGAGTGCCCCATTGGGGAATTTTGAAGCTGGTCGTATGACCGGGCCCGGTCGCACTTGCATCGCCCGACGTTGCCACTGTTGCTGTTGTAATGCTCGAGCGGTTGCTATACCGGCCGCTGTTGGCGATAGCGCCTTGGTCGCTGCCGCAAGCAATCCAACGATGCCAAAACCAATTAATGCTCCCTTTAGTTTTTTTGATTCGGTTCCCAGTGATGCTACGATGCTTCCTGATGCCAATATTATGGGGAGTATCACAGAGTTCTGTCGCCATGCGGGCGGTACTGGAACCCAGGTTTGTTCACCCGGAAAAACTATTTGGATGACTGGGCCTATAACTGTTCCCATTGACGCTCCGACTACCACGGGTAGTGTATTAATGTCTGGAAAACTAAATTTTTTTTCTTTCGACAAAACACGTCACCTATGAATGTTAATCATGATTTCGATTGATAAATCTTCCCGTGTGACACATTGGCATTTTGTCAATTCTATAGGGAAGGAAAGGGGTTACTTGTTTTTTCCTCCTGCGGCCGCCGCTCATACAATTTTTTGAGCGATATACAATGCCCATGACACCATCCTTCTCTTTCTAACAATTCTAGTATGTGACCATGCATTTCTGACCTGGCCGGTATGTACAGTGGCATTCCACAAATCGAACAGTGGATTGGAATCGCGAATTTCTTTTTTGTCTGTTCGACCGCGTTATTATAAATATTTTCAGCATCCTTGGCAGCTCCTTGCTTCAATCCCGCTGTACGGCCTTGTTCAAACGCATCCTGGCAAGCCTTTTCTAATCGCTGATTAACTTTTTTCTCGATAGCAGCGTCGAAATCAGCTTTTTGTTCAGTATAAAGACGTTGAAATAGGTCGCGTCTGTTTAATTCTGATTCTCGTTCCAGGTTTTCCACTATGTCTTTTAACTGTGAGGACAATCGTAATGAAAAAACTGGATTTTTCCTGTTGTAGTCAGTATATCTTTGTGATGATTCTACGTGTTGTTTTTTCATGAGCTTTCCCTGCCGTATACGAATTCCGTAGACGGATGGTATACGGGTGGTAAACGAGCCGTCTACAGCCTCGATACCGCAGCCGATACCACTATTTTCTACTACGCTATATACCAGACGGTCAAGCTTAAATCTTCTCGTGCTCAGTGTTTTTTTCAATAGCTTGTAGTTGTCGTAGAATTTTTTCTCGTTCTGGGACAGAAGCTTTTTTTGGCTTACATTGTGTTCCGCACTTTGAGCATTTTAGCCGAAGCTCGTACCGCCGATACTGTTTATCCTGAAATTTGTATCCACACGCCGGACATTCATACAGCAAGGGTATGACTCGTTCGAAAGTACTGCAAAAAACTGAAACCCTGAGTGTCTCGTTCTGGTCGCGATAATGATATGCTTTTGTTCGGGACGATGATAACGAATCTGTTACGAATTTATGTTTAAGTAAAAATGCTTCCAAATCAGATTTTACGCTCAAGATTTTTCCTCCTGTTCGTCCTGTACGAGATGGTGCGCCAAACTGAAATCGTGCATCGTGGGGCGAAATCCACAGGAGGGACACCAAAGACTTGTGTACCTCAGATTATGTTTCACGTGGACTCGTTTACCTTTTGCCGCACATTTTGGACAAATCATTTTTTCAACTCTCTTTGGATTTCAATGATTTTTTTTTCAATCCGAGCCAATTTTGACGTAAGCAACTCGTTCTTTTTCATCTCTATTAACAACCGGGATTCCAATTCTTGACACCGAAGTTCTAGTCCAGTTCGAAATTCATCAGATGTCATTCAATCAGCTCCCGGTCCATTGAATGCCTTCATGATAAACGGTGAGGATACCATTTTGTACAAGACGGTCGAAATATTTCTCTGGGTTTTTTTTACATAAAACATTTTTGATGGTCGCGATGATACCTTTTTTTGAAACAAAACCGTTTTTATCTTTAGCCTCATTCATGAAATCCTGTAATCGTAATAATTCAGTGTGTTGGTCGGGGGTTTCTATCGCGTCTTCGTTTTGTCCGTTTGGGGGTAACCGACCTAACACCCCTAACCTGTCCTTAAATAGGGGTAACATATATTTGACATCTAAGATTTTTATAAATCCGTTAATTGAGACGTGATAATACGATTTGTTATGGGGCCTAGTCTTCTTGAAAATGGTATAACCTGATAGTTTCCCACCAATGAACGTTCTTAACTGATGAATTTTAACGTCTCGGTCCTTTTGATTTAATTCAGAATAAAGTTTTTGTGCAATCAAGTCAGCGATATCATTTGGGGAAATTGGAATCTCTTTATCCGGCTCTATTACCTTTTCTGAATGTATTTTATCGGTTATTTCCTCAAAGAGAAGATACTCCCAGTCATCAGATAAATCTTTTAGCCTTTCAGTTTCAACATATTCCTTTGCGAAAGACAAAACGGATTGATAAATATCATCCCCGAGAACCTTCGCAATCGCTAATTGCGGTTTGAATATCTCAAGGTCTCTCACTTTCAGCTCTGGGACCTTTAAATTATCATATGTATCTTTGATTTCCTTCCAATACTGCAACAGACAAATGTACAAATCATCCCGTATTGGCGCAAACTTTTGGTCCTTATAATTCAGTTCTGTTGTTGGTGCATCTTTGTGTTTCAGTAATTTATATGTCACAACCCGTTCCTTTGTTATTGCATCAGAAATTCCAATTGTGTTATTAAAAACAAAATGTGAGTAAGCGTCATATCCTTGTGGCCTGAATTTTCTACCTCCGTCACTTCTCTGTGTTTTGAAAGCCTTGTAATTGGTTTTAATGTGACGATTTATTTTCTGTTTTTCATCCTCCGGGACGTCGTCATAATCATCTATGATGATTGTACCTCCAGTTCCTTCGATTATCCGATAAATGCTCGCGCTACTGAAATCGGGGGATGCAATTGGGTTAAACATCAATGCTCGAAAGATGTTGCATTGGTTGGTTTTTCCGCTACCAGGTTCCGCAAAAATATGGGTCCTGCTATTCGCATTAAACAAAAAGAAAAAATAGCTGCGTAAAATATCGACAGCGATACAGATATGAATCCTTGGGTCTTCGTAGACCATAAATAATTTATTAATGTCAACGATTCTGTTAAAGACCGGTCTCAAAACAACAGAATAATTTTCATACAACCATTTTTTTATGATTGAGTTCGACCAGGTTGAATCAAGGACGTCGAAGTAAAATTCTTCCCTATAATGTAAGTTAAAATCATTTTTTATTTGATTGTTGATTTTGTCAAAAGCAATATAGATTTTTCTATCACTTGTCACGACAGCGGTACGAGCGTTTCCTGTATCCTCTTCAATGTAGGTCGCGATATAACAGACACCATTATTGAGACCACGACCAATGTTCTGAAAAGGCCTTTTTTCTTTTGAAAGATAATGTATTATTAAATAATTCTTATCTGTTAGGTTAGGGGTGTTAGGGGTGTTAGTAGTGTTAGGGGTGTTAGGGTAGGTTACCCCCATATTGACATCTTTCTTATCTGCCTCTTTAATTTGTTGTTTTGTCTTGAAAAGGGTTTTTCGTTGGCATCCCCCCCTTTTTAGTGTCGGACATCTGCCAACAAAAAAACCATCGGCGTTTTTTACCATCTTATGATTAGGTGGAATCGGTTTTCCACAGCGGGAACAAAAAAGTTGGTTTTCTCGTTCGATGGATTCGATTTCATCACAGTCTTTGTCCCCCCCGTTTTCATTGGTCATCGTACGTCCTCGTCTTCTGATATCCCAAAAATAAGTTCGAACCGAATCAACGATGTCTTTTGTTTTGTTCTGAATTTAATGCAATCATCATAAACCTCGTCAACGTAACCAAACAAAACAAAATTATTGCGAAAAGTAATCTTCGTGTGTTTGTCTTTAAAAGGCAATAATAATTCTCTGTTCAAGTCTTATCCCATCCCGTGAGACCATGCGCTTTCACCTTTTTTTTAAACTATTTTTCCTCTCTGTTTTCTCCTCAGATTTCCCAGATTCTTGGGCCTCTCCTCTTTTTACGTCAACTTGAATTTTATGACACATCGCGGGTGTTCTCCTATCTTTTTTTCTTGGATTCGTTTTCCTGTATTTCTTTGAGGTTTTTAGTGAGCGCTTCATCGATTGATAATCCGGTTTCTTTGAGGAATCGTTTCGCATTCGAGAAGCCTATCAGGTCAAGCGTCAAGGTCGCCCCCAATCCTTAGCGTGTTCTTTGTGGTGTTCATGCAAAAGAAGCCGTATTGCAGCACTACGTGTTAGGCTGTGAGCTTTCGAAAATTCACTCAGTTTTTCTACCGACCAATCATCCAGTGTTATCATTAGTCTATGCATCGATGAGTGTATTGAATGTAACCGTTATAAATGTATCGAAATTGACACTTTGACACACTTTAATTTTTGAATACGTTTTGAATACGTATGGTATATACACAACATCGTAATATATATAAGCGTCATGGTGTATATACTAGATGAAAACCATAAGAGAGGACGATTGATAAAAAATAAAATAAAAAAAAGGTGGATAAAAATGCGTGTTCTTACTTTGTCTTGCCATTAATCAGCGCGTCATGTTTAGCCACGGTCAGCTCGAGCATCTGCATTTTTAGCTGTAGTATTTCCGCCTTCATGTTTGCGATTTCATCGTCTTTCGCTTTCAAATTTTCGTGTATTTCGCCAAGGTTTTGTTCTTTCACTGTTTCAAATATTGCCAGGTGTCCACAGTTCTCTTTATACATCCTTGCCATGTCCTTATCGGTGAATCGGTCATAAGATTGAGAAAGATATCCGACATGTCCAACTATTTTATCGACAACTGGCTCAGGCATGTGTTGTTTCATGGTCGTGATATAAGCCTTTCTCAAGGTATGTGGATGCATTTTTAATCGCTGTGTGCTTTCATCTTTTTTATTGAATCCTGCGTTTGTAACAAGCTTCTCCCACATCCACCGAGCCGCCGCTGGATTAAATGGGAATATCCTTTTATCATTCTTATTTATCGTATATCCCTGTGTTTTACCTTCTTTGGTCTTGTAACTCGTAAATCGGGGCTCAGTAGATGTAAACAAATCATCTAGGTATTTCTGGCGAACCTTCAGCCATTCCTTTAACGCCGCTGCTGATTCATCGGTCATAAAACTTAATCTTCGATAACCACCCTTAGTATATTCCGCGAGAATATCAATTTCTACTGGGTCTTTATCAAAATTCACATCATTTAATTTTATTTGACAAAGTTCACCGATTCTCATTCCACTTGTACATAATACAGTAAAAAAAGCGCGTCCCCTACAATCCGCATGGCTAAGTATTTGTTTCAACTCATGAAACTCAGGGACGGTATCCCTGCCTCTTGCCCCCTTCCCGGTCAATTGGTTTTTTATGTTTAGTTTCCACCAGGATGTCTTAAACTCGATATCATGCATCGCAAGGTATGTTTTTATGGCAGACATTTTTGTTCTGATGGTAAGAGGAGATGTTTTTTTCTGGTCGAATGAATTAAAATATCTTTTTACATCCTCTTGGTATTGTTTTATGTTCTTCTTGCCTTTGAAATAATCGTCTGGTTTTTTGTTGATTATCTCAAAATAAAGTTTTAATATGCTCTTATAGTGTTCTTTTGTTCCTTTGGCCTTACAGTTGGTTTTAATATACTCTTCAATCTCGCTCATGGCTTATCATCAATAGTAAGAATGCGTCATTTGTTAATAAAGTTGTTGGTGTATGTTTCTTTACGTTGATTTAAGCGTCCCCAGCACCGGCTCAAAAATAAACCCTTTATCCATCAATGACGTTAACGCTTCCTCGATAGAATTCTCATCCAAGCCTTGTTTCTTACATTTTTCTACGATACTATCCCACGGAGCACCCTCTTCACCCTCAATTTCCTTGATGGTATCTAACACAACCGTCTCGGGATCTCCTGCTGCTTCAGACGCAGGTACAGGTTGCTCTCCCTCTTGTTTTTTCGGTTTCTTTTGCTCTTTTTTTGATTCTTTTTTCCGTTCTTTAATCTCCAGTTTCTCTTCTTTTCGAACCTCTTCGAATTTCTCTGCTGCGGCAGGGACAATGTACTGCAATGACTCGCGGATAAGCGCCGCATACTTATTCACATCGACAGTGCCATATTTCTTCAATGCAGCGACAATCCCTTCCGATAATTCACGATTGTATCCAAGTTTTTTAAGGTCGTACACGTTCGGCTGCGTCATCTTCATTGCTTCAATGATCGCGCCAATACGCTGTTTCGTCTGCATGCAGGTTTCAATGATCCATCGGTCCCGCGCCTCCGCGTTCACCTCACGCACCAACTCAGGACGCAACGACACATACAACGTACCCTCCTCAGGGACATATGTTCGTACCTTCCCGATAATCGCAACAAATGCAGGAACCTCAATGCTCTGCAACTTGTTCGTTGCTTCCTGCTGATACTGCCCTGAATAAATCGTAAACACACCGGTTGGGTCAGACAAGTGCGCTCGCAGATATTCCCCACCCTCCGTAACGCTCTCCACATCAGTCAACACCCCAGTAATAAACACCCGATTCACTTTACTGCCCAGGGGCGTCACCACATAGGAAGGCACCTTTTCGCCACTGCCCTTAATCTCTATTGATGCATCGTTGTATTCCGCGGCAAAAATCCGCCACGCGGGCTCCCTTCTCATAGCAACTCCTCCAGCTCTTGAGACAATCGTTCTGCTTCCGCGGCTACATTAAAATCAGCACGTTTCGCATCGCGAACAATCAAGGTCACCCCGAACTGATCACCTAAGGCATTCCCCTGTAAACTGACCCGATGACCAAATAACATGCTATTCATTTCTTCAACAAGGCCATCATCGTTTGAGGAATCATTCATGGTTTTCTCAAGAAGTTTTTCGGTAAGCTCCTTTCCAAGGATCGCGCTCACCGAACCGGTTCCATCATCAATGACCAGTTTCATCCGCACATCAGGCTTCCCTTCGACAGTCCCATGCACCGCACATGCGCCCTCCTGGAGAACCCGGTTGCACTCCGGACATCGCTGCACCAGCCCAGAGCCTTTCCGAATCTTAATGACGGTTCCTTCCACTTCCACATCCAAGGCACCGTTCCGATCCACCAGCTCAGACAGCATTATTTTTTGTGTTTTTACGTCTTTTTTTGAAATCTTGTTTGCGTCAAGTTTCTCCACGGTTGCCTTCTCATCAAACGTGAACTGTGGAATACCCTTCCAGGCTTTCACATACCCTCCAGAAATCTTCACCACAGCGCCTTCTTTTAACTTAAAATCATACCACGCGGTAAATTGTGCCTTCCCCGTCTCATCACCAAGCAACCCTGAGAAAACCTTCTTTTTCTGACCTGAAATCTCCACGTCACGGTCTTTTATCTCAAGGATTCGCGCGGTCACCTCAACAGAACTCAGACCACCGCGTAACTCTTTCACCTTGTATCCCCGTGGCTCCGCGTTCACCTCAGGAACCTCTGACGCATCCGTCTTCTTAATCCTGGTTCGATCACCGAAATTCACTTTCACGCTCCCTTGCCATTCCTTCGTATATGCGTTCGTGATATCCACGACCGTGCCTTTTTCAAGCTCAAAATCCTTCCACGCGGTAAACTGAATCGTCCCACTTTCATCACCAAGGATGCCATAGAAGATCTTCCGCGCTTCCCCTTTCACCTGTATCTCCCGAGGATTTACCGAAACAACACGACAGAGCACATGAACACTCTGCTGATCCGGCTTCAAATCAACAACCAAGGTACGCTCTGAAGACGGCGGCTGCTTATATCCACCACCAAACTTCTTTACCAGCGTCTGCTTCGCATGATCAGGAGGGACACCATATTCCAAAAACTTCTTCAACTCTTTTTCCAGTTCATCTCGACTTACTTCTTTTCCTGATGTCTCACGAAGTGCTTCAAGAATATCATCAATCTGCTGTTCAATATTATCCTCAGACATAAAGGATTTCTCGCCCAACTTTGATAATCGTTGTTACATATATAAAGAGTACTATAGTACTAGTGTTGCCCGTAAATTAGGTTTTTCGGGAGAGAGTCCATATCGTTTTCTTGCTTACCAAAAACGGGATGGACGTCTCCCCCGTGTGTGATTGTAAAACCATTTTAA